>OLND01003726.1_pt1 | contig 11412 bp, 4 predicted proteins | sample 1672031 | NCBI WGS metagenome assembly OLND01 (sample SAMEA3136638, study PRJEB25190) | human gut metagenome | biome: human gut; feature: human-associated habitat; material: faeces | place: Austria | collected 2013
CTACTTTATTTTGAGATATGCGTTTAATCAGTTCTTTCAGTCCTTTTTTCTTATAATTGATTCCAGAACCTATATCAGAAATAATTTCATAAGGTCTTCCTTGTGCATTTAGATACAATTTCATATTCTCTATTTGTCGTTCCAGATCATCTTTTTGTTTATTGCTTGAGACTCTACAATATCCAATGACAATTCTATCTAAATTAGGTTTTATGTTCATAACCTGATTTAACTGTTCATGAGAATAATATCTGTATCCATTACTAGAAGTATGGTGAGGATGAAGTTTACCATTTGCGTCCCAATTTCTAAGTGTTTGTGCTGATACTCCTAAAATTTTTGAAAATTTATTGATAGAATAGTATTTACTCATAATTAAAATCTCCTTATAATGTTTATACCTAATTCTATCATTAAAAGTTATAAAAGTAAGCATATATTTATAACTTTTTATAACTTATAACAAACAGTTACATTCCTCCTTAAATTTTTGCAATAAAAAACAGCTACGCAATATAACGTAACTGTTTATTTATTAATATATTTATTCTGAGTTTTATTATTTAATTAACGCAATTATTACTCCTATTATACCAAATAAAGTTCCAACAATACCAGAAATATTCAAAAATATTTGCCAACGACTTTTTCGTATTGCTTTTTGTTTCACTTTGATTAGTTTTTCCTCTGCATTTTCTATTAAATTGTAAACTTCTGCATAAGAGTTACTTGCATTTTCAAATAATGGGAAAGACAAATCAATGTCTTCACTTTCCAATTCTTGTTTCTTTGCTAATTTGATATTGTCAAGAGCTATTTTTCGTTTTCGTGATAATTCTAAAAGAAAATCTCCATTATCAATTACTGACAAATCAACATTTTTATATAAATCTTCAAATTCACGATATTTATCATCATATGCAACACATAAGTATTTAAAACAATCAAGAATTGCTCGCTTTTTATGTCTGCTCGCCTTATTAACATTATCTTTCTTTATTTTTATTTGGTCACTCATTCTACAACGAGCAAAATGAGTAAAAATAGCTCGTACTTCATTTAATATTTCAATAGGGAATTCCCCGTCTAAAACCTCTAATTGTGCTACAAATGGTGCTATATATTTTAAATAACCATCATATATAGAATCGATTTCTTTTTCAAGTTTATATAAATCTTTATCGTTTGTTTGATTTGTTTGCAATTTTATTTCATCCTCTCAAGTCTTTCGTCAACTGTTGCCAGCGTTCGAATTTTTCGCCTAGATAGAAGTGGATTACCTCTTCCGATTTTTCTTAAATCACGTTTAGATGAAAAAACACTTTTAGATTGAGAAGAATCATACGACCACATTAAATCTTCATATGATATACCTGTTACTTTTTCCATATTTCTTTTTGTAACATCTTTTAATTCAAAAGTTTTCATTACTATTACTCCAATCTAAATTACAGGCACTCTGCACACCAAACCAAGAGAATTACTTGGACAATCTTGCTGTTTTAATTATATATAACGGTCGAACTATTATATAGTATTCAAAACATATATAAAATTAAACATACTAATTATACCATAACGCTACGAATTAGTCAACAAAAATATAATTTATAAAGGACTTCTTCATCCTCCATTTTTCTAATCATTCTTAGACAGTCACTCCCAAAAGGGAGCAACCATCTAATCTGTAACTTATATTTTCGTGTTCTTTATAATTGGATATTGTGATTTAACTTTGTCTGTCAAAGAATCTACAAAAGCATTTGCGTCCGGAACAGGGTCAGTCACATTTATATCTCCAGTAAACGTAATGCTTTCGGTAGTTGACGTTGAATTGTTAGTTGCAGGCATTTGTTGAGGAGATTGCTTAAAGATAGAAACTTGGTCAATAAAGTTTTGAGGATTCTTTGCAAATTCCCACAATACATCAGTCGCTTCCTTATCAAAGACCATATCGCCAGCATTAAGCATAGAATAACGACCGACAGACAACTTTCTTAACTTAGCCTCATAACCATCCTCATCAGTAATCGCAAGACCACCTTTAGCCGACTTTGTTCCAGTTGCATAATGGGCAGTAGCAATAGAACCAACAGACGGCAAATTAGCATTATATTCTTCAATCTTATTTGTTATCATTTCAGACAATTTAATGCCTAACTGTTCATTCAATGTGGAAAGAAGTTTTGTATTGTCTTGACCGGTAGATAACAACATATCAGCCAAAGCAATATATTCTTCATGAGATGCATGCCAACTGTCAAAGAATATAGCTTCTTGTTCAGTCAATCCACCATTCTCTTTACAGAAGTTTTCAATATCACTGTAATCTTGTGAAAAATCATTTGCAAATATCGGAGCACCAAAGTCACTTGTTTGCTCATAATTTAAAGGGCTGTTTGCAACTTTAATATTTCTTGCAATTTCAAGTCTTTGTGCTTTTGCACGGTCTTCAGCTGACAAATAACCATTCTGTTTCTTTGCTAATTCATAGTATTTTTCTAACTCAGCAGCATAATCAGTAATCTGCTCAGTCTGCTCAGCTTGTTTCATTTGGACTTTTGCATCACCGTTTGCACCCATAGGCGAAGTCGATTCAAGTCCACCATGTTCAAAAGTTTGAGGAGCATACTTGCTGTTAACAGGGTCTGCCGTCAGCTTGTTGTTGCGATGTGTTTCATTTATCTTACTAAAGACTTTGTGAATTTCTTCAGATATAACACCATCTTTCAAAAGGTCATCAAGGCTACTTTGGTTTAAGTCATAGTCCTTATTATAATAGAACTGTCTGCCTATTTCTACATTATTAAGTCCAGCAACTTGTCCATTAAATGATTCATCAGAAGTCGAATATTCATTCGCCCAACCGATATTACTACCGCCAAGCATAATATTTGATGCAATAAGAGCTTCAGTAGACTCCAATGTTTCAGCATGACGTTTCTTTTCATCGTCACTTAGTCCGTTCAATACTTCAATGTATTTATCATTCGCTGAAATCATCTTTTGAGTTATATCACTTTGTACCTCCATATCACGCACATTTTGATTTTCTGCATTGTCTTGCATAATATTATCAAGTGACATTTGTGCCTTAGTCGCTTCTAATTGAGTATTATACAGTTTTTCAGGGTCAGCAACATTCACCCATCTGTCGCCGACAAGAATACGAGTATCACGTTCTTTTAAAGTGTTTTGGAATTCAGCATTTTTCTTTGTGACTTCAAGATTCTGTTTCGCAACTTCTAATTGTTCTTTTAACTGTTCAATACGGCGATTATAAGCATTTGTAATTTGTTGTTCTTGATAGTAATCTTCTTCACCTAATGTACTGATGTCAGATTTATACTTCTTATAGGCTCTTGCCATTTCATTATTCAAGCCATTGATAGTATTCATCATATCTGAGTAGTCATTCTCATTAAAGAGCAATGCCCTTGTATCATCATCTAACCACTGAGAAAGATTTTTATTTGCGATAAGTTCACTTTGATAATCCAAAGCAGCATCTCTCAATGATTGTTGGAATGAATACTGTTCTTGTAATGCAGAAGTAATAGCTTTCTCTTTATTCAAACGAACGTCTAAGATTTTATTAAGCTTTTCATAACGACTGGTTTCTAACTCAATCTTTTGATTTGCTTCTTCTTGCTCTTGGTCTTGAATTTCATTATTTAAGTTACGAATGTTTTCAGTACCTTCAAGATATACTTGAGAATTTTTCTGCATTTCAGAAGCAAGTTGCTTAAAGACCTGAACTAAGTCACTTCCACCAATACCCTCTAATAACTCAACAGTTTCATTATATGCCGCATCATTAAAGCTACCGTCCGCATTATATAGCTCACTCATCTTAACATTTTCTAAGACTGTTTTTCGTTGTCCCGTAGCATTTTCGTATATTTCTTGATTAGCCTTATGGGCAGCGTCTACACGTTCTTGTTCAATGTCACGTTCCTTTTTCATACTCTCGGTAATTTCTTTTGCAAGTTTGGCTTTTTCTTCATCATCGGTTGACCTATTGTATTGGTCTTGAAGAATATTTCTATCATACTGCAACATACCGGTTTCACGAGTATATTTAGAATCTCTGTTACTAATGTCTTGAAGTTTACGTTCAGTAATTTGCTCCATAGTATCGGCATAATTTGACTCAATCTCGTCTATATTCTCATTGATGTCTTTAAGTTCATATCTTGCTTTTTGAGCTAATTCAGCCGTAGGTGCGTCTTGAATAAGCTTTTTTAGAACTTCTGATTTATCTTTTAGTTCATCAAGAGCATCTTTCATATTATCAGCAACAAGTGTTTGTTGAGTGATAAGAGATTCCGTTGCTTTCTTTGAAGCCTCATCAGCAAACTTAAAGTAGTCACTCATATAGTTGCCGTCAGTCGGGTGCTCTACCCATTTCTTAAAACGTTCTTTAAAGTCAGATTGCCAAGAATCATACTTATCCTTTTCAGCATAGTATTTTTCATAGAAATCTTCACTATAAGAATTCAATATATTAGATAAATCATCTTCCGCCCATTTCTCATAATCGAAGAAGTCTTTCGCATAATCCTTAAACTGCATAAGAATATCAGAAGTGATTGTATCATCATCGCCCCAACTGTCAGTCAGCTTATCTAAGGCTTCAAGTGTTGGCAAGTCAAGCTTTTTAATATCATCAGACAATACACCACTGTCTAATTTACCCTCAATGTTCTTGAGTGTTTGATTTATCTTTGATGTATTTTCTTCTGCTTTACGTTCTTCGGCAGTTTGTTCCTTTTCTTCGTCTGTATTATCGGTATTAACACTGACTGATGTATTACCATTCTTTAAGAACTGTACTGGCTTTTTATCACCGCCATACTTCTTAATCTTAGCATAATCATCGGCATTAATAACAGGGAATGGCTTATCAGAAACAAACACTTGCGAAGTACCGTCACCTAACGGAACAAGATTACCTTTTTCGTCAATAGTTGCTTCTGGCTTATTATGTTCATTCACTTGTGCGATTGTGCCAGCAGAAACAATACCACCTTTTTCTCTTTGAGTAAACGGGACATCAAAACTATAACTACTTTGCTTTTTGTCGCCTAAAGACTTTACATTGCCAACTTTAGTAGCCGATGTATGAGTATTAGTCTTAAATGTACCATAAACTTGTTGAAGTTTAGACATAAACTCTTGCATTTTTTGAGTTAATACAGAAGTGCCGCCAACAGAAGGCATATCAGAAAAATCAAAGCCTTCCAATGAACCCAAATTCTCAATCAAAGTAATGGCATGATTTAAGTTGCCATATGGAGGAGTACCTCCGTTAGCCTTATAAGCAGGAGCAATAGCTGATTTCTTAACTTCAAATTCAACCATATCTTGTCCGTTGTTATGACCCCACTTGTTGGCGGGGTTATTATCGTACCAAGTATATGCTTGCGACTTCTCGTCCATTATGATACCGTAAAATACACTACCGTCATCTTGCGTGTATCTCATAACATCTCCAGGCTTACCAAAAGTAGATGTCATTGCTACAAGACGAGCACCTTTATATGTATAGATACCATTCTCATCGGTTGATAAATCACCGCTATCCAACAACTTCTTAAATAGTTTCCAAGCACTTGAACTTGTATCCCAATATCCAAGCGATGAACCCAAATATCCATTTTCGTCAAAAGCGGTATATGAATGTGACTTACCTACACCTTGTCCAAAATCATTTGTATCCCAAGATTGTTGAACTGTATTGTTTGTTATACCCGAATTATTACTTCTTGTAGAGCCGTTATTCACTCTATTCTTGACATTGTTTATGCCTAAAATCCTTGATATAGCGTCTTTTGCATTTGGTGTACCATTAGCATAAGCATGACGTACATTGCCGTTTAAAATTCGCTTTGTATCGGCATAAGGGATAACAGTATCACCTCTGTCAAGATTAACAATCTGTGTGCCGTCTAACCCAGTAAGATATGCTTTACCTGTCTTTTGTCTGATAAGAATTTCAGGTGTAGGATAGTTTAATCCTCTTACTTCTGCTTCATCCCCGAGTTTAGCAAGCCCAGGCAATGCACCCTCAGTACCTTTATAATAACGTCTTGCACCAAGATAAGCACTTGTCCAATATGTACTAAAATCACTCTCTTTTACAACATCACCAGTGTGTGGAGAATGAATAATCTTATTATTGCCTTCATAGATACCAACGTGTGTTGCTTCGCCATTTCCATAGAATACCAAGTCGCCTGCTTGAAGTTGACTCTTATCAACTGCTTGACCTGACGCAAATTGTTCCTGAGAAGTTCTCGGTATTGACTTACCGTTCTGTGCCAATACATACTGTGTAAATCCCGAACAGTCAAAGCCAGATGGTGAAGTTCCGCCCCAAACATAAGGTGTTCCAAGAAATGATTTTGCAGTATTGATTATTTCATTATCACCTTGAGGGTTAGTTTGAGAATTACCAGACAAAGCACCATTATTAACATTGATAGCAAAATTCATGTCAACTGTATTTTCACCAAATACTTCATTCATTAATGATATGATTTCTTGTATCTTATTAGCAATTAATACTTGCAATGCGTTCCAAGATTGCTCCGATATAGACGGTGCAATTATTTGTAGTGACTGAATAGCCCTTGCACCATTGGCAGCAATGGTTTGAGCATCTGTCATATATTGCCCTATAGTATCATTCATACTATTCCAAGAAGATGATAACAAAGTCAATGCTTGCAGTGGGTCATCTTGTACAAATTTATCCCAAGCGTCTTTGCCATTAATACCTGCTTGTTGTAGCAGAGAAGTTACATTGCTGTCAAGCAAGTCCCAACTACTCATTCCACCATCTTGCATTAGGTTAAATGCTTGAAGTGAATTATTTGAGTCTTTTATCCAATCAGTCCAATTATCTGCATTTACATTCAATTCAGACAATTTATTCTGCAATTCATTCGGTAAATCGTCCCAAGCTGAATTTTGCAAAACAAGTCCAACAACCGAATCTGAAAGTGTACTCTTATCAGCTTTGTCAAGCGACTGCGATGTCATATTAACGATAGTGTTAGACAAGTCTTCGTACATCTTCTTATCAGTCAGACTGTTCTTGAATGCATTTTGCACAGCACTAAATTTTATATTTCCTTTTAAAGCATTAAACTCATTGTTGATTTCCGCAATAGTCTCTTCAACCATTGCTTGTACGTCAACATCTGAATACAATGCTTGAGTTGATAACGCATTATATGGAATAGGGGAGAATGAAACATTTGTATTACCTTGTGCAAACTTGTCAACCGTTGCAGATTGAATATTTTCAATAGGCTGATAGAAATACTTCATACCAGTATATTTAATGATATTCTGCAAGTCTTTTGCATTGACAATGCGAGTATTCGGAGGTAATTCAGATAGTTGTGCTTCATTATTGAATAGATGAAGTTTGCCGTCTTGTCCTATATACGCTTCTTGTCCTGCATATACTCCTGTGCCGTCACCAGTGATTGTAAGTCCTTGTGATGTTGTACCGCCTTTAGCTTTCTTAGTCACAACTACAGTTGACTTAGAGTCACCGTAAGCATATTGATATTGTGCACTTGTAGGAGCACCATCCTCATAAGTATAAGATTTATTAGTATATGAACGTTCTTCCCAGTTGATGTTATTCATTGCGTCTGACATTCTCTGAGCAGCATTTTCCGCCTTATCGGCAGTATTCATATACTCATCGCCAATATTCTTAACGCTGTCTGAAACCTCAATATTTTGACCTATAACATCATTAATCTTATCTTGATAGTCCTCATAAGCTTCTTGAAGTTCTTCTTGATATTCTTGACGTTGCTTTTCACGTTCCTCTTTTTCTTCCGCATAAGACATATCTGTTGCTTTCTTACGGATTTTAGCAATAGCGTTTTGATAGCGTTTTTCTTCCTTGATAAGCTTATTGTTTTCTGTTCTCTGCTTAGTAACCTTGTCTTTTGAGATAGACGGTAGGAGAGTAGCCGACCAAAAACCATCACCCGACAATGAACCATTCTTAATAACATTAAAGGTATTATCCAAAATACTCTTAGCATTGTTTACTTGTTCAACAGTAGCACTTGCAGACTCACCCAAATAATCTGTTGCTGTTTCAAACAATGAATTTCTATACTCAATGATATTCTTTTCATTTTCAAAGAAACTGTCAGATAAGCTTTCAAGTCTTGAAGCAAGTTCTTCTGCTTCATCTGCCGTTTGTGGCTCAATAGCCAATAACCTCTCAAGTTCAACACGCATTTCACCGCCGTAACGTGAAGCTCCTAAGAATTGTTGCCCAATAATACTTAACTTTGCACTGTAATCTTTTTCAAATGTCAAGTCAAGCTTTGAAGATAATCTATCAAGTGATTGTTCAAACTTATTAAGGTCTTGTGTAATCGTTTCAATACTGTATTTTAAGTTTGCTAAATGTTCTTCTTTGTCAAGGTCTGCAAGCTTTTCATTGATGTCTTTGACTTTATCTTCATAGTCCTTTAATGCTTTTGCATTGTCTTCTTTAGACTTAGAACTGTTTGAAGATTTGCCTAAACTGCCTTTGTTAATTCCGTCTATTGTGTTTTTAGCCCAAGTTTGATATGCTTCTACTTGTGACTTTAAACGTCCTGCAACATCATCACTGATTGTACCTGCTGCTTGAGCCTCTGCTATCTTTGCATATACCAAACCCCATGTACTTTCAGTTGCTCCGTCTGTTGCTTGAGTCAAATATTGAAGTTGCTCGGCTTCACTACCTAATTTTGTTACACTGTCTACTAATGTTGATGCTTGTTTTGCAGCAAGGTCATTTATTCTTGCTTCTGTAAGCTTATATAAGTTTTCGGAAGTAAGTGCAAGTGTACCGTTTTCGTCCATCAACAGATTTAAGTATTCAGGCTCTAATTCCATTAAGCTTTGGAATGTATCTACCGAGATATATCCGTTCTCATTATATTCTTCAATGGCTGTCGATGCTACTTGATATGCTGATTGGATTTTGTCTAATGAGTCATTGAGTTCTTTTAAAGTGATTGAATTAGTATCCGCCGCCTCAGTAACCTTATTAAATGTATTAGCAAGATTACCGTACCATGAACTATCATCTTCCGCTATGACACCTAAGCTTACAAGCTTATTGTACAATTCACTGCCGACTGGAATTAAGTCTTTAATCTTCTCACCGGTTAATTCACCAACATCACCTAAAGATTCAAGTTGTGACTTTATGTCTGAAAACTCGTCCTTGTTTAATATACGAGTAAAAGCATTATACTTTGCGTCTGTACCGCCGGTTTCGATTGCAACTCTATCACGAAAATCATTGATATAATCAAGATATTCATTTACCTTACGTTCATCATCATTTTGTGGATTTGTTATGTAACCAATGCCGTCCGAATCAGTCAGCCATTGTTGAGATTTATCATTAAGATATGTTTCTATCTCTTTGATTTGCTTGTCAATTCTGTCTTTGTCTTTTTGAGTTGTGGCATTTGCGTATTGGTCTTTTAAGCTTTCATACTGTTGGAATTGTTGTTCAATATATGAGCGTTCATCTTCCTTGTATCCTGCTGCCAATCCACCTGCTGCAAAATTTCTAAAGAATGACCCCAAAGACAAAGTTTTGTGTGCGGTTTGTTCAGCAGAAAAATATTGATATTCGCTACTATCATCAACATCTTTTTTCATTGTCTTGACAAATTGTTTATTGACATCATTTTGTGCAAGCTTTTTACTTTGCTCCAATAAATCTTGTTGACGTTTTAATTCTGCATTTGTTTCTTTTAGTCTGTCTAATTCTTCTTGCTCAACAAAGGTTAAGTTATCTTTGGCGTTAAGTTCAGCAATACGTTGAGCCGTTGTTGCCATTTCGTCTTGAATAGATTTAATTTTTGATTCAAATTCTTCATATTTAGATTTTAAATCTTCAAGCTTTTGTCTATTGTTTTCTTCTGCTTTTGTTAGTTGATTCCAAGCCCATATTATACCTTGGATAGCTAAGCTAATTCCTATACTTATAAGTGCATTAGCTGCAATAGATACGGCTTTTAACCCCAATGCAGCTGCTTTTGATGCAATAGAAGAACTTCTTTGAGCTGCCGCCAATGCTTCCGCACTAACTTTAGCACCATTTGCAGATGTAATCAAGTTGACAGTTGCTTTATTTGTCCCAACTATTGCTTGCTCTCTGGCTTTTTCAGCACTTATTCCGTTTTCTATGGCGTTATTATATTGATTTATTTTTGACACATCAATTGTTCCAACATGGACAATACTGTTTATAAATCCATTTGATTTCATCGTTGATAATGTAGTTTTTATATCATTAATTGATTTTCCGAATAATCCAATTGATTTAATTGCACCAGTAGTATCATCGGTTATTGTTCTAAATATCGCACTAATTTATAATATGTCAAATACATTGTGGGGTATATTTGACAATTATATGAAATAATGATATTATATATATCATAAAAGGAGATGATAATACATGGCAATTTTACTGACAATCATAATGATAGTAATATTATTAATTATAATTTTTTATGCAAATTCAAATGAAAATCACAATAATGATGAACTATCAATACTTCACAAAAATGAAAATGAATTAATTGAAAAAATGAAAAATTGGTGCAATAACAACGAAGTAACATATAAAGAAAACATAGTAAAAGAAAATCCATCTAAGGTTAATGGAACATACGGTTATATATGGATAGATAACAAAAATATAATTTTTTGTCCCCAACCTCCGAATGTTCCAACTGCTTATGTTGGAATCAATAAGAATCCAACAGATATTCAACAAAATATTGACAATATCATATTTATTAAATACCAAAATATTAAATTTTATAATAAAGATGGTTCTGTAAATTATACTAACGAAGTTATAAATGAAGGCAAAAATATATCTATTTCTGGTGCTATTGCGGGAGGTGTTTTAGGAGGCGAAGCGGGTGCTATAATTGGCGCAAAAAAAGATGCTAACAATTTTAAGAATATTACTACTACTCACGATAATACTCACTGCTATATCTATTATCAAGACCATAATGATGTAAAATTACTAAATGTAGAAGGGATACCTTTCTATAATAAAATATTAAATGCCATCCCTGAAAAAGAATATAATTATTTACAAAGTATCAAATCAATAAGTTATTAACATTAAAAAAGACTCTTTTATAGAGTCTTTTTTGTATATCGTAAAATAAACAAACTTATCTGATTATTTTTAAAGCTTCGTCCATTGTCTTTTGGTCAGGGAATACAGAACCAAAAACATATTTTTTTGGTGTATTATCTTCTGCTTTGGGATCATAAAATCCGTCAAGTGCACAGCTGCCGAATAACAAGCGTAAAATAAATTTTTCTAATTTTGTTTTC
>OLND01003728.1_pt1 | contig 11407 bp, 8 predicted proteins | sample 1672031 | NCBI WGS metagenome assembly OLND01 (sample SAMEA3136638, study PRJEB25190) | human gut metagenome | biome: human gut; feature: human-associated habitat; material: faeces | place: Austria | collected 2013
TAGCCCACTGTTGGCTGAGCGGGTCACCGTTGATGGCGTCAAAGGCCAGCAGCAGAGCCAAAATCAGCAGCAGGGCCGCCGCCAGTGCCAGGCGGCGCATGGTTTTCGTCTTTTTATTCTTTGTTTTCATGGGTACTCTCCTTTGCATAGTGCAGCAGCCAGCCGATCAGCCAGCCCATGCCGCCCAAAACAGCGTACAAGATACAGCCGGACGCCAGATTCCATAAGAAATTGCTAAGCGAGAATGATTCCAAAAAAGCCATCTGCTTTATGATAGCATCCAGCACGGCCAGCCCCAGCGTAAACAGCAGCAGTGGCTTGCCCATGCCGGTATCCCGGCAGGTCAGAACGGCCCAGACACACGGCAGGAACAGGATAACCCAGTTGGCGTTGCCTGTATACCCCAGGGCCACTCCCGCCGCAATGCCCACAAAGGCCAGCAGCAGCAAATGGGTGCTGTAGCGGCGGCGCAGTTTTTGCAGGATCTTACCGTCATCCGGAGCGGGCAGTTCCGGCATGGCGGGGTCGTCCGTTCCCTGCCACAGGGCGCGGCAGGCGGGGCAGACTGCCATGTGCGCCTGTACCAGCGCTTCGCTATCCGGACTGGCCACGCCGTCCTGCACCAGCGGCATCAGGTCGCGGCAGACCGCGCAGGGGATTTTTGCAGTTTCGGCAGCTTTGTTCACAGGTCGTAGCCCTCCTTTGCAAGCATTTGTTTTAACCAGGTGCGGGTGCGGTGCTCGATCACGCGGGCCGAGCTTTCGCTGATGTGCAGCTCCACGGCAATTTCATTGTAGCTGTAGCCCATGGCCCGCAGCTGCACCACGCGGCGGGCTCGGTCATCCCTTTGCTGCAGCAGCTCCTTCACACGCTGCCATTGCAGGCGGCTGTCCGTGCGCTCGGTCAGGGTGTCCTCGGCCAGGCAGCCTTCCAACAGGTCATCGGTGCTGGCGGTGGGGTGCTTTTTGCGTAATCCTTCCAGCCAGATGTTGCGCGCAACGCCGAACAGCCAGGTCTTGACAGCGCAGTCCCCGCGGTAGGTGTGCAGCCGTTTCAGCGCCCGCAGGAAGGTCTCGCTTAGCAGATCCTCCGCCTCGGCGGGGTCGTGAGTCAGGTGACAGAGATAGCGGTACAGATCCGTGCGGTAGAGTCTGTACAGTTCTTCTAATTCCGGCAATTCCGGCAGCGGCATGGCCTGTCCCCCTTTCTCTGTTCTTTCACTCTATTAGTGCTGTTTGGGCCGCGTATGTTACAGCCCTATCCAAAAAAACACCCCGACTTTTCTGTCGGGGCGTTGGGGTTATTCTGTGGGGCTTTCGGGGTCGGTCTGCTCCTCGGGGGGCGGGGTCGGCTCCGGGGTGGGTGTCGGTTCGGGGGTATCGGGGTCGAAGTAGGCGCGGATGTCGCCGTCGCTGCGCTGGGTCGAGATGTCGAGCACGCCCTTATCACCGGCGGCCAGACCCTTTTCCGGGTCGGTCAGCGCGGCAGCGGCCAGTCGCAGCTTGTAGGCGAGGTTCGTCTCACTGCCCAGCAGCACCTGAACGCGGTTTTGGTAGGTGAACTCAATATCACTCAGATCCTGGATGTTCAGCGCCGTCGTGCCGTCAAACAGGTTGTTCTCCTGCAGGCCGTCCCGCATTTCGGTCAGCGTTTGCAGTGCGCTGGCCTGCAGACCCGCTGTCTCCGCTGTGGCCTGCTGGGTCTCGCTAAGGAGTGAGTTATAGCTCTTGGGCTCAATGTTCTGCCCCACCACGGGGGAGAAATCTGTGGGCAGCGACATGGTCAGCAGAATCAGGCCGTCCGGCTGGCTGACGTCGGTGCGCAGAATTTTGAGGGAGTCGCTCAAGACCATCCACCCGCCTGGGTACATACAGGCGAACCGCTCCGTGGCGGGCTCGACCTTGATGATGACCGCGGCGGGCAGTTGGATCTCCACAGCGACACGCTCCAAATACGGGAACTGAAGCGCCAGCTGCTGGGTCTTTTCCGCGGTGGAGAAGGCGAACAGGTTGGAGTTTTTCTCGATGCCCAGCGCCTCGATCAGCTCGTCGGACGTGTAGATGCCGGTATCGACGGGCTGGGAGCCGTCATAGCTCTCTACCCGGAAGATCGTGACCTTGAACAGAAGGTTGATTGACACAAACGCACCCACGGCCAGCACGGCCAGCACGCCGAGCGCCCCCAGCAGACGGCGGCGGCGCTTTTCCCGTATGATCTCCGCCTGTGTGACGCGGCGCGTGCGCCTTGGCGTGCCGGGGCGGTAGCCTGCCTTCTGGGGATTGATCTCCTGCGCAGGGCGCTGCCGCGGGGGCGCATGAGGAGCAGGCGCGCCCTTTTCAGGCGGCGCTTTGGGGCGCGGGGCGTTCCTTTTTTCAAGACCCAAGCGGCTGCCCATACTGCGGCGGGACTGTTGGGCGTAGGAGCCGTTTGCGGATTTTTGCCTGCGGCTGCGCTGGTTGCGGTCCATAAGCGGCTCCTTTCCGGTGAATTTTGGGGCGGCTGCCCGTGGGTGGATGGTACGTTGGGCGGGCGCATATAGAATGCGCCCCTACGGGGTGTGCCCGGCGACGCTCGCCGCAGCGGGCAGGCGAACGATGTTCGCCCCTACAGGGTGTATGCAGCCTTGCTTAGCCGTTGACCAGCTTCAGCAGCTTTTCGGTAATCAAATCAAGGCTGTGCGGGTTGCCGAGGGTCTTGGCGTTGGCGCCCATCTCGGCCAGCTTGCCGGGGGAGGTCAGCAGGGTCTCGACAGTTTTGACAAGACCGTCACCGGTCAGGTTCTTTTCCTCGATGACGACTGCCGCACCGGCCTTTTGCAGCTCAAGGGCATTGTAATACTGGTGGTTTTCGGCCACGTTCGGGCTGGGGATCAGCACCGATGCGCGGCCCACGGCCTCAAGCTCGGCCAGCGTCAGTGCGCCGGAGCGGGCAATGACGAGATCTGCCGCGGCCAGCAGCTGGGGCATGTTGTTGATATACTCCGTCACGACGAGGTTCTCGCCGGGGGCAAAGCCCTTTTCCTTTTCCAGCCCTTCAAACAGCTTGACGCCGCGGCTGCCGGTGGCGTGCAGGTGAAGCACGTTCCGGTGCGTCTGCTTTTCCCAGGCGCAGAGGTCGGCCACGACCTGATTGATGCGATCCGCACCGAGACTGCCGCCGAAGCTCAAAATCACGGTGCGGTTTCCGGCGTTCAGCTTGGCGCGCGCTGCGGCGCGGTCCGCGGTCAGCACCTCGGGGCGGACAGGGTTGCCCACGACGGTGGTTTTTTCCGGCGCGCCGAGCTTTTCAACCGCGTCCGCGCTGGCGGCCAGCACAATGTTGACCTCCTTCGCCAGCAGCTTGTTGGTCACGCCCGGGAAGGCGTTCTGCTCATGGATGGCTGTCTTGATGCCGCGCCGGGCTGCCGCGCGGACGATAGGCCCGCTGACGTAGCCGCCGCAGCCGATGACAAGGTCGGGCTTGACCTCGTTCAGAATCTTCCGGGTGCGCGGGCCGGACAGCGCCAGATGCCAGATGGCTACGATGTTGCGGCCAATGTTTTCCAGGCTCAAATGGCGCTGGAAGCCGTTGATCTCAATGTGATGGAAGGGGTAGCCTGCCTTGGTGACAAGGCCGTACTCCATCCCCTCGCGGCGGCCCGCAAAGTGGATCTCCGCCGTCGGGTCCGCGGCCTTCAGGGCACCGGCAATCGCCAGCGCCGGGTTGATGTGACCGGCTGTACCGCCGGCAGCAATTAAAACGCGCATGATGGACCTCCATGAGAATAAAATATAGGCTGTGCCCGCCGTACCGCGGGTGCCGGGCGTCCCCCTTACCGCGCGGCTCTGCTGCGGTAGCGGGTGCGCTGCAGCATCCTGTCTGTCTCGGCGCGGTGCTGCTCTGCCAGGCGCTGTTCCCGGGCATTTCCGGCGCGCGAGATACTCAACAGCACACCCATCTCGCTCAGCAGCAGCAGCAGACTGGTGCCGCCGGAGGAGAAGAACGGCAGGCTGATACCGGTGTTGGGGATCAGTGCCGTGCCGACGGCGATATGCAGAAACACCTGCCAGGCGATCTGCGAGATGATGCCGATGCCCAGCACCGTGCCGTACAGGTCGGGCGCGCGCAGGGCGATCATAACGCCCATGATCAGCAGCACCGCAAACGCACCGATGAGGATAACACAGCCGAAGAAGCCCAGCTCCTCACCGATGACGCCGAAGATGAAGTCGTTTTCGGCGTAGGGCAGCCACTGGTGCTTCTGCACGCTTGCGCCGATGCCCACGCCGAACATACCGCCTGTGGAGATGGCATAGATGCTCTGAAGGGTCTGCCACCCCATACCGGCAGTATCCAGCGGCGCAAGGCCCCAGGCAGCGTCCATACGGCCCGCGGCGTAGCCTTCCCCGCTGGCCAGCCCCTTCAGGAAGTAGATGACGGCTACTGCACACGCCGGAACGAGCGGCAGCAGCCAGCGGCCGGGTGAGAGGGTGCAGATGAGCATCGTGGCAAAAATCAGGCAGAGCAGGATCATGGCGGAGTTGTGCGGCTCCTTGTGCAACAGATACAGGATGGGCAGCAGCGGCAGCGCAGGCTTTATCGCGCCGTACCACAACCTGTTCTTCTTGTCATAGTCGCGGTCCAGCATATCTGCCGTCCAGATCATGAGTGAGAATTTTGCCAGCTCCGACGGCTGGAAGGAGGCACCGCCCGGCAGATACACCCAGCGGTAGGTGCCGTTGGTGTCCTCCGGGCTGAGCAGCGCCAGGATCAGCAGCACGATGGTGATGATGTACAGACTCTCACTCATCAGACGCAGCGCGCGGTAGTTGATGTTGGACAGGACCCACATAAAGAACAGCCCTACAATTGCAATCATGACCTGCGGTTTAATGATACTGTACAGTTTACCGCTGGTGGCGTAGGCGCTGGAATAGCTGGCCGAGAACAGCATCGTCAGCCCGAAGAACAAAATGCCCAGCAGCAGGGCGAGAAAGCCCCGGGAGACCGGCCCCCGCTCCAGCTTGGGCAGGCGTATGATGGGTATCATGCGCACAATATTTCCGATGGTATGGTCAAACAAAAGGCCCAGCAGTGTACGCACAATGCTCACGGCAGTGCTCATGGGCGGTCACCTCCCTTAGGGGCAGAAACAGGCAGAGGCCGGGTAGGCCCGGCCCCGCTGCTTATGCCACACAGATGTAAAAAATTCCCATTGCCACACCGATGACGGCAATCAGCGCAAAGAAGCCGTCGATCTTGACCTCGCGCCAGCCGCGCATCTCAAAGGCGTGGTGGATCGGCGTCATGCGGAAGATGCGCTTGCCGTGGGTCGCCTTAAAATACGTGCGCTGGATGACGACGGTCATCGCGTCCCAGATGTAGACAATGCCGAAAAAGAGCACCAGCTCGGGGCGCTGCATCACAAAGGCCAGCGCCGTAACGATGCCGCCGAAGAACATGCTGCCGGTGTCGCCCATAAAGACCTTGGCCGGGTAGAAGTTCCAGACCAGAAAGCCCGCGCAGGCACCCGCCGTGGCAGCGGCAATCAGCGAAACATGTACAAAGCCCAGCAGACTGCCGGCCAGCAGATAGCCGATCATCGACACGAAGGTCACGCCGGTGCACAGGCCGTCCAGACCGTCGGTCAGGTTGACAGCATTGACAAGGAAGATGATGCCGAAGAAGGCGATGGGATAGTAGAGCAAGCCCATGTCCACCAGCCCAAAAATCGGGAACTGGACCTGCGTGGTCAGCAGACCGAGGCTGTGCAGGCCGAACATGAACCCGAAGGTCAGCGCGATCTGCAAAATCATCTTCTGCGCCTCGGTCAGGCCGAGGTTGCGATGCCTGACGACCTTAATGAAGTCATCCAGAAAGCCGATGAGGCCCGAGCCGAACGCGAGAAACAGCACCAGCATACCGGCCTGCAGCTGCGGCATACCAAGCACCTCCGGCAGCTTGGGGCTGTACATGACCCAGACGATGCCCAGCGTGGCCAGAATGCCCAGAATAAAGCAGAGGCCGCCCATGGTGGGGGTGCCGTTTTTCTTGCTGTGCCATGTGGGGCCCTCCTCGCGGATGGTCTGGCCAAAGTGCAGCCGGTGCAGCGCCGGGATCATGAATTTGCCCGCCACCGCCGTGATGGCAAAGCCGCCGACGGCTGCCGCCGCCAGCAGGGATGAGATTTGCTCCATGCCGTTGATTCCTCCAAACGTGTGTTGGGGTGCTTACCCCTGCGGCAATTCCTTATAGTATTCCTGCAGCAGCTGCTCCAAGCCCATGCTGTGGCTGGCCTTGACCAGCACAGCGTCACCGGGGCGCACGAATTGCCGTACATATTGTAGCACTTCTTCCGCCGTTTGGCAATGCACCGCCGCAACCCCGCGCGCTTTTGCGGCCTCGGCCATGGCGGCGCTGCGCGGGCCGTAGGCGATGAGTGCATCAATGCCCGCGTCAGCAGCCCACTCGCCGGTATGGCGGTGCCCCTCCTCGCTCGCACCGCCCAGCTCAAGCATATCGCCGAGCAGCGCGATCTTCCGGGCATTGGGCAGTGCCTTGAGGACAGAGAGCGCAGCTTTCATGCTGTCGGGGCTGGCGTTGTAGCAATCCTCAATGAAGGTGATGCCGCCCTTTTCCACGATATGCTGGCGCATGCCCGTCGTCCGGTAGGTCGCCAGCGCAGCAGCACAGCGGGCAGCGTCCAGACCCAGGCGGGTCGCGGCGGCGTAGGCGGCCAGCGCGTCGTAGACTGTGTGGATGCCCGCTGTCGGGATGGCGGCATCGAACGTACCGTACTGCGTATCGATGATTTTGAAGGTCGTGCCGTTTGCGCCGGTGACGACATCCACCGCGCGGACATCGGCATTCGCGGCGTCAATGCCGAACCAGACCGGCCGCAGGCGGCTGGGGATGCTTGCCGTGGGCAGCAGGTCGTTGTCCGCGTTCAGGGCCAGCGGTGCGCCGTCGGGCAGGCCGATGCAGATCTCCATCTTTGCCTTCAGTATATTCTCGCGCGTGCCGAGATTTTCCAGATGCGAAACACCGATCATCGTGATGATGCCCGCGCTGGGCCGGGCACAGCGGGTCAGACGCTCGATCTCGCCCGCGTGGTCCATGCCCATCTCGACAACGGCGTACTCGGTGTCGTCGGTCAGGCGGAACAGCGTGTTGGGCACGCCGATGTCATTGTTCTGGTTGCCCTCGGTCTTGAGGGTCTTACCGAAGGCGGAGAGCACCGCGTAGCAGAACTCCTTCGTCGTCGTCTTGCCGACGCTGCCCGTGACACCGATCATTCTGGGGTTGAACAGCATCCGGTAGTTGGACGCCATGCGGATCATGGCCTTGCCGCTGTCCGGCACAATGACCGTGCGGTCCGCAGGCACGCCCTCGACGGGATGGTTGGCAACGATATATTCTGCGCCGCTCCGGTAGGCACCGGCGGCGTAGTCATGGCCGTCAACACGCTCGCCGGGGAAGCAGACAAAAACGCAGCCCGGCTCGACCTTGCGGCTGTCGGTCACAACGGCGCGGATGGCGACCGGCTCGGCCAGCGTCAGTCCGGCCAGCAGTTGATTGGCAGGAATGGTTTGCATGAAAAAGACCTCCTATACAGAAATGCAGCGTTTTGCAAAAGCCCGGGTGCCCCTGCGGGGATGCTTACCCCTCCTCGTTTGCCGGGTCGATCTCCTCGGTCACCGTCGGGGCGTCATTGGTGGTATCCTCTCCGCTGTCCATCGTCAGCGTTATGATCGTGCCGTAGGCAGCGGAGGTTCCGGCCTCGACGTCCTGCGCCACGACCTTACCGCTGCTGTCGCCGGCGAACTGCACGTTCAGGTTGGCGGCCTTGAGCATCTGCTCGGCAAAGGTGCCGGTCTTGCCGACGACGTCGGGCGTTGTGGTCATCGAGTTCTGGTCGGTAGCCGTGTACAGGTAAATGGTGGAGCCCGCGGGCACCACGCTGCCGCCGACGGGGTACTGGTAGACGATATTGCCGCTGCTGGGGCCGATCAGCTTATGCTTGAGGCCCAGGCGGTTCAGCGTGACCTGCGCGTTCGTCCAGGTGTAGTCCAGGCAGGTCTGCACGGTCACAGTGCCGGTGGGGTTGTAGTCAGCGTCCTGCTCGATGCCCAGATAGGGCGCGATCTCGCTGATGATGTTGCCGACGACGGGAGCCACGACCTGGCTGGCATAGTCCTTGACCCAGCGCGGATCATCCAGCAGGACGAAAACCTCGATCTCGGGATCATCGATGGGCAGCACAGCGGCAAAACTCATCATTTTATAATAGTCGCCGTCGCCGCGCAGATGGCGGTCCGTGCGCTCTGCCGTACCGGACTTGCCGCCGATGCGGTAGCCCGCCACGTAGGCGTTGGCGCAGGAGTGGTAGTTTCCTGCCCCGTGGACGTTGTTTTCCATCATGGACAGCAGCTGCCGGCTGACTTCTTCGGAGATGACCTGGCGGCGGATGTTCGTCTCGGTCTGGGAGATAATGTTGCCGTCCTTGTCAGAGATGGAATCCACGACATAGGGCGTAACAAGGTAGCCGCCGTTGGCAATGGCCGCTACGGCGGTGGCCATCTGCATCGGGGTGATGGACTCGTTCTGGCCGAAGGCCGCCGTGTACAGGTTTGTATCGACCTCTGCCATCTGCTCGGCGTTGTAGACGCTGGTCCAGCGGGTCTCGTTGGGCAGGTCGATGCCGGTGGGCTGGGTAAAGCCGAACGCCTGGATATAATCGTAGAAGATCTGCGGCTTGAGCGTCTCCGCCGCCTGAATGAACCAGAGGTTGCAGCTGTGGTTCAGTGCGCCCGCCATGTCCTGTTCATAGTGGACCTCGCCGTTGGCGCAGCGGTAGGTGTGCTCCCACAGCTCGCTGCCCTCATTGACGGTCAGGCTGCCGCCGCAGTAGAAGGTCTGCTCCGCACTCATAACACCGGAGTCCAGCCCTGCCGAGGCTGTGATGAGCTTGAACACCGAGCCGGGCATATACAGCTCGGTAATGTTCTTATTCTTCCACTGGGCCTCGCGCATCATACCCTGCAGCTGGGTAGCCTCGCTGGAGACTTCCTCGCCCTTCTCGTTCGTCGTCTTTTCATGGCTGATGATTCCGTCTGCAATGATGTCCTTGACGGCTTTCTCGCCCAGACGGCTTTCCAGCCAGTCAATGTCCTCCGCGTCGATCTCTGTTTTGGCCAGGATCTCGTTCATCTTGGGGTCGGTGATCGTCTTGGGGTCGTTGGGGTCAAATTGCTCAAGGGACGCCATCGCCAGGATCGCGCCGGTCTTGACATTCATGACAATGGCGCTGCCGCGGCCATGGACCGTAAAGGTGCTCATCGCCTCGGTCAGGTACTCCTCGACGATGGACTGTACGTTCTCGTCGATGGTCAGGTTCAGGTTGCTGCCGTCGATGGCCTCATGCACGTCGGCCTGACCGCTGGCCAGCGGTTCACCGTAGGCGTCCGTTTCGGCCACGCTGCGGCCCGGCGTACCGGCCAGCGTCTCGTCGTAATATTTTTCCAGTCCGTAGGCACCCGAGCCGTCCTCGTTGCAGAAGCCCAGCACCGAGGCCAGGAACTCCCCATAGGGGTAAGTGCGAGAGGCTGCCTGTTCGCTGGTCAGGTAGAGGATACGGGTTGCCTTGCTGGTTTTGGTCTCGCCGCCCTTCTTGTCCTCCTCGTCCTCGGTCTGCTGGCTTGTGTCCACCGCAGCGCCGTCCTTGAGGCGGTAGCTGTCTGCATAGGCCAGAATGGCATCCGCCACGGGCTTTTCGACACCCTTTTTCACCACACGGTACTGGTACGGCTCACCGGTATCCTTGTTGGACGCCGTCAGCGCCTTGTACACAGTATCCGCCGTTGTGCCGTCGTCCAGCAGCTCGGCAATGTGCTCTGCCGCTGTGCGGATCTGGTCCTCCGTCGCCCCGCTCTTTAAAATGGAGGACGGGTCGGCCACGATGTTCCAAACTGTGCTGCTCTTGGCCAGCAGCTTGCCGTTGGCGCTGTAGATTGAGCCGCGCACAGCGGGCAGCGTTGTGTCCTTCAGCTGCTGGGTCACAGCCTCGGCGCGGTAGCTCTCGGCATCACGCACCTGCCACACATACAGCTGGTAGACCAGCACGCCGTAGCAGGCGAGGATAAATGCTATCATGCAAAACAGTGTCCAGTATTTTATGCCCTTGCTTGCCCGGGGACGATGCCCGGGGGAATGGTTGGGTCGTTGCTCTGTCATGGATACACCTTGTTATTTCAAAAGCCTTTTTGCCGACGGCAGCAAGGCCGTGCAGCAAAAAGGCTCGTAGCTGCATATTTTTGGTTGTTTTACGGGTTCAGGCTGTCCAGCAGGCTCAGCGCTGCCGTGCGCACCTCATCCAACAGGCGGCCCGCGGCGCCGGTGTTCCGCTCAATGATGCTCTGGTCCTCCAGCTGGACGTAGGTGATCTGGCTGGGATCGGCCTTGACCAGTCCCAGCTCACCCTCGGCCACCTGCTGCAGACTGGCGCGGCTCGTGATGTCGTTCATCCGGGTGTTCAGGTAGTCGTATTCGCTCTGGGCCTCGGCCAGCTGGACGCTGACCTCATCGACCTGTGCGTTCAGTTCCATCAGCGTTGCACCGCTCATCAGGCTGCTGATTGCCAGCCCGCCAAACACGGCAAGGATCAGCACGATCACGGCAGTCCGCATCACATGGCGGACGCGGTTCAGGCCGTGGTTGCCGCCGCGCACCGCACGCACCTGCGGGCGCGGCAGGGGCTCCAGTTTCGGTGCTGCAGAGCCCTCGTGCAGCAAAACAGTTGTCATGAATAATGCCTCTTATGCTTTCTCCAACACTCTCAATTTGGCGCTGCGGCTGCGACGGTTGGTCTCCAGCTCCGCGGCGTCAGCCTCAATGGGCTTGCGGGTAATCAGCTTGGCCTTGGCCACACCTCCGCAGGTGCAGATGGGCTGCTCCGGCGGGCAGGTGCAGCGCTGTGCCCAGCGGCGGAACTTGTTCTTGACGAGCCGATCCTCCAGGCTGTGGAAGGTGATGACGCAGAGCCGCCCGCCCGGGGCCAGACAGTCAAAGATGGCGTCGAGTCCCTCGTTCAGGGCGTCCAGCTCGGAGTTGACCGCAATGCGGATGGCCTGGAAGGTGCGGCGCGCCGGGTTCTTCGCCTTGCGGCGCTCTGCCGGGGGCACGGCGGCGGCGACGATCTCGGCCAGCTGCAGCGTGGTCAGGATGGGCTGCTCCGCCCGCGCGGCGACAATTTTGCCCGCGATCTGCCAGGCATACGGCTCCTCACCGTAGTCACGCAGGATGCGGGTCAGCTCCTCACGATCCAGCGTGTTGACCAGATCCGCGGCGGTGGGGCCCTGCTGGCTCATGCGCATATCGAGCGGCGCGTCGGCATGGTAAGAGAAGCCGCGGGCCGCGTCGTCCAGCTGGT
>OLND01003729.1_pt1 | contig 11406 bp, 4 predicted proteins | sample 1672031 | NCBI WGS metagenome assembly OLND01 (sample SAMEA3136638, study PRJEB25190) | human gut metagenome | biome: human gut; feature: human-associated habitat; material: faeces | place: Austria | collected 2013
AGTGGGCTGTCGCGCCGAGCGAGGACTGTCTGAGCGACTGAGCACTACCCGGAAGCCCGCCCCCGAGGAGTCCCAAGCTGATTCGCGTGAGCCCCGTTTCGCTCATGTGCAGCCCGACGGTACCCTCCCCCACTTCGTGCCCGAGCGTCGCCTGCGCCTCTTCAACAGTCTGAAAGCCCTCGGCGCCCCCGCGGCCCCCACCGTGACCACGCGCCTCTGGGGCCAGGTCACCATCGACACGGAACTCTGCCGCTCCTGCCGCATGTGCACCGTGTTCTGCCCCACCGGCGCCCTGACCCGATTCGACGCCGCCAACGACGCCTTCGGCGTGGAGCATCGCAGCGCTTTGTGCATGCAGTGCCGCCTCTGCGAGACCATCTGCCCGGAGCAAGCCATCACCGTAGCCGAGGAAGTCTCCGCCGACGAGTTCCTAAGCGGCAAGAAGTTCCGCTTCACCATGCAGCCCATCGGCTGGAACCCCGGCGCCGAGGACTCCATCGCCAGCCGCATGGCCCGCTTCATCAAGGTGGACAACCTGCAGGAACCCCAGGCCAAGGTGAAGTCCTTCGACACCGCCGCCCGCCGCGAATACGCCCAAGCCCGCGAAGCCCGCCGCCGCGAAATCCGCGAGCAACACAGCTCGTGAGGAATGTCACTCTACTTCCCCGAATTTTTTCTAGCCACAAAATGACCCTTCTTACGTAACAACCGTCAATTCGTGACTATCTTGTTAACGAATTTCGATTATTCGAGATATATCTAGCCTCAAATTGACGTTCTTTCCGTAAGAACCGTCAATTTGGGGCTACTCAATACTCAGAAGGGCATTTCTTTGCTGATCAGCTGCTGCGAATATGCTTATTCCATTTGGAATGGGGCAGGAGATGCCGTGCCCTTTCGGCCCATTAGGGTGTATGGTGTCAATAACGCGAAAAGCAGAAGGGGTTTGAAGGGGGCTTTCCATGGAGCTGAGCTTGTTGCGCGAATTCATCGTGCTGTCTCAGACGCTGAACTACACCAAGGCGGCAGAGATCTTGCACCTCACACAGCCGACGCTTTCCAAGCATATCGTCGCCATGGAAAAGGAGCTCGGCTGCTCGCTTTTAGAGCGCGACCGACGCCGGGTCGAGCTCACCGAATCAGGCAACGTGTTCGCCGCTGCCGCCCTTCAGATGGTGGATACCTATGATGACGCCAAGCAGCGCATCCACGATATACAGACCCTCACGCCGCTCAAGGTGAACGGCATCATGTCTGATAGCGCCATCGCCTCCATCACCTCTATTGCCGCAACGTTTCTCGACACCGAGGGCGAGGCTCCTGCCAGCTACAACAGCCTGAACGATACGAACTACCTGGAGCAATTGGTGGAAGGCGATGCCGACATCTTGCTGGCCTATGCCGAACTGGACAAGCTCGATAATTTGGGACTTGCCTACATTCCGCTCATTCGTTCGCCCTTCGTTGCCATGGTCTCTATGGACAGCCCCCTGGCCTCTATGAAGTCGGTGACCATGGACGATCTGCGCAGCTACCGCTTCGTGAAATTCGCCGACGGCTATTCCTTGTCGGGCTGGACCAACATCGAACGCGTCTGCCAAGAGCACGGCTACACGCCCCGCACCCGGGCGGTACTCGGGCGCACCTACATGAACTACTGCGCTATTCCGCTGGGTGTGGAAGACGTCATGATCCTGCAGGCATCCATGCCCCAGCTGCGCTACCTGTCGGACTTCTCCCGCGTGACGGTGCTTCCCGTGACCGACGACGATGCGGCCTTCCGGCTGTACGCCATCTACAAGAAGGACAACTACGAACGCGTGCGGCCGGCCCTGGACGCTTACACCCGCGCCCGCAAGATCATCCTCAACCATGGCAAAGGCGGCACCCTAGTCGACAGCGAGTAGCCGCGCACAAAGGAAAGCTGCGCTCAATGGCCAAATTCCGAATGCCAGCTGCAAGTTCGAAGAGCTTGAAGCGACGTTTTGGTCAATTATCGGTCGTTAGCTGCAAACCGAAAAGGCGGCTTGCTTTGTACCAATATTCGTCGACGCACTGACCTGGGAATACTTTCCGAGCAGCCAGCCTGATTTCGTCGCTATAGCCTCCATGGTCAAAAACAGGTACCTAGCTGCCAGCTGGCAGCTACTTTTTGGCCATTTGGCGCCCCGCGGGAACAGCAAGCACAAAAAAGGGGCGGCCCGAAGGTCGCCCCAATAGAAAACTCCCGAGTTCGTCCAAGGAAGTCAGTGATGCTTCGCAAGGACAGGCGAAACCAATTTACTCCTCGCCGTCTTCCATGGCCTGGTTGGAAGCCGCTTCGTCCTCAGCGCTGGTGAAGCCGAAGCCGAGGGAGCTCAAGCCGCCCATGTTACCGAGCAGCGCGTCCAGCTCTTCAAGGTTGCGCTGGTAGGAGCGCGGAGGCAGCGCCTCGCCGAGCATCTCCTCGCCGTCGGTGTTGAACGTCGGGGGCTCGTCGCCGCCGATGAGGATGGTGTCGTCAGGCGAGAACACCATGTCCAAGAGCTGGCTCATGTCGTCGGAGGAAGCCGCCAGGTCGTCCTCGATGACGCGCATGAGGTCGCGGGCCGCCAAGCCCTCCTTCAGCTCCTCGATGGCCTTCACGCCGATGCCCTCGATGCGCAGCAGATCCTCCTCGGTATGACCCAGCAGGTCGGCCACGGTCTCGATGCCCGCCTCGGAGAACTTGTTCGCCCAGCGCTGGGACACGCCCAGATCGTCGTAGATGTACAGGCGCGCGTCCTCGTCGGACAGGTTGTGGCCGCGGTGCCCCGAAAGAGCGCTGTAGTAGCCACCGAACGAGCCCGAGGAGTTGAAGTAGCCGTCGCTGTCGAGCGACCAATCCTGAGGCTGGGGCAGCAGATCCTCGATCTCGCGCAGCGCATCCGGCGCGAAGTCGGGCAGCGCGTCCCCGGTGACCTTCTCCACCGGACGGCCCTTGTAGGTGAGACCCACATCGCGGTAGCGACGCAGACCCGTGCCGGCGGGAATGGGCTTGCCGATGATGACGTTCTCCTTCAGGCTGGCCAAGTGATCGGTCTTGCCCTCGATGGCGGCGTCGGTGAGCACCTTGGTGGTCTCCTGGAACGACGCGGCGGACAGCCACGAATCCGTTGCCAGCGACGCCTTGGTGATGCCGAGCAGCAGCGGCTGGCCCACCGGCGGCTCCTTGCCCTCGGCGATCAGCTCGTTGGCCACCTTCTCGAACTCGAAGCGGTTCACCTGACGGCCCGGCAGGAAGTCGGAGTCGCCGGCATCAAGCACGGCCACCTTGCGCAGCATCTGGCGCGCGATGACCTCGATGTGCTTGTCGTTGATATCCACGCCCTGGGACACGTACACGTCCTGAACCTGGCCCACGATGTAGCGCAGCGTCGTGTTCGGATCAGTGAGGCGCAAAAGGTCGTGGGGGTTCACGGAACCCTTGGTCAGCTGCTGGCCCACGCGCACCTCGCACCCGTCAAACACGCCCGGCAGAAGCTGGGCACGGGCGCTCACCACGTACTCGCGGTAGTTGCCCTCCTGGTCGTGGATGGTGATGGTCTTCGACATCTTGTCGCCGGTGACCTGCATGGTGCCGGAGATTTCCGCGAGCACCGCCTGGCCCTTGGGCTTGCGGGCCTCGAACAGCTCCTGAACACGGGGCAGACCATGGGTGATGTCCTCGCCGGCAACGCCGCCGGTGTGGAACGTACGCATCGTCAGCTGGGTGCCGGGCTCGCCGATGGACTGGGCGGCGATGATGCCCACCGCCGTGCCGATGTTCACCGGACGGGCAGTGGCCAGATCCCACCCGTAGCACTTCTGGCAGACGCCGTGCTCGGCATGGCAGGTCATGATCGTACGGATCGTGACCTCCTCGATGCCGGCCGCATCAAGCTCGCGCAGCTGAGCCATGGAGTGCAAGTAGGTACCGGCCTCGGCGAGGATCTCGCCGGTCTCGGGCGCCACCACATCTTCCAGAAGGCAGCGGCCGATGAGGTTCTCGTCCACCTCGTTCTTCTCGTTGCGCACACGGTAGGGCACGCCCTCGGTGGTGCCGCAGTCGATCTCGCGGATGATGACGTCCTGGGCCACGTCCACCAGACGACGGGTCAGGTAACCCGAGTCGGCGGTACGAAGCGCCGTGTCGGCCAGGCCCTTGCGGGCGCCGTGGGTGGAAATGAAGTATTCCAGAACGGACAGACCCTCGCGGAAGTTCGCCTTAATCGGACGGTCGATGATCTCGCCCTTCGGGTCGGACATAAGGCCGCGCATACCGGCGAGCTGGCGAATCTGCTTGATGTTGCCTCGGGCGCCGGAGAAGGCCATCATGTAGATGGGGTTGAACTTGTCGAAGTTCTCCGCCATGGCCTCGCCGACTTCCTCGTTGGCATCGTTCCAGATGTCGACGACCTGCTTGTGGCGCTCCTCGTTGGACATGAGGCCCATCTCGTAGTCCTCGTCGATGGCGGCGACGCGCTCATCGGCCTGGGCGAGAATGGCCGGCTTGGAGGGCGGGATGGTGGCGTCGTACACCGACACGGTAACACCGGCGCGGGTGGCGTAGTGGAAACCGGCGTCCTTCAGACCGTCGAGAATCGGCGGCACCTCGGACAGATCGTAGGTGTTGGTGACGTCCTCGACCAGGCGGCTGATCTCCTTCTTGTTCATCTCATAGTTCAGGAAGGGATAGTCCGGCGGCAGCACATCGTTGAAGATGATGCGGCCGACGCTCGTCTCGATGCGCTCGCCCTCCTTGTGGTCCTCGAACACGCCGAAGGCGGTGGCCACCTTCGTGTTGTAGGGCAGACGCACCTGGATCTTGGCCTGCAGGTCCAGATCGGCGCGGGCGTCGTAGGCGTTCAGGGCGTCATCGAAATCGATGAACATGCGACCCTCGCCGGGGAAGCCGTCGCGCATGGCCGTCAGGTAGTACAGGCCGATGATCATGTCCTGGGTCGGCACGGTCAGCGGATGGCCGTGGGCCGGGGACTTGATGTTGTTAGAGGACAGCATCAGCACGCGGGCCTCGGCCTGAGCCTCGGCGCCCAGCGGCACGTGCACAGCCATCTGGTCGCCGTCGAAGTCGGCGTTGAAGGCGGTGCAGACGAGCGGATGCAGCTTGATGGCCTTGCCCTCGACGAGCACCGGCTCGAAGGCCTGGATGCCCAGACGGTGCAGGGTTGGTGCGCGGTTCAGCAGCACCGGATGGTCGACGATGACCTCTTCCAGCACGTCCCACACGTAGCTGGCACCGCGATCGACGGCACGCTTGGCGGCCTTGATGTTGGCGGCATACTCAAGCTCGACCAGGCGCTTCATGACGAAGGGCTTGAACAGCTCCAGCGCCATCTGCTGAGGCAGACCGCACTGGTGCAGCTTCAGCGACGGGCCGACGACGATAACGGAACGGCCGGAGTAGTCGACGCGCTTGCCGAGCAGGTTCTGGCGGAAGCGGCCCTGCTTGCCCTTGAGCATATCGGAGATGGACTTCAGCGGACGGTTGCCGGGGCCGGTCACGGGGCGACCGCGACGGCCGTTGTCGAACAGCGAGTCCACGGCCTCCTGCAGCATGCGCTTCTCGTTGTTGATGATGATCTCGGGAGCACCGAGGTCGAGCAGGCGCTTCAGGCGGTTGTTGCGGTTGATGACGCGGCGGTACAGATCGTTCAGGTCGGAGGTCGCAAAACGGCCGCCGTCCAGCTGCAGCAGGGGGCGCAGATCCGGCGGGATGACCGGGATGACCGTCATGATCATCCACTCGGGGCGCTGGTTGCTCTCGAGGAAGCTCTCAACGCACTCCAAGCGCTTCAGCAGACGGACGCGCTTCTGGCCGTTGGCATGCTCCAACTCTTCGCGCAGTTCTTTGCTCAGTTTGTCGAGGTCGATCTCAGCCAACAGCTTCTGGATGGCTTCAGCACCCATGCCGGCTTCAAACGTATCCTCATACTTTTCGCGCATTTCCTTGTACTCGCGCTCGGTCAGCAGCTGCTTTTTCTCCAGCGGCGTGAAACCGGGGTCGGTGACAATGTAGTTGGCGAAATACAGCACCTTGTCCAGCTGGCGGGGGCTGATGTCCAGCATCAGGCCGATGCGGCTGGGAATGCCCTTGAAGTACCAGATGTGGGAAACCGGTGCAGCCAGCTCGATGTGGCCCATGCGCTCACGGCGGACCTTGGCGCGGGTGACTTCAACGCCGCACTTGTCGCAGATCTTGCCCTTGTAACGGATGCGTTTGTACTTGCCGCAGTGGCACTCCCAGTCCTTGGTAGGTCCAAAAATGCGCTCGCAGTACAGGCCGTCGCGCTCCGGCTTCAGGGTGCGGTAGTTGATGGTCTCAGGCTTCTTGACCTCGCCGTAGCTCCAGTTGCGGATCTGCTCCGGAGAAGCCAGGCCGATTTTAATGGAATCGAAAACGTTGTTTTCCATGAAACGAACCCTTTCTTAATCTCTAGTTAAAAATCCACTTCGTCGGAAGCGGGAGCCGCACTGCCGGAGTTGTCATCTTCCAGCACAGAAGGATCATCGAAGCCTGCGTCAGCATCCTTGATGGTGTAATCGTTCAGCAGCTCATTCTCGTTGGTAACAGTCTCAGAACCTGCAACATCACGCATATCAAAGCCGGTCTCTTCGTCGTCGAAGTTCTGGCGCATATCGATCTCGTTGCCATCCTTGTCCTGGACCACAACGTCCATACCCAGAGACTGCAGCTCCTTCAGCATAACGCGGAAGGACTCGGGGATGCCGGGCTGCGGGATGGGTTCGCCCTTGACAATGGCCTCGTAGGTCTTGACACGGCCCTCAACGTCATCGGACTTGACGGTCAGGATCTCCTGCAGGGTGTAAGCGGCACCGTAAGCTTCCAGAGCCCAGACTTCCATCTCGCCGAAGCGCTGGCCGCCGAACTGAGCCTTGCCGCCCAGAGGCTGCTGGGTAACCAGGCTGTAAGGGCCGGTCGAACGGGCGTGGATCTTGTCGTCGACCATGTGGCCGAGCTTGAGGATGTAGGACGTACCCACGGTAATGGGCTCGCGGAACTCCTCGCCGGTGCGGCCGTCGAACAGGCGGGTCTTGCCGCGCTCGTCAAGCTGGGTGACGAACTCGGGGCGCATGTGATCGCCAAAGGCAGCGGTGGCCTTGTTGAGCATGTTCTTGTTGGCACGACGGATGACCTCGGCGATTTCGTCCTCCTTGGCGCCGTCGAAGACGGGCGTCGCGGTGAAGAACGGACCGGGGACGTACTTGTCGGAGTCGGCCTGCTCGGTATCCCAACCGCACGCAGCAGCCCAGCCAAGGTGGCACTCGAGCAGCTGGCCGACGTTCATACGCGAAGGAACGCCCAGCGGGTTGAGGATAACGTCGATCGGGGTACCGTCAGCCATGTAGGGCATGTCCTCGACCGGCAGAACGTTGCAGATAACACCCTTGTTGCCGTGGCGACCGGCAATCTTATCGCCCTGCTGGATCTTACGACGCTGGGCGACGTAAACGCGCACCTGCTCGTTGACGCCGGGGGCCAGGTCGTCGCCGTTCTCGCGGCTAAAGCGGACGACATCGATGACGCGGCCGTAAGCGCCGTGAGGCATCTTAAGGGAGGTGTCGCGGACGTCGTGGGCCTTGGCACCGAAGATGGCACGCAGCAGGCGCTCCTCGGCGGTCAGAGCGCTCTCGCCCTTAGGCGTGACCTTGCCGACCAGGATGTCGCCAGGGCCGACCTCGGCGCCGATGCGGATGATGCCGTCCTCGTCGAGGTTGGCAAGCATGTCCTCGGAGAGGTTCGGGATCTCGCGGGTGATCTCCTCGGGGCCGAGCTTGGTGTCGCGAGCATCGATCTCGTGACGGGTGATGTTGATGGTCGTCAGCAGGTCCTCGGCCACCAGGCGCTCGGACACGACGATACCGTCCTCGTAGTTGAAGCCTTCCCACGGCATGTATGCCACGGTGAGGTTCTGGCCCAGTGCGAGCTCGCCATGATCGGTCGAAGGACCGTCAGCCAGGGGCTCGCCCTGCTCAACGGTGTCACCGACGCGCACGAGCGGACGGTGGTTGATGCAGGTGGACTGGTTGGAGCGCTGGTACTTGGCCAGGTGATACTCGTCCATGCCGCCGGCATGCTTGACGATGATCTTGGCAGCGTCGGCAAAGATGACCTCGCCGGCGTTCTTGGCCAGGGTGACCTCGCCGGAGTCCAGAGCGGCGCGACGCTCCATGCCGGTACCGACATAGGGAGCGGCAGGGTGAACCAGCGGCACGGCCTGACGCTGCATGTTGGCGCCCATCAGCGTACGCTTGGCGTCGTCGTGCTCCAGGAACGGGATCAGCGTGGCTGCGACGGAGAGCATCTGACGCGGCGAGACGTCCATGTAGTCGACGTCCTCGACAGGCACGTCGGCGGGAGCGCCGAAGGAGCCGTCGAAGTCGCGGGTACGGGCGATCACGGTGTGCGGGCGGACAAGCTTGCCCTCGGCATCGGTCGTGATGAACTCGTTGGTCTTGGGATCGAGCGGCGTGTTGGCCGGCGCGATGACGTGTTTCTCTTCCTCGTCAGCGGTCATCCAGTCGATCTGGTCGGTGGCAACGCCGTTCTCGACGCGGCGGAACGGAGCCTCGATGAAACCGTACTCGTTGACGCGGGCGTAGAGGGCGAGCGAGCCGATCAGGCCGATGTTGGGGCCTTCGGGAGTCTCGATCGGGCACATGCGGCTGTAGTGCGAGTTGTGAACGTCGCGGACGGCCGTCGGCACGTTGGTGCGGCGGCTGGAGCCGGACTTGTGGCCGGCAAGACCGCCAGGGCCGAGTGCGGACAGACGGCGCTTGTGGGTCAGACCGGTCAGGGGGTTCGCCTGGTCCATGAACTGCGAGAGCTGCGAGGAACCGAAGAACTCCTTGATGGAGGCCACGATCGGGCGGATGTTGATGAGCGACTGCGGGGTGATCTCGTCGATGTCCTGGGAGCTCATGCGCTCACGGACAACGCGCTCCATACGGCTCATGCCGATACGGAACTGGTTGGCGACGAGCTCGCCGACGGTGCGGATGCGGCGGTTGCCAAAGTGGTCGATGTCGTCGACCTTGAAGCCCTGCTCGCCGGCGGCGAGGGACAGCAGGTAGCGCAGCGTAGCGACGATATCCTCGTCGGTGAGCACCGTGACCTCTTCCTCGGTGGTGAGGTTGAGCTTCTTGTTGACCTTGTAACGACCGACGCGGGCCAGATCGTAGCGCTGCGGGTTAAAGAGCAGGCCCTCGAGCAGGCTGCGGGAAGCGTCCACGGTGGGAGGCTCGCCCGGGCGCAGACGACGGTAGATCTCGATAAGGGCATCCTCGCGGGTGAGGGCGGTATCACGCTCGAGGGTGCGCTTGATCACATCGGAGTTGCCGAGCAGCTCGATGATGTCGTCGTTGGTGACGGCGATGCCAAGGGCGCGCAGGAACATCGTGGCGCTCTGCTTGCGCTTACGGTCGATGGAGACCATGAGCTGGTCGCGCTTGTCGACCTCAAACTCAAGCCAGGCACCGCGGGACGGGATGATCTGGGCCTTGTAGATCTGCTTGCCCGAATCCATCTCGGAGCTGTAGTACACGCCCGGGGAGCGGACGAGCTGCGAGACGACGATACGCTCGGTACCGTTGATGATGAAGGTGCCCTGATCGGTCATCATGGGGAAGTCGCCCATAAAGACGAGCTGCTCCTTGATCTCGCCGGTCTCCTTGTTGGTGAGACGGACGTCGGTCAGAAGCGGGGCCTGATAGGTCATGTCCTTCTCGCGGCACTCCTCGACGGTGTGCGCGGGGTCGCCGAACTGATGCTCGCCGAAGGTAACCTCGAGAACATGGTTCTGGCTCTGGATGGGGCTGGATTCCTTGAACGCCTCACGAAGGCCCTCGTCCTTAAAACGCTCAAAGGATTCCCTTTGAACAGAGATAAGGTTGGGGAGCTCCATGGCCTCCGGGATTTTCCCGAAGCTGACGCGCTTGCGCTCAGTGGCAGTGTATGCGTAGGTCACCAGGTTTTTCCTCCTTCACGGAAATGCTCGGTGGGTTGGCGAGGCATAGCTTCGCCAGTTATCGCAACCTAATAGTTTATCAGGTACCGATCGTTGGGCAAGAAAAGCCTTGACGCAATTGAGTTTTTGGAGTAGCAAAGTTTTTCGACAGAAAATGCGCAGGTAGATGCATGTATATCGAACACCTGTTCATATATTTTCTGTGAACAGAGGGCCAGCAATCGCAGCTCTTATAAAAAACGGGCGCGAACCGAAGTCCGCGCCCGTAAATGTCGATGCCCGAAGGCTTACTTGCGCATCAATCCGCCGCGCTCGTCAATGGCGTCCCAGAAGGCGCTGGCAAAGCGGGGGTCGCTTGCAGCCATGAGGGCGTTGGTGGCCATCCAGCCAGAGGGAGTGCCGGTGTCGTAGCCCGAGAGCGGGTCGATGACGACAGCGTACATGGCCTCGCGGTCGAGCGAACGGGCCATGGCGTCGGTGAGCTGGATCTCGCCGCCCTTGCCGGCCTGCTGATCTGCCAGCAGGTCCATGACCAGCGGGCTCAGCAAGTAGCGACCGACAATGTACAGGTTGGACGGAGCAGCCTCGGGAGCGGGCTTCTCAACCAGACCGCCGATACGCCAGACAGCGCCCGGCTCGGCATCGGCAACGTCCTCGGCGCCTTCGAGCGAACCGACGCGCTCACCGGCGATAACGCCGTAGCGGCTGACTTCCTCGGGCGAGCAAGCAGCGACGGCGATAACCGAAGCTCCACCGTGCTCCTTGGAAACGGCGAGCATCTTGTCGCAGATGTCGCGATTAGGCACAACGTAGTCGCCCAGAAGAACCAGGAAGTTCTCCCCTGCCACGGCGTCGGCAGCAGAGCGGATAGCATGGCCGAGGCCCTTGGGCTCGTACTGATAACGGAAGTCGACCGGCATACCGCCAGCGTGGGCGACGGCATCGGCATAGGCGTTCTTGCCGCGCTCGCGCAGCAGGTTCTCGAGCGAGCGATCGGGCTGGAAGTAGTTCAGTAGCTCGGGCTTACCGGGAGAAGTAACGATGATGGCGTCGTCGACCTCCTCGGGGTCGAGCGCCTCCTCAACGACGTACTGAATGACGGGCTTGTCGAGCACCGGCAGCATCTCTTTGGGCGTGCACTTGGTGCCAGGCAGAAAACGCGTGCCAAGACCGGCGGCGGGGATGATTGCCTTCATGTTATTCAAAGATCCTTTCGCAGGCGCAAAAGCGCCCCATGCGTGCGGCACACAGCCGCAGACCAAATTGCGATACCCAAGCATCTTACCGCTGGAACTATATGTCGCTACAAGGCAGAGACAATTCTTCAGCAGGTCAACGCAAATTCCTTGATTATCGACTTTATCCGAACACCTCCCACATTCATCCGCACATGTGCGGA
>OLND01003740.1_pt1 | contig 11384 bp, 10 predicted proteins | sample 1672031 | NCBI WGS metagenome assembly OLND01 (sample SAMEA3136638, study PRJEB25190) | human gut metagenome | biome: human gut; feature: human-associated habitat; material: faeces | place: Austria | collected 2013
CTTGGCGCTGTGAGTGCCCTCGATCACGCCCATGCGGATGTGGCAGGCGTGTTTTGCCAGGGTAAGCTTTTCTGCATTTGTCATCTTTGGTCCTCCCGTATGAACCTCAGCGTTTGCATCGGATTATGGTACGCACCCGGGCCGTACGCCCCGATGCGCTATTTCTCAAGTCTATATTATCTATTCTATGCAAAAACGTCAAGGTTCTTTCGTCAAAATGTACATCCCTTGGCAAAATCGCTTGTAAATGTTCCCGTTTTTGTTGAAAATGCAGGGCCATTTTGCCCCAGCAAAACATTTTTGCAGCTTTTGGCCGCTTTGCAATATCATCTTTTGCCGCTGTATGATATAATAAGATGAATTTGTTTGCTTTTTTTATCATTTTGGGAGGTTCCTATGTCTTTTTCCTCACCCACATCCCAGGCACAGCGCAGCCGCAGGATTTTGCCCTGGCTGCTGTACCTGTATGCCCTTGTGCTGTTCGCCCTGCACTTTGTCCGCATTTTTGACAACTCCTTCTGGGGAGATGAAGGGTTCAGCATCGGCCTTGCCCAAATGAATGTTTTTGAAATGCTCCAAGTCACAGCGGCAGATAACCATCCGCCGCTGTACTATCTTTTCACACAGCTCCTATATCATCTTCTGGGCAATCACGGATATGTCTATCATCTGTCGGCTCTGATTCCCTATGGATTCGTTCTGATTCTTGCCTGTACAGTGATTTTCAGACAGTTCGGATTGATTCCCGCAGTTGTTGTTTCCACTTTTGCCTCTTTGACTGATACCGCTATCATGTTCAATGTCGAGGCCCGAATGTATTCACTCGGCGCTTTCTTTGTGTTAGCGGCCTATCTGGCACTCCATAACATTCTTCATTCCGGTAAAACCTCCGATTGGGTCATTTTCAGCGTCGCCTCTCTTTGTGCCGCTTATACGCACTACTATGCCCTGATTTCCGTTGCATTTTTCTATCTGGCTCTGCTTTCTCTGCTTCCGCAGGATAAGAGCAGCTTCAAAAAAATCCTTATCACTTATTGTGCCGCAGTGGTCGTCTACCTTCCCTGGCTTCTGGTATTGCTTCCCACTTTCAAACGTGCTGCGGCAGACTGGTGGTCCACCTTCATTCCTTCTCCGATCAATTGTATCGGATTCTTCTTCAATCCTTCTTGGACAGTCCTCATTTTCGGTCTTGCATTCCTTCTTTATTTCACAGCACAGGCCAAGTCGTCCTCTAAATGGCTCTTCGCCCCTGATACGATCTGGCTTTTGACCGGCTTGCTTTCTGCCGCCGGCACCTCCGCAGTCGGACTGATCGTTTCACATGCCGTTCGCCCGCTTTTTCTCGTTCGATACCTTTATCCGCTCACCGCAGTCGTTTACCTGGTTTTTGGCTTTCTTCTGTCTAAAGTCCGTTGGAGAACCATTCTGTCCAGTATTCTGATTTTGGGAACGCTGGTGTGCAGTCTACCGGATTTCTACCAAACCTATCAGCGGGAAAAGCGCATCGACCTTGCAACCACCCAGTGTCTGGAAGTTATTACCCCCTCTCAGGATGCAGTTCTTTATACAACGAACTACTTCCTAGACTGGACACTCTTTGATTATTACTTTCCGGGTCGTGTCCATGCTCAAATCGAATCCTCCAATACTTCTCAGTGCTTCGCTTCTTCCGATCCTGAGATCTGGCTCTTTATGGAACATGCGCTTTCTGATGCCGAATTGAATGCAGCCTCCGACAATGGTTATTCTCACACCAATGTCTGCAACAGTACATTTGCAGAAGGCCCCGGTGAAGATTCCTTTTATTACATCTACAAATTTCAAAAATCGACAAACATCGCCCCGTAACCATCCTCATCCGCTGAGCTTGACAAGGCGGCTTTGCATCTGCTATACTTTTTGCACAATTCCCGGCTGAAGCCGGGGCTTTGCGGGCCGAAGCCCGTGTTTCTCCCCGCAAACATTATTTTGAAACAGACACCATGAAGGGGTCTGCCGCTGGCGCGCGTGCTGGCGGCAGGCCCTTTTTGTCTGCGCATTTTCAGGAGGAATCATTGATGAATACCAAGACCCGTTCCACGACCCGTGATCTGGTGCTGGCCGCACTGTTTCTGGCACTGGCCTTTGTGCTGCCCATGATCACCGGCCATGTGCCGCAGATCGGCAACATGCTCTGCCCCATGCACTTCCCGGTGCTGCTGGCAGGCTTTGTGCTGGGCGGCCCCTGGGGCCTGGCACTGGGCTTTGCCGCCCCGCTGCTCCGCTCGGTGCTGTTCGGGATGCCCCCGATGTACCCCATTGCCATCGCCATGGCCTTTGAGCTGGCCACATACGGCGCTGTGGCCGGTTTCCTGTACCGCAAGGTGCAGCACACCCTGCCTATGATCTACGCCACCCTTGTCACCTCAATGGTGGCAGGCCGCCTTGTCTGGGGTGCGGTGCGCTTTGTGCTGGCCGGTCTGTCCGGCTCCAGCTTCCCGTTCAGCGCGTTCCTGTCCGGTGCGGTGCTCACTGCCGTGCCCGGCATCGTGGCGCAGCTCATCCTCATTCCGCTGATCGTGGCCGCGCTGCAGAAAGCAAAGCTGACGGCTTAAAATCCCTGCGCTGACCGAACCCACACAGCAAAAAAGCCCGGAACCGTACCTGCTATGGCGGCAGGTGGTTCCGGGCTTTTCAGTTCATATTACAGTGTGGCAGCAGCTGTAACAAAAAAAGAAGGAGAATCTTCAACCGGCAAATTGGAGAAGATCAGCCGGCAAAGCTTGCATTGACAGCGCGGCGGTTGCTCTGGTTGACAAAGTTCTTCTTTGCGCTCTCGAGCAGGCTTGCAAAAGCCAGGCCAATGCCGCAGTTATCGGACACGCCCTCGGTGACAGTCAGGTAAGCGTCCATCATAGTGTTGTCCAGGATAGCAGTGTTCTTGTTCATCATAATAAATATCCTCCGTATATCGGTAAATGTCATTGTGTTTTTTGGCAGGGCCTCTATCTCCCTGCATCCTCAAAGCGGAACCGTTCAGAACCCTTCGTTCTTTTGTTCCCCTCTCTGAGGATGGCCATATTATGCCACTCAATTATGAAATCGTTTTATAAATTCTATGAACAAACTATGAATTTAGTGATACATTTTTAACGTTCTTTCGTTCTTTGCGCAACTAGCACAAAACGTTTTTTATGAAAAATAAAGTTCTTGTATACATGGACGATTGAAACCTTGTTTGGAAAGTTTTTTCAGATTTTCTCTCCGTTTTGCCCAGAATTTCTTCTGTAAAAGGGGATACTCTCATGCAAAATCCGTCAGAATCCGTCAATTTCAAACAGGACGAGGGCTTTCCTGTGCAAAATGCCCAGAAAAAAGTTCCAAACAAAAAGGCCGCCGTGCCAGCAGCACAGCAGCCTTTGAAAAGCCATTTCAGTTTTGCATCACTTGCACAGGAACGCCGGCAGGGGCTTGCCCTCCTTGCGCCACTGGTGATATTCCGCAGTGGCGGCAAATTCCACGTCACCGGCGGAGTTCAGGGCAGTTTCCACGGAATCCTGCACCACGCCGATGATAAAGCCGACACCGACCACCTGCATGGCGATATCATTGGAGATGCCAAACAGGGAGCAGGCCATGGGGATCAGCAGCAGGGAGCCGCCGGCCACGCCGGAAGCGCCGCAGGCACCCAGAGCGCTCATCACCGAAAGAAGGATGGCGGCGGGCAGGGACACCTGAATGCCCAGCGTATTGGCCGCAGCCAGCGTCATAATGGTAATGGTGATGGCGGCACCATCCATATTGATGGTAGCGCCCAGCGGGATGGAGACGGAATACATATCCTTATCCAGCCCCAGCTTTTCGCACAGATCCATATTGACCGGGATGTTGGCGGCAGAGCTGCGGGTGAAGAAGGCGGTCAGGCCGGATTCACGCAGGCAGCGGAGCACCAGCGGATACGGGTTGCAGTGCAGATACACAAAGATGATAAAGGGCGAGACGACCAGTGCCATAAAGAGCATGGTGCCCACCAGCAGGAGCAGCAGCCTGCCGTACTGGGTAAAGATGGACAGGCCGTTGCTGGACACGTTGGTGTACACAAGGCCCATGATGCCGAAGGGTGCCAGATTGATGATCCAGCGGACGATCTGGGAGACTGCATCCGCTGTGTTCGCCAGGAACAGCTTGGTACTGTCCGCGCCGTACTTCTTCATGGCCAGACCGAACAGGCAGGCCCAGAACAGGATGCCGATGTAATTGCCGTTCAGCAGGGCACTGACAGGGTTTGCCACAAAGTTGGTGAGCAGGGTGTTCATCACCTCGCCCAGACCCTGGGGCACCACCTCGGATTCTGCCGCCTCGGCCAGAACGATGGTCTGAGGGAACAGGAAGCTGGTCGCCGCCGCAATGGCGGCGGCCAGGAAGGTGGTGAGCATGTACAGCCAGATGACCGTGCCAAAGCGCCGGTCCAGCCTGGACGTGCCCTGCGCCAGCGCACTGGCCACGATAATGAACACCAGCACCGGGGCAATGCCCTTCAGGGCACCCACGAACAGGCTGCCGAACTCTTCCACCCAGCCCGCACCGGGCACCGCCAGTGCCAGCACCGCACCGACCGCAAGGCCGATGACGATGCGCAGGATCAGGCTGGTGGCGTTGTACCTTGCCGCAACCGCTTTCAACGTTTTCATAACTTTTCTACTCCCCTATCCAGATTGTGCGCCTATCACGCACAGTTTTCCCATTCCTCTACACGGAACAAGTACGATTATACGCCTCGCAGGCCGAAAAGTCAAAGATTTTACCCGCTTTTTTTGTTTTTCATTTCAACATATACAGACACGAGCTTTTTTCACTGTCCGTATATGAAATACAGATTCGCAAAAAGAGACCGCACCCCGTGTGTTTCGGGATGCGGTCTGTTCCTGTTTTAGTCGAGATAGGACACCTTGCCGGGCACAAAGCCCTGAATGCCCATGCCGGGCGCGTCGGAGACGGTGATGTTCTTTTCGTCGAACACGGCACCACCGAGGATGTGATCCTCGCTGCAGAGCACCGGGCCGTCGAGGTCGATCTTGGTGATGATCTTCTTGGCACAGGCCAGCTCCACAGCGGCGTTGACCGAGATCTTTGCTTCCAGCATACAGCCGATCATGCACTCCACGCCGTACACCTCAGCGGCGGCGGCAATGCGCAGGGCATTGGTGATGCCGCCGCACTTCATCAGCTTGATGTTCACAAGGTCGGCCGCGCCGGTCTGCATGATCCGCAGGGCATCTGCCGGGCTGAACACGCTCTCGTCGGCCAGCACGGGCACATCGGCATGGCGGGTGACATACTGCATCCCCTCAAGGTCTGCGGCGGGCACGGGCTGCTCCACGAACTCAATGTCCAACCCCTTCTCCTGCATCTGGTTCAGGATGCGGACCGCCTGCTTGGCATTCCAGGCCTGATTGGCATCGATGCGGAGCTTGATGTCCCGGCCCACGGCCTGCCGCACCGCGGCAAGGCGGGCCACATCCAGCTCCGGGTCGATACCAACCTTGACCTTCAGGCAGTCGTAGCCGCGCTGGACGGCGGTGCGGGCATCCCGGGCCATCTCCTCCGGCGGGTTGACACTGATGGTGATATCGGTCACGATGTTCCTGCGGGCACCGCCCAGCATCCGGTAAACAGGGGCGCTGTACTTCTGGCCCAGCAGATCCCACAGGGCCATGTCCACAGCGGCCTTGGCGCTGGTGTTGTGGACAAGCGCCTTCTGCACAGCGGCGGTCAGATCCTCAAATTCATCGAGGTCGCGGCCCAGCAGGGCAGGGGCGATATGATCCTGAATGGCACCGAGAATGGCCCCGGTGGTGTCGCCGGTGATAACACCGGTCGGAGGTGCTTCGCCGTAGCCCACCGCACCGGTATCGGTGTGGAGCTCCACGATAACATCCTCAACGCTGTTCACAGTGCGCAGTGCCGTTTTGAACGGCACCCGCAGCGGGGTGGAAATGCGGCCCAGCCGCACCTGTGTGATCTTCATAGTCCCGTCTCCTCCTTCTTATTCCAGCGGCAGGTTTGCCAGCTTGACAATGGCGTTTGCAATGATCTGGGCGTTCTGCACCAGACGTTCCAGATCGATGCATTCATCGGGCTGATGCTCTGTGACCGGGTCACCCGCGAACAGGGGGCCAAAAGCCACCACGTTGGGCAGCATCTTGGCGTAGGTGCCGCCGCCGATGCACTTGGGCGGGGCATTGTCGCCGGTGGCATCCCGGTAAACCTCCAGCAGGGCGCTGACCAGCGGGGTCTCGGCAGGGTAGTAGAGCTTTTCCTTGTGCACCTGCCCATCCAGCGCCCAGCCTGCGGCCTCAAAGGCGGCCTGCACAGCGGGCTGGCAGTCTGCCCGTTCCATGGTCACGGGATAGCGGTAGTTCAGCTTGACCCACAGATGCTGCGCGTCGCCCTCGATCAGCCCCCAGTTGCAGCTCATGGGGCCGGAGAGCGCATCCTCCAGCCGGTGGCCCAGCAGGCGCTCGCCGTAGGGGTCGGTGCCCAGCTTCTCGGCCAGAAAGTGCACGGCCTGCTTGGCATCCCCCTCCAGCGGCAGCCGGTCAAGGTAGCACACCAGCCGCCCAATGGCGTTTTCGCCCTGCTCCGGGTGGCTGCCGTGGGCCGAAACGCCCACCGCTTCCACCTGATAGCCGCCGGGGATGGCTGTCACGGTGATGTGCTCCGCATCCGGCAGGGAGGCCCCCGCCGGGGCGGTCAGCACAGCGCAGGCGTAGTCCGGCACCACATTGCCGGCCACGCCGCCCTGCACCCTGTTCAGCTGCCAGGCCCCGGTCTGGTGCAGCTGCACAGCATAGCTCTCGTTCAGGATGCCCTTTTCGCCGTTGATGAGCGGATACTCGCCGTCCGGGGTGAAGCCCAGCACCGGGATCTCCCCGCCGTGGGCCTTGTAGTACAGCACGTCCCGGTCGTTGGTCTCCTCGTTCAGGCCGAACAGCAGCCGGACACGGCGGTTGAGCGGAATGCCCAGATCCCGGATGGCCTTCAGCGCGAACAGGCTGGCCACCACCGGGCCTTTGTCGTCAATGGCACCCCGTCCATACAGCCTGCCGCCCTCGATCTCGGCGGCGTAGGGCGGGTGATGCCAGCCCTCGCCCTCGGGCACCACGTCCAGATGCCCCAGCACCGCCACCATCTCGTCCCCGGTGCCGATCTCGCACCAGCCGATGTACCGATCCATGTCGGTGGTCTCAAAGCCCAGCTCATGGCAGAGGGCCAGCGCCTCGGCAAAGCAGGCATCCACCTCCTCGCCAAAGGGCTTGCCCGGCAGCGGGTCGGCCTCCACACTGCGCCTGCGCACCAGCCGCTGGAGCGCCGCCACCATCTGGGGCCGCAGCGCCGCCACGGCCTCGTTCAGTTTTTTGTCCATACGTTCCACCCCTTTTGTGATTCATTTCACAGCTTGTATTATAGAACGATTGCCCCCGCTCCACAAGCCCCCAGTTCAGTGGAAAAGGCTTGACCTCTAGCAGTAGGTACGTTATCATGTATATTAAGAGGTGATGCACGATGACGACCACCAAGGATGGCAACGCTGTCCTGCTTCCCGAGGAAGATTACAGCGGCATTGTGGAAACGCTTTATCTCGTCTCCGTGCCGGGAATGCGGGAAAAGCTCATGGCGGCCAAGGCCGAACCACTGGAAGATTGTGTTGACGAATCGGCTGTGGAATGGCAGCCATCAAGATTTTAAGCCTTTTTTTAAATTTTTTTGAAAAAGGGTGAAAGGATTTCGCGCGGCGTGTATTTAAGGAAGTAAGAGCATCCATTTTTGCCGGAGCTTCACTTCCGGCCCAAAGAAAGTGAGGGACCCCCTATGAAGAAACGACTTATCAGCCTTCTGGTGGCGCTGTGCATGGCGGTAACGCTCCTGCCTGTGTCGGCAATCACAGCGTGGGCGGAGGAAAGCGGCTCCACCTTGAAACCTTTGCAAATTTGGTCTGGTTATCCGGTTCTCGATGGTATAACTCCTACAACCGATTCCCAAAATCACAAAATTTATACCGGTGATGGCTGGAGCTATGATGGAACAGATAAAGTTTTGACCTTAGCCCCCCCAAAGCCATACTACCTATGATTTGATAGATGGTGGAAGCATCCGTCAGGATCAAAACAGTATTTTATGTTCTGCCATCATAGGGGAAAACGCAACGATCAAAAATGGTGCTTTTTGGAACACCGTAAATCCTGGTTCCAGTATTACCAATTATGGCACTATAACGAGTGGCGGTTACGACATGCCCGTTGTAAATCATGGTACTATTACCGGCGGCATTTTTCATGATTCCATTACCAATGAATCCAGTGGCACGATTGAAAATGGCACGTTTATATCTAACGTTATCAACTCCGGCACCATAAAGGGCGGCATTTTTTCAAAAAAGCCAGATGGTGACAAGGTTGCTGATGGTTATACTTTGAATGTGGAATCTCCAGATGCTAATACTACTGTAAGTATCGATTATTTAAGTAGTGGTTCCCGTTATATTATCCCCAATTATTCTCATCCTACTAGTATCACCGTCCGGTATCATAATCCCTATTCTGTTCCACCATTTTCTATTGATGTTACAATCGACAATACTCAGCAAATGCTTCTGACCGAATGGGCTGGGAATATAGAAAACTTCAATGATGCCGGTGAATTTCATGTCACTTTTACCGCACCACCCGCCAAAGCAGACACCGTTACCCTGAGCAAGCTGACCCGGCTGGTGATTGACGAAAACGGCTACCCCGTTGGCACCGAAGGCGGCACCCGGGATTACAGCGGCAACGGCTGGAAGTTTGAGAAGAGCAATAAAAAGCTGACGCTGACAAACGGCAGTTATGATTTTTCCGGTGGGAGAAACGCACTGCACCCCCTGAACCCGAGTGTCCAGTTAGCGGTTGTTAAACCCGATGCAACGCTGACCGGCGGCGCGTTCAAAAACGAGCCCACTGGTGAAGGTGCAGGCACATTCAAAAAAGTCACTCTCAGAAAAGTCACCCTGAACGGAACCGATTCTATCACAGCGGTCAATGGCCTTGCGTCCGGCGACTGGGGCAACACACTTTATGTAGTCAAGACCGGGAATAATACCATTACCGCCAGTGAACCCATCCTTGATATCAACCGCATTTTATTTGAAAACGATGATTCTCTATATCCGGATTTTCCCAACAAAAAAACCGTGTGCATCAATATAGAATCTCTTAATTCTGTGAATGCTCTTGATCCGGAAGCGGATATCATACTGAACCAGGCTTCCCATGGTTTGTCTCTTATCATGGACAATGATGGCACACCGGTTATAGTCAATGCTCCTTTTGAGCCCGCTGGAGGATTTTATACCTACTATGGTGACGGTTGGCACATCCAGAAATCATTTGAGGGCATCGGCAGACTGTATCTGACCGGCAGAAAAACCGACAACTCCTACAACTTCCGATTTACCGACCCCGTCAAAAAAACCGGCCAGTTGGATGCAGTGAAATGCAGCATCATCAATGAGGGCAGCACCATCGAGGACGGTGTTTTCAACGCTCTGGCAGCAAATGTTTTGCCCAACAGCACTTCGAGCACGACCCCTACAATCAAAGGCGGCACATTTGCAGCCGGTCTGTATTATAACAACGGCGAGATAACCGGCGGTGCATTCAACGGAAAAGACAGCATTCTCACCTATGAAACCGTGCTGAGCGGAAATTATCGTTCCGTTACCGTGAATGGTGGAACCATCGTGAAGGTAAACGATACGTTTCCTCTTGTTTACGATAAGACCGCCTATGATTTGGTTCAGGGCACCGCATGGGATCTGTATTCCTACGCAGGCACCGTCCTCACCGTAGAATCCAATGTAGATATTACAAATATCAACGGTCAAAAAATCGGCGAGGCATTCGGCAGCTACTACCTGAACGGTGAAACCAACAAAAAAGTGGTACGCTTTGAGATGCCCGACAGCGATGTGGAGTTGAACTCGACCAAAATCGTTGTTCCCGACCCGAAGCCCGAACCCAAACCCGAGCCCGAACCCGAAGCCCCCACCTACACCCTGACGGTGAAGGGCGGCACGTTCACCTACAACGGCGGCGAAGCCATGACCAGCGCCAGCGTACCGGTGGATGCCGAGGTCAAGGTGACGCTGAACCAGAGCGCCGTGCCCGAGGGCATGGTGTTCGACCTGTGGGCCATGGATGAAGCCAGCCTGCTGGGCAACCCGGCGGTCGCCTACAACGAGGAGAGCTTTACCATCCCGGCGGGCAGCGTGGCCAAGGGCAGCACCGTGACCGTGGAAGCCCAGTACCGGGATGCCACCATCGAGAGCGAGCCCAGCATTCTGGGCACTGCCGCCATCATCGGCGTGGCCGGTGCAGGCACGGCGGTCATCGTGTGGCAGGGCTACCGCATCGGCATGGAGCTGTACGAGAAGTATTTCCAGCCCACGCCGGAAGAAACTGCGGTTGTCGAACCCACGCTTGAAGGTCAGATGACAGATCCGATTTCCTGAAAGCGGGCGCACCCGCTCCCTTCCACGCCTGACAGAACTGCATAAAAACAGCGCCGCTCCATCGTTTGGTGGGGCGGCGCATTTTTGCGGTTCAATCCCGGCGCAAAGGCAGGGTAAGGGACATTTTCTGGTAGGCAATGCGGGGCGTGCCATCCTCCACATGGATGATGCCGCACTTGGTAAAGCCGTTTTCTTCCAGCAGGTGCTGCATGATCTTGTTGTCGGCGTGGGTGTCGGCCCGCAGGCTCTCGCAGTGCTCCAGACACCAGGTGATCACAGCGGCGGCAACGCCGGGGTGCCTGCCCGCCGAAGCCAGCCGGTGGATGGTGCCGTAGGGCAGGGTATCGTTCAGCCACTTGCCATCCTCGATCCGGGCATAGGTGGGGTCCGGGCCAAGGATAAAGGCAAACACGCCCTCCAGCTCGCCGTTGACAAGGTAGAGGAACAGCCGGTTGGAATCAATGTCCTCTTCCAGCAGCTCCTGCGGCGGGAAATGATCTCCCCACTGGGTGGGGTTGCCGGAATCCGCCATCGCCTGCCGGGCGCGGGCATAAATTTTCAGGATCGCATCCAGATCTGCACGTCTTGCTCCACGAAACATCTTCATCCAACCTCTCTTCCGGCAGGCCGCTGCCCGCCCTGATCGTTCTGCCTTAATATAACACAAAACGGCCCTCTCCGTCAAAGCCTGCTGCAAAGGCGGAGAGGGTCGTTCACTGATGCGCTTATGTGCGCTGGCTGCGTGCCCGGCGGTACTCCCGGGGGCTCTGGCCATACCGCTCATGGAACAGGCGGTAGAAGTAGCTGGTGTTCTCGTAGCCGACGTAGGTGATGATCTGCTGGATGTTCCAGTCGC
>OLND01003742.1_pt1 | contig 11378 bp, 10 predicted proteins | sample 1672031 | NCBI WGS metagenome assembly OLND01 (sample SAMEA3136638, study PRJEB25190) | human gut metagenome | biome: human gut; feature: human-associated habitat; material: faeces | place: Austria | collected 2013
TCCTCTACGGATACAGCTACAGCTACTGTAGCTCCAACCATAGGGTTGTTACCCAATAATATTGTGTGTATTTATAAGTATTTCATAATCTCTAAAACTCGCTTAAATACTAGATATTCATTATCTTACTGTATCTTATTGTATCCTATAAATTTTATGCTTATCGTTGTCATTGTTGTCAATTTGTTGTCACGATTATTTCTTACTGAGTTTATTTACAATCTTCTGGATTGCATTATAATCGTAACCGGCTGCCTTTAATTTCTTCTTACGAGTTGCGCCGTTTCCCCATTTTCCTGCCAGAACTTCTTTAGCGATTGTTTCATTTGATTTCTTTTTTACCGGTTTCTTTTCCGGTGCTGCTTTTGTGAGAAATAATTCTCTCTCAGCCTTCCTCCGCCTTGTAAGTCCACGATAAACTTTACCACCAGCTTTATTGTACCGAAGTATCTTAGATGCCACTACAGCTTTTGAGCGTGTGCCGTCTGCAGTAAGCTGCTTAATCGAGCCGATATTGTAGCAAAACGATACAAGAGCATCTAGCTCGTTCTGATTCCAATTGTACTGCTTGTCATATTCTAAAACGAGTGGAAGATATTTTTTATTGAGAGATTCTTCTAGCCATTTTTCTGCTGTAGCTTTAGATATTTTCATACCTTTACGAATAATCTTCTTCGTGATCTTAAAGTCACTGTTTGTAATTCCATAGCCAATAGTCCACACACCTACCTCATCACGGTATGCAGTAAGTCTGCAACCTTCAAATTCTTTTACTAAATCCAAGCATTTATTACTGATTTTCTTCATTTTATTACTCCTTACATTCCGGAAGCCCAGCAATGCTGGTTAATACGCTTACAACTCCGGCAAGTGCCGCTGTGCCAATCACTGTTGTCCAATCGACAGCGTTAATGGATACTGCCGCCGGAATCAAGGCAACTGCGGTCTGTGCAGCCGTTTTTACTGCTCTTACTCCTGCTGCTTTCATCCATTTTTTTGTTTTTACACTAATATTAATCATAATTAATCCTCCTGATCGTGTGCTTGTTTATTAATATGTTTCTCGATTTTGTCAATCGCTTCTGTGACGGGACCATTACACCCCTGCTCTTTCAATCCTTTTAAACAGGCAAGAATGCCATAGGTTAACAAACACTGCTCACCTTTCATTCTCTCAATTTCTTCATCCTGTTTATTTTGTTTTAAATACCAGCGGTACGCGCTAAATGCAGCTCCAACGATTGCCGTTGTCGCTCCGAGCAGTGCCCCGGCGGTAATGATTGTATTTACATCTATGTACATGCCTGCCTCCTTATTTCACAACAACCACTCCTTGATATTTTTTATTTGTACATTTTCGTGCATTTTCCTTTTTGGCTGTCGTCACATTTTTCTTTCCATCTGAAAATCTCCACACCTTTCCACTTTTATCATCTCTCAATAAAACTACAGTGTGGATGGGCGAGCCTTCTTCAAACAAAATCATATGTCCTTTTTTTAGATGTGCTTCGATTTTGTCATTACTCATGCTTTTGTGATAGATTGCAGGCTTTCCAGGGCAGATCTGGTTAATTCCCTTAACGATTTCTGTCAGTGGATACTTTGCGCCGCATTTTAATTTCTTTCTTGCGAAGTTTAAGCACTGCTGCATATTTTTCTTGATGCCTTTGTATCGCAGTGCCATATAAAACGCTACCAAACTACAGCCATGCGTTCTAATAAAATCGCTTTTGAAATTGTATTGCGATGGCACCGGAATCTGTCTTCCGTTATCCAACACGATTCTCCACGGGAATTTCTTTTTTCTCTTCCTGTTTTTTGTTGCTACTATTCTCATCATTTTTCACCTCCTTGAGAATTAAAAAATACACAACAATATTAAAAAATACCATTGTGTATTACACAAAATATGTTATGATAACATCATTGACCTGCCTTTCAAGGTTAATTATTTTTTTCATATTTTTTTAAAGCAGCTCTTTCGGGAGCTGTTTTCCTTTATACGATATATTTTTTAGATTTTTAGAAGAAATTGACCTAGTTTTGTGAAAATAAAGCACACATATATCTGTGCATTAAATACACTTATATATGTGTGCTTTTATTTCATTGCTATATCTGTGGCTTTTTTTCACTTATATACCTGTGCATTTATTTCACTTCTATATATGTGATTTCTTTTCACATCTATATCTGTGATTTTACTTCACTTATATATGAGTGATTTTAAATCACACAAGTCGGTTTTTATCCTTTCTTTTTCAAATTCCTTTTCCTAAAATCATCCCATCCCTATTGAAAAATGCTTCGCATTTGTTCAAGAAGTTTGGGATCTTTTCTTTCTCTCTTTTGAAATCCAGTTTGCGTATAACTTATTACGCTTTCTGAGTTCTAAGAATACACACTATCAAGTGTTATTATCCCATGTATACCTACAAGGATGTCTGTTCTTTTTTTATCTATGCAACGCTTTACAAGTTTTCTATAATACTTTCCTTGCTCTACAATGATTTCTATATTGCCGTAATTGAATGTCAACTCATTGGGAACCCTCCACTCTCTTTCATGGGTCCAATCAACTTTCTAAAATGTTGATAAAAATCGCAATGGGCTAGGTCATTTTTATTTTTATTATCTTGATTTTATTTGAAGGCCTCTCTTATCATATTTTTGTCAAATAATAAAAAAGAGAGAAAATTTCTCTCTTTTATCATCAAATAAATATTTTCTTTATCGTATTATATAATTCAACTCCGTTTTTTATATCCGACTTTTCTACTATGTTATTTGCAATTGTGATTCCTCCTACACTTACCATTTTAGGAGAATTTTTTCTCAATTCATTTCTTGTTTCTTCTGGTATATTTATCTGTCCGCTCTGCAAACAATAAATATATCTCGTCGCTGCCTTTTCTAAATAAACAGATTCTAACAAATTATTTAAAATATTTTGCTCATTTGCAGTAATGTACTCCAGATAATTAGAACATATATAATCTACTTCCTTTTTCACACAAACTGCTTGTTCATACATAAATTGAAGCCCTGTGATATACTCATTTCCTTTTAAACATATTTTCTTATCAAATTTAACATGAGTGGTTATCCATTCAATATCTTTATCACTATATTTTTCAAATGCTTTTACAGGAGCCTCTGGATTTGATTGATAAATAGCAAGGCACCCAACAGTTATACGTTCTATTTCTTTCAAAATTATATTAACTCTCTTTTCTATATCATTCCGAATTACCTTTCTTTTTTTCATATTAGGTAGTGTGACACTCACAAATAAAAATACTAAACTTGCAAGAAATGACATTCCTAAAGCATCTATAAATTCCAGCCATTCTGCCCATGTAGTATTTCTTTCAGGTACTCCAAATATAATTGTCCCCAATGAAAAATTTGAAATAGGTTTCCATAAAGGTGCCTCCGAAATTTTTATTCTAACGAGTAGAAAAAATATGGTAAGTATAACCATATATTTATTACGCCATAAAAATTGTTTTAATTGTTCTATATTTTTTTTAAAAATCATATATCTTTCTAACTTTCCTTCTCGTTTATTTATTATAAAATTTTTCTTGTTTCCCTTTATATGTAGAAGTTTTGTCCATTTTTTCTAATATCTCTTGTTTTTTTCGCGGAATTGAATCGCATAGCACTCCTGCATTTACGTTTACTCCGCTTTTTATCATTTTTTTATACCTTATATTGGCCTTAATCATTCTCATCTTATTTAAAAAACACCATAAACGAAACTGTAGCACTTCATCACCTCGATTATACGACTATAATTTCATTTTCCATATTATTTTCTATAATCAACATATTCAATAATTTTCTGCATTTTTCAGGGTTATTTGTTCCTATCGCCCTAATCTTTTTTACAAATGTTCTGCTCTCCATCAAAAGTTTTTTATATTTTTTATCTGCTATTTCTACAAACATATTAGGAATAGCATTCTTAATGATATCCCACTCCTGTATTTTTTCTATAAGCAAACATTTAATATGATTCTTCTGATATTTATTCAACCTGTTGTACTCTGGATATCCAAACATAATATCTGGAACCTGTATTTTAATTGCGTCTTGCATATACTCTACTATGTCAACTCCTGAATTATATAAATCCCTATTTATCATTGGATCCATTATCGCATTCGATATAATAGTAGCTCTTCCTGCATTCGCAAAATCTTCATTGGCTGGTTTCACATAAGGATATCCCTTTTCAGCATAAAATAAATGTCCAAATTCATGAGCAACTTCTGTCAGCTCTCTTGAAGTATGGGGGTTCTGTTTCATCAAAATAAAGTGACAACAACCCTGTATTTCCATTGATCTCATATTTGCTCCTAAATCCGGCTTTATAAAAAAGGCTACCGGCTCCGATAATCCGACAATTCCTTTGTTTATATACTTTAAAGCTGCCTTGTTTTCTGAAAAATCCAATGTTGTTATGTCATAATATGTTGCCTGAAATTCATTCTCAATATGCTTTATTAATTCTGTTTGCACTCTTATTTTCCTCCTATTGCTTTTAATAATGATATATTGTACAATAGAAGTAACATCATACTATTGCACAAATAACCCGGATTAAGGTTGCCGCCTTCCTGGTTATTTTTATTTTACACTGTTGCTTCCAAATAATCAATTTATTAGTTTTAAAATCAAATTTCCTTTCAATATCTAGTTACTTTAATAATATTATTAATATTAGCCCCATTTAGTTAATTAGATGAATAGCTGTAATTAGTACCTACGAATTGGACATTTCTGAAATCATCCATATTCTGCGAAATGATATAACTAATGTAAGATTTATATGCCACCGCTATTTTATAATATCCGTATGCATTAAAATGACCATAAGCCATCACTGAAACTTTTTCTGCATTCACTCTTGAAAATTCTGTTAAATACTTTCTGAAATCGACCAGATATAAATTCAGCGAAGTGGCTGCATTTCTAATTCCTTCTGCTACAGATTCAAAATCAGCACCAGTGTATCCTAAAAAATACATAGGGGGTGTGGTGATGAAAATAGGAATATGATTATTCGCTGTTCTTACCGCATTTACTATATTTGTGAGATATGTCAAGGAATCGTCTGTCCACATTTTGTTAAAATAGGCATCATTTACGCCAAGTGCAATAATGCAGAAGTCATGCCCACTAAAATCATCATTTTCGTGCAATTCCCACCATGTCTGAAATGTTTTTCCAGCAGTTCCCGCATTTGTCAAATCAATTCCTGTTAATCTCATAAGATTATCAGGGTAATTCATTCCGGCATGCTTAAATCCATCAAGAGAGCCGGTATCATTTCTGTCGCTTTGACCATAAGTTAAACTGTCACCTATGCACAGTCCTTTTCCGAATATACGAATTTCATCTCCCTTATAATCGCAAGGATTTATTATTTCGGGATTGAATAATTTAAGAACGTCATCACCTAAATTAGAAATATTTACAACTTTATCCTTAAGTGATGTAGGAAGTTTTATAATTTTTGAACCGATAAACGTTTTATCAGCGTTAGCATCCCATTCATCTTCGTTCGTTACAAGTGGAACAAGATTTGGGTATTGTGTATTTGACCACGATATTCTAATCCACTTTGCTTTATTCGCGGTTGTAGTTGCAAACGAAAAAGAATTGTCACCGTTATCGGTAACATTGGCAATCGGAACAACACCTTCTGCCATTCCGTCTTGTGCACGGAAGCATATAATAGACGCAGGTTTGAAATTTAATCGTAAGGTTTTTATACTTTCATCAGTAAATTCTATTGCATCCAATGTCCTATAATATTCTTCGCTTGACAATTCATCATTATATTTTGTTTGATGATACTTAAATGTTGGTCTGCCTACCTTAATTGTGCTAATATCTGCTAACTGTGGTGTTGTAATAGTTTTCTCTCCACCAACTTCAATAACTTTTCCTATGTTACCTAAATCTTCCGTTAGATTACCAATTTGCTTTCTAACCGCTTCCCCAGCTGTTCCATATACAGTACCGTCCGCTCCGGTCCGAATATCTTTCGTCTCCGCTGCGTACCCGGTATAATCTGGAATCTTGAATTTATCTTCCCAATCAATCGCATATACAAGCACATCTCCCAATTGCAAGCTTACTTCCGCTGCTTCAATCGGTGCAATTCGAAAATCTACTGTATCATTTGCGCTTAACCAAAGTGGCAATGCTGCGACCTGAGTTAATGTAAAATTACCAGCGGTATTATATGATGATGCCAGTGCGGCATTACGGGTGTCATTCACAAATGGTGCTAATTCGACTCGCTTATTTGCAATGAGGGAGTTTACATGTATTCTCAGTTCAAACAAGTACAGTCCGCTCTTGTTTACTGCAATCTGGTAATTAGATTTTTTTGTATATAAAGAGGACAGTGCGCCTCCTGAATCAGTTGTGAATGCTGGTACATTAGTATATTGTCCTGATGTCGTTCCACATTTTGTCGTTGCATTATCATATCCATGTAAGACCAGTTTGCTCTGCTGATATTCTCCTGTGGAATTTGGCAAATCACGGACAAGGTTATCAATTCTCTTACGTTCTATACCTACCTCTGCCTTACGGTTAGCGGTTTCTTTCGATAGATTTGTAGATACTTCTGCAATTTCCTTAACTGTTGCTGCAACCGAATCTGGATGTCCGGTTGCATCTTCGTAGCACTGTTCTATCGCATCATGTATACTGTTACGGACTTCTTCCCCATAGATAGCTTCTTTTATCTTTTTCAATAAATCATTTATCAACGTCATCCTCCTTTCTTTCCCACATGTAATAAATAGGAATGGTTTCACTTTTACTTAATAGTTCCCATTTGCCACCAAAGAGTTCTGTTGGATTTATATCGTTTACGCTCATATAGATGCTACCGATGGGGTAGATTGTGTCAAAGGTAATTCCCTGTGCTACCTTCATTGCCTCCACCGATTTGTCATAGGCTTCCTTTGAGGTTCCTTTAATCCCCTCCATGCCGCTTGCCACTGTCTGAATGTCACTTTTAAGGTTTGCATTGGAAGCCATCTTTTCTGATAACACTGATAAAGTTTTACCTAATGTGATTTTCGTATTTGCCGGATTTTCAAGATCTATTTCGTATTTACTGACAGGATAATAAGTTGATACATCACCAAGTGTACTAAGTAATCCATGATACTGCGATACACAAGGAATGAAATCTCCCAGCCCGATAGAATCAATATCAACATCTACCATATGCAAATCTACCGCCGTCAGCTCGATAGTTATCGCAAGATTGATACTCTTTTTAAGATATTCCTGTGCTTTTTCTAAAAGAGTATTCGGGTCGGTAATATCCGAAAAATCTACTTTACGATATATCCAACCGTAAAGATTTACTGCCTCCTGGTTAAAAACATAATCCTTTCCATCGTGCCCGCTTGCCGTCTTTATAGTTACATTATTTGCTCCAATTGGAATAATTGCTGTTTTAATATCTTCCGCCTTTACATACTTCTGAAAATCAAGAAGGTTTTCTCCGAATCGAATTACCTGCGTACTGACTTTTCCGTATTGCTTCACATAGTCAAGGTAACGAACATTATTTTCATAGCGCACCCTAAGATAACCTTCGTATTTTTCAAGAAAATTCGTATTAATAAAATCCCAAGTAGTTTCATAGTTTGTCGCCAAAGTTTTGATTTCTACTGAATCAATATCAACAATTCCTATTTTAAACTGCTTTTCTTTTTCTACTTGAGAATTATGTTCTTCTATTAATCGTTTAAAAATTACAATATTAGTATCTGCCTTATGAATTTCTCCCGACTGGCTTCCATAAGTGTGTGGACGCTGAATTGTGTCAAGTAAATAAGATAACTCTCCTTCGCATGTAATCCGACCAGTATATTCAAAGTCTCGCTGATCAGTAATGGAACGGCCACAATATAGCAATCTTGAAGCCTCCCCACTATCTGATATGTCAACATCATATACTTTCAATCGAGATTTCAATTTCTTTATATCGTTTACATGAGGATGAGAAGGGAGTATGCCGAACTCAAAACTCCCTGTCTTATTAAGTTCAAGAGAGATTTTTGGTGTTATAAGCTGATACTCCTCGTCTCTCACATCATGCAGAGTTTTATCATCACAATAAATGCGATACATTACAGCAGCCCTCCTCTATAATCGACCGAAATAGTAGCCTTTCCAGAAAAAGTAAGGATATTTTCCCCTTCTTTGATACAAATACCAAAAACTTTGTTTTTGCCAGGTGAAAGATTATAGATTACCCCTTCATAAGATACCTGTATAGCTGTATTGCAAGAGATTACCGGCACAATTCTTTTTCTTCTGCCTGGTATTACAAGTTTATATGTACCATCCACAACAATATCTTTATAATTTCGGATGATTCCCGTTCTAAAATTAAAAGTATCCCATTCCCAATTTTCAAGACTAGAAAACTTTTCGTATTTATACGGGTCAACGCTCCCAGACAAGGTAAGAGTTCCTTCTACCCTGTCTGATTTTTCGACTTCAACATTTAGCCTTCCAAGATAATAAAAATCCGGGTCATTATCCAGGATTATCTTATATTTTCTTCCGGCCAAGTAATTTGCTATCTCTGAAATTCTAATACCCCAATCGTAATAGTCCTGTTCAGGGGTTTCAAATTCAAGAGTAAGGGTTCTGATTTTGTATTTCACATCCCCTCCAGTAAGAGATTCCGTAAAATCTAACACCCCGTCCATTCCCGGAATATCCTGCTCATACGTTTTTGCCTCTGGAAAACCAAGAGTAATTTTTGTCCAACCAAGTCCCCAGTCCTTAAGGGTATGTTTGTTTCCAATCTGCACACCTAAGCTTCCTCTGTACATTTTAAACGCCCCCTCTTGCTTTTCTGGCTGCCATATTTCCTAAGTACGCATCAATATAAGGCACCGAAGTTCTCGCTATCTCCCGTCCATCAAGATTAGTCACAAGCTCAATCTTTTCTGGTCCATTGTAAATTGTCTGACCTGCATCTCCTGCCAGTGCCGCTGTAAGCTGCGGCTGAATACTTGCAGATACTTTTGATACCTGTCTCGATAATGCAGCCTGTGTTCGGTCTGCAATCTCTGGAAGAGATACTTTTAAGTTTGCCTTTGCAAAACGCTCTGCAAGGGTCTCTGATACATTTTCAACCTGACGGTAAAGTCGCGGAGCTTCTGCTTCATGTCCCTTTTCGGCTCCTTGTATGTTATAAACACCAATCCGCTTAAATACCCTTGATGGAGATTTTATTTTCAGCTGTTTTTTTGCAGTCCTTACAAGGTTTGCACAGATTTTCTTCATTGCTTTAGAAAGATTTCTTGACTCACTATCCATTCCTGCAGTAAGTCCTTTCGCAATATTTGTTCCAATCTGGTTCATCTCTTTTTGCAAATCCTGCGTTGCTTTTTTTAACTTTGTCTCGTATTCTTTTTGAATCTTAGCAAAATCATCAGCAAAGAAGTTGTTTGAAAAAGTTTTTGAAGAGGAATAGATTGCATTCCAATCATTTAAGTACGCTTTCTGCTCCGCTGATGTCATTCCTCTAAACCAATCCATGTAAGCTGTCGCTTCATCCACGTTCATTCCTAAGATTTTATCCATCATAGACTGTGGTATTTTGTTCTCAAGGGCTTTCAGATTTGTCTGATACCGTTTGATGTCCGCAATATTTTGTTTCAGATCATAAACATTCCCCCAGGACTGCTGTTTTTCCGTGAGAGTGTCCATCCTATTCTTGATATCGTTATACTTTGTCTGATAGGTTTCTGATAATTCCTGTATCTTCTTTTCTGCAATCTTAGTAATACGGGAAGCTTCCTTTTCAAAGGCATCATTATATGCTGCAGCCGCCTTTTCGCCAGACGTTTTAAGCTGTGATTCCTGTTTCTTGTCTGTAGCTTTCATCCGCTTGAGCCTTTTCTTTAATGCGGCTTTTCTCTTCTTGTTTGCCTTTTTGCTTCCTAGCTTATCAATTTTATTTTGAAGCGCCTCTTCTTTCTTCTGATTGGCATTAGATAGACTTTCTTGCTGTTGATCAATAATTTCCTGTATTGTTTCAGAAGAACGAGACTTTGATGTACTCAGCGATGTAGATAATCCAGACAGCAGATTGCTTCCTATTTCAGAATATTTTCCGCTTTTAGAAGCATTTTGTGCCGCACTAAGTGCTTCGTTCATAACACTTTCCATTTCTCCGGCAAGCTCGCTTTTAGATTCTCTTACACCTTTTGCAATGCCTTTCGGGATATTCTTTCCGATAATGTTCTTGAACTTCCGAGAAGGAGAATGAATATCAAGTTCATCTGCAGAAGCTGTTAGAGCTGAGGCACACATTGATCTTGATGCATTAACTACAGAATCGGTATTATCCTTGATGCCAGCTGCCATGCCGAGAGGCAGGTATTTACCGACCTCATTTTTCATCACCCTGGATGGTGATTTAATCTTAGCTGCAGCTTTCGCAGCCGCTACGGCCGCTCTTACCGCACTTCTGGCCGCTGCCGTTACAAATGGAGTCCCTGAATGAATACCGGATGCGATACCGGCAGCCATATTTCTTCCGGCTGACACAAAACCAGCTTTTCCAGAGCTTGCACCTGTCTTTGCAGAAGTAGATAGCGTTTTTCCTGCTTTTTGAGCCGCTCCTTTTTGGGATGCTATGCCAGAAATATATGACTTAGCATTTTTACTACCAGCAGATTTCCACTGCGAAGTTGTAGAAGCTACACTCGTTGCTCCGCTCTTGCCAAGTTCTTTTCCTGTCTTCTTTGCAGTGCTGACCGCTTTCTTACCTTCGTCTGTAACAGATTTATAAGTACTTTTTGCTGCAGCACTATTATTGGTTGCTTTTAATTTGCTATTCTTCTCAATCTCTTTTTTGCTTTTATTCGTATCTTTTGCAGTACTTTTTGCTTTCCGACTCACTGTATTAAGCGATGAAGTATAAGCTGAGGTATTTATCCCTTTAATCTTGCCATTTCCAATATCTTCAGCATTCTTCTTAATCTTAGCCATTTTTTCTTCAGAACCGCTAAGCAGTTGATTTATTGCCTCATCAACACTGATTTTGCCTTGCATGATACTTTGAGCTAGTTCTTCCGGAATTTCTTTTCCAGAAATGCCTGCTTTTTCTGCTGCACTGCTAAAATCCAGAAGCGTGTTCATCTGATTAATCGCTGATTGAAAGTTTATCGAGCCATCTGAAATACCCTGCAATAAATACTGAGGAATTTCCATTCCTGCTTCCTGCGCCTGTTGAATCAATCCGTCAAGGTTAATAAGCCTTTTTAAGCCATCCCCCGTAGTTGGAGCTTTATAGTTTCCGGCTTTAATGT
>OLND01003747.1_pt1 | contig 11368 bp, 10 predicted proteins | sample 1672031 | NCBI WGS metagenome assembly OLND01 (sample SAMEA3136638, study PRJEB25190) | human gut metagenome | biome: human gut; feature: human-associated habitat; material: faeces | place: Austria | collected 2013
GTGCTGGCCGGCATCATGAATGTCAAGACCAACCTGGTCGCATCCTTCGGCCAGACCAGCGTCAATATCCAGACCGACGTATTGGATGCCTTCTTCCCGAAGATCCTGACGTTAATCATCTGCTTTATCGTCTATTACTTAGTGAAGGAAAAGAAATGGTCAGCGACCAAGATCATGCTGTGGATGATTCCGGTAGCGATCATCGGCTATCTGACCACGATTCTCGCGTAAAGCGAAAGAAAGGCAACGGTTATGCGGAAACTGAACTATCAATTAACCTCGGAGGATGCTCTGCATTACTATGAACTGCTTTTGAGCACGGCGCACGAAACGCGGCTGACGCGGATGATCTCGATTCTCTGGGGACCGGCGCTGAGCGTGGCGCTGATGATCGGGTTTCAACAAGGAAACTCATTGATCGCCTGGCTGCTCGCCGTTTCCTTTTCCCTAATCTGGATCTTTGTTATCGCGCCAAGATTTTACCGCCATCTCTGCAAGAGCGCGGCCAAGCGCAAATTGTCCGCAAATGAGCTGACCTGGGATTCCATTGAGTTTGAAGAAAAGGCTGGTGACTACAAGGTCAACGGTGTGAAAAAGGAACCGCTGAATTATTTCGTCATGCCGGATTTTCTGATCGTCACCTTTACCGATCACACCCAGCTGGTCATACCGGAACGAGCGTTCGAGCAGGATGAGGAACGGATGCGGCAATGGCTGAAGAGACTGGCGCTGACGGTCAAAGACAAACAAAATTCAAATGTTCAGGAAATAAAGGAAATCGCCATCTGACGATTTCCTTTGTAAAGTGAAGCCAACGGGTAAGCCAACCGGATGAGTCCTTAAGTCAGGTCACACCCAAACGATGGGGGATAAAAAAAGACAGAAGGAATCCGGAAAAAGGAAATGAAAGAAAGGAGATCACAACAATGATTGGACTTGTTTTAATCAGTCATGGCAAGATGGCTGAGGGAATCGCTGATTCCCTGTCAATGTTATTCGGCGCCGATCTGCCGCAATTTGAAATCTGTGCGCTGCATGAAATGAATTCTCCGCAGGAGTTTCATGATGAATTATGCCGGAAGGTGGCGAAGGTCGACAGCGGGGACGGCGTCTTGATCTTCGCGGATATGCTGGGCGGCACGCCATGCAATCAGGCGCTGACGCTGGTCAATGAAAAGGTACATCTGATTGTCGGCATGAATCTGCCGATGATTCTGGAATTACTGGGAATGCGTGAAACACAGCCGGCGGAGGTTTCCGCGATTATTGAAAATGGCCGGCAGGCCATTCAGGATGCCGGCGCCTTGTTCTTCGCTCAGGCGGGATCGGAGTCCGATGAGGATGATGATTAACCCCATCGCTTCCTCTTTGAAAAAGAGAGGGGGATCCGCAGCATGACGGCGACCGCAAAACGCAAAGTTGGAACCAATCTGACCGAAGGCGGGATCTTAACGACCTTACTGATCTTCGCGATCCCGATTGTACTGACCAATATCGTTCAGCAGCTGTATTCGATGGTCGACTTGTCGGTCATCGGCCAGTTTGTCGGCAACGTTGGAAGCATCGCGGTCAATACCGGCGGAGAAATGGCCGATCTGGTCAGTCCGGTGGCGATGGGCTTTGCGGCGGCGGGCCAGATCTACATCGCGCAGCTGGCCGGTTCGGGACTGGAAGATAAGATGAAGAAAACCGTCGGCACGCTGCTTTCGTTTACGATCCTCTGTTCGATCGTGCTGACCGGCTGCGGCATCGTGTTCTGCCGGCCGATTCTGGAACTGCTGAACTGTCCGGAGGTCGCGTTGTCTCAGGCGTCCCAATACATGATCATTACCGCGGTCGGATATCCGTTTATTTTCGGCTACAATGCCGTCTGCGGCGTATTGCGGGGAATGGGTGAATCGAAGAAACCGCTGTTGTTTATCTTAGTTGCAGCGGCGGTCAACATCGTCCTGGACTTGTTGTTAGTCGCGGTGTTCCACATGGGTGCGGCCGGGACGGCGCTGGCCACGGTGGCTTCCCAGCTGGGCTCCTTTCTGGCCGCATTTGCTTATCTGTGGATTCAGCGCGAGCATTTTGACTTTGAACTCAAGCTGCGTTATTTCCAGATTGACTGGCCGATTCTGAAAGTACTGATCAGGCTGGGCATTCCGCAGGTATTCCGCTCGCTGATGGTCCGCACGGGCATGTTGTGGGTCAATGCGTCGGCGAACGCTTACGGCGTTGTCGTTTCAACGACCAACGGTGTCGGTAACAAGCTGCAGAAGTTCCTGGAGGTCTTCATCTCCGGCGTCGATACGGCGGCAGCCAGTATGATCGGTCAGAATTTGGGGGCGCGTAAAACGGAGCGGGCCGGCAAGACCACGCTGGTCACGGCCGGCTGCTGCGTCGTGCTGGCCGGCGTATCTTCGCTCTTGTGCGTTATGATTCCGCATGTCATCTTTGGAATCTTCACCCAGGATGCGGCAGTCATCGAGCTGGGCACCACCTTCTTGCGGATCTTTACGATTCATTTCTTCGCGTCGGCGATCACCGGTTCCTTTCAGGCGATGGTTACCGGCTGCGGATTTGTCGAGCTGGGCTTTCTGTTAGGTCTTCTGGATGGAGTCATCTGCAAGATTGGTTTAAGCCTGTTGTTTATGAATGTTTTTCACATGGGCTATGAAGGCTTATGGTACGGCGTCGCCTGTTCGCGCATCGTCAACGGTCTGATCTGCATCGCTTATTATCTCAGCGGCAAGTGGAAGACCCGCAAATTGCTGAGCGAATAGCGGGATTGATAAGACTGACGCTTGATCTCAACACAACGAAGAATTATAAAAAAGAAAAGACGGGAGGAATCTTTATGCCGGGAAGCTTTAAGAAAAATACAGCCCTGGGCGCGACACCGCGTCCCATCCATTCCGACTTGAAATCCAAAAGAATTGTCTGGGAAACGGAACACCCAGTCCGCTGGTCGTTTATGAAAGTGCTGCGGGAAACCAGCTCGCTGAAACAGTTCTATCCGGACATCAATCCGTACACCGAGGTTTATCAGGTGCGCGATCATGTGTACGCCTTCTACAATGACAGCTTTGACGGAGCGGGCGACGTCTGGATGTATCTGATCGACGGTCCGGAAAAAGCGCTGCTTATTGATACGTCGTTCGGCGTCGGCGACCTGAAGGGACTGATCCGCCATCTGATCGGCGATAAGGAAGTGATCGTCTGCAACACGCATGCCCATTATGATCATTGTTACGGCAACGGTCAGTTTGAACGGGTATACTGCCACCGCCATGAAGTGCCGGATTTGATGACAAAAAACAATCCGGATATCTGGGATTATTTGTTCAACAATACGGACAAACCGGTTCAGGTCTGGGATGAACTGATTATGCCGGGAGATCCGGTCTACACGCATTTTGACAAGCGGGATATCGTCGTCGACCGCGACCATCGGGAAGCGTATGTTCCGTATGAAATCATCGGAATTGAAGACGGTCATGAGTTTGATCTGGGCGGCGGCGTGATTGTGGAAGCGGTGTTGCTTCCGGGACATACGCCGGGACAATGTGGTTATTATGACCGGCAGAAGCACCTGTTGTTCTGCGGGGATATCACCGGTATCGGAAGCCGTCCGAAGGGAACGCCGTATGGGGAGTTCTGTACCGTGGAAGCGATGAGCGAGGCGCTGAAGAAACTTCAGCCGCGATTTGCGGAAATCGACGGCGTCTTTCCGGGCCACGGGGCCTGGGATCAGTCGCCGCTGATCCTGCAGTATCTACTGGACACGGTAATGCGAATCCTGGAAAATCCGGAGAACGCTGACGGAAAACGGAGCTTCGATCGGGATGGAAAAACGCACGTTTCCCTGACGAAGAATATTCACCAGTGGACGGCATTGCGGTATAGTCCGGATCGTGTCTATAAGCGGCAGTTTACGGAAGAAGAATAAAGTTTTAAATAAGAAAGAAATGCGGCTATCCTAAATCCGGAGACGCCGCCTTTTTCGCTTCATTATAGCGTAAATACTCTTTAGAATCGAAGCCAGTGGGATTATAAAATAATCAATTTGATTTTTAATCAGGTCAATTTGGCAGAGAAAGGAGCTTCAAAGAAGGGTATAGTCGACCTTTCACTTTTCTTTAGTTTTAAACAAGGAAAGTCACTATCAGCGTATATGCGATTAAGGTGATAACCATATAAAGCGAGAGGAATGTCGAGGAGTAAATGCCGTCGGCAGCTTCTTTATGCAGCGGAACAAGCTGCAACGGTGTGGCGAATCCTGTTGGACATAAGAAATAAATAAAGACGCCAATACGGTAGATCGGATCAGCCATTAACTGCGGAAACAACAGGAAGAACCCCAGAATAATGCCTAGGCTGGTTGCTACGCGAAGAATGGAGAGTTTTAACAAGGGCGCTAACGTATCGGAGGATAGGCTGAAATCATAACCGATCGCAAACAAAATCAAGCCGGTCAGCGATCCAGTCGCCATCGAAATCGTCTGGGAATAAAGTGTAAAGAATGCCGATTGTTCTAACCACAGATAGATCCCTGACACGTTCAGCAGAAGACCGGTAAAAACCGCAAGTACAAAAGAATTTGTGATGATTTTTAGAATAAGATCTTTTGGTTTGATCGCCGCGGAGGTCTGTCTGGCAACAAGAATCGGAATTAAGACAAATCCCAGCATAACGCCTGCAATATCGAAGGTGATTGTATTGCTAGCATACGCCGCACCGACAACGGAAGTATATAATGGCAAAGCCACACTTCCGCCCTCGCAGGTCATCAGTAAAAAGGGAGAGAGATGCGCGAATGATCGTCCTGTCCAGCGAATGCAGAGCTTTCCAATCCAGTAAATCAGGACAAACGCAGCAAAGACATAAATAACGATAGAGAACGCCGATGGATTTAGCCGGGATGAGAATAAAACGTTAAAAATCAGAAGGGGAAACAAGATATTAAAGACCACTTTCTTGGTTCCTTCTTTTTCCTGGGCTGTAATCCAGCCTGTTCTTTTACAAAGATAGCCTGTAAAAATCATAAAGAAAACAGGAAATAAAATATTAAACGTATTCATCGTAGAAAATCCCCCTTTATTATTTCGTTTTGTATTTGTCCAGAAGCTGATCAATGAATTCATTCAGATCGGAGCAGTCTAATAGTTTTTCTGCCGCTTCTTTATGTGCGATCACTGAAGTGATGATGTCGAAGATTTCAGAGAACAACGCGAGATCCTCTGGAAGCAAAGCTAACATGAACACAAAATTAACGGAATTGTGGATCCAGGTAACAGGGTGCTTGTTCAGCCATACGGCGATGACCGAGGATCTAACGTGATTTCCATTACTTAATAAAGGATGAGGAATGGCGACGTTGTTATATTCGGTCGGCATAACCCGCTCGTGATTGTATATTTCCTGAATGAATTCAGTGTCAACAAACGCATGTGATTCCAGGTTATGACATAGAAACCGGATCAAACTTTTGCCTTCATCAAAGGATTTATCAAAGAAAAAGAGGTCTTTATTTAATAAACGCTGGAATTGTTTCTTGAGCTTTGCACATTCCCGCTCCCTTTTCAGTTCCTCTACTTTTTCTGCGACTTTGCGGATGTCCTCATGTGTGATTAACGGATGAACCTGAATTTGCGGAAGGGATAAAAACGGACTTTCAGGAAGTGTGGTGATGACAAAATCAACAGTAGGATTTACTGTTTCATAACTATTGCGGACTTGATTGAGTACTAAGTCAGGAATGGATGAGGACAGTTCTTTAAACAGCTGTTCCGACAAGTTTAAATAATCCAGCATGATGAGATCACAGAAAATTTTCTCAGTCGATTCCTTATTTTCCAAGAAAGCACCGACGTGTAGCGCGATATAGAGCGTTTCATTTTCCGCGACGCTTTGGCCGAGCTCTGCGGCGATGATGGAGGTGATATATCCGGCGATCATTGACAAAAATGGGTATTCTTCTTGAATTGAAAGCAAGGGGCTGCTTGGTATCCGAAGATTATCGCGCATCCGAAGAAGCAAATTCTTCAGATGATAGGCGAAACGGATGATGAATTCCTCATCGTTTAAATTGATCCCGTAATTGTTGTAGACGGAAGTGATGATCGTTGAAATCAGTTTTTTAACCTGCGGTCCAGCCAAGGTATCCATGTTTTTAATGGTCAGCCGTTCTCCCCGCAAAGAAGCAATTCTTGTCGACATCAGCATGGAAGCCTCCGCGATTTGCGCCGGTGTAAACCCGCAGCGCGGATAACGTCGTTTGAGCTCCTGATAGATAACTTCGACCAGGCGTTGAAAATGAACGGAAAAAGGAGGAACATCGTTCAACGTGTCTGAAACCAAGCTCGGAATATTCAACGTGGTTTCAATACAAATGGAGAGATGCAGAACATAATTAAACATGGAAAAATCGTCGAGATCGTAGTTTGCTTCTTTGAGAATCGTATCAACAATTTGATGAATTTCATTCATCTGCGCAGTGTCGAAAAAGTTTTGAATTGATTCAAGACTGAATTTCGACGCCTGCCATTCCTGACTGAGCAGGTCCATTAAATAAGCCTGCCGGTCTTTTTTTTCACCCAAAATGAAAAGCCGCTCATTTTTGGTTCGGATTATCAGGCGATGCGGCTTTAATTCCGTACGCAGGCGAAGCAGATCTTTTTGAACGGTGAGCGATGAAACAAACAGTTCATCCGCGAATTCCTGCAGCGTCGCGTTATCCTGATGCAGCAGCAGCTTTTCCAGAATGTACTGTTTTCGCTTTTCATAGCCTTGATATTCAAATTGATCCGTTTGTTTTTGTAGAAGGGCTATAGCCCGGGCTTTATCAGAAATTTCGTAACCTTTAGGTGAAGAAAGAACTAATCCATCGACCTCCTGATTCAGTTGATTCACATAATTGATCACGCTTCGCCGGGAACAATGCAAAGCTTTCTGAAGCACCGCGCTGGTTGTCGGGGTGTCTTTTGTACATAGATAGCTCAAGGCAACATATTTCATCTCTGTATTCATAAATCTATCATATTGTGAAATCTTTTTTATTACAAATCCAATATTTGCACATCTCTCTGCGCAGATGCGGGTGAACAAAATAGCTTACGAAATGATTACAATATGTGCGTAGCAAGAAATGTGAAGGCAACGCTTCATAGAAAGGTGTGAAGAAAACGTGAGCTTAGAACAAATCGCGATGTCCATTATTGCGTATGCGGGAGAAAGTCAGAGCTATACCATGCAGGCGGTGCAATCCGGCCGTGATGGAAAAATCGAGGAGGCCGAAGCCTATTTAAAAAAAGCAAGAGAGGAGGCGTTGAAATCGCATCGGGTGCATTCGGAGTTATTGTCGGAAAGCGCGGCCGCGGAACTGCAGGTTAACTTTCTGATGGTTCATGCGTCCAATCATCTTTCTTCCGCGGAATCCATGATTCTAACGGCAGAACTGTATCTGGAATTAAAAAAGGAGGTGAATCAGAAATGTTGAATATTGTTCTTGTTTGTCAGTTTGGCGCCAGTACAGGGATGTTGGCGGAAAACATCAAAAAGGCTGCCCAGTCTCAAGGCCTGGATGTCATGGTGAATGCCTATGGTGTAGCCGAAATCGCAACGGTTTCTAAGAATGCCGACGTCATCCTGATTGGTCCGCAAATGCGGTTTCAGCAGCAGGAATTTGAGCAGAAGTATAAACAGGTGCCTTTTTTAGCGATCGACGCCCTGGATTACGGGATGATGAACGGAGAAAAGGTACTCGCCAGCGCGATGAAAAAAATCGTGGAGTTTAAAAAATAAGGAGGGGTGAATTGTGAAAGGATTTATGAAAAAACTAGAAAGTATTCTTGTTCCCATCGGTGAACGACTCCAGAAAATTAAAGCATTGTCCGCAATTGCCGAAGCGATGCAAGCGGGCATGCCGATTCTGATTATCGGGTCTTTCTGCACTTTGTTTACGAATTTGGATATCGGTCCGTGGCAGTCCATCGTGCAGTCGATTCCGGGCTTTGTTTCCACATGCAATAAGATTTCAGGCTTGACTTCCGGGGCGTTTGCCTTGCTGGTACTTGTTTTGCTAACTTATATGTATGCGCGGAGAATTGATTTGAAAGAAGATATTACTGTTGTTCCGATTGCGGCTGCCGTTTTCTTTATTCTTGCACCGCTTTCGCCTGAGGGCAGCATCCTGGCGAATTCGATTGGAATGCAGTCGCTGATATCGACGATTCTGGTAGGCCTTGCTGTTCCGAAGATCGTGAAGTTTCTGATTGATAAAGGAATCCGTATCCGGATGCCGAACAGCGTACCAAAGTTTGTCGAGGAAGGCTTTTCCTTGCTGATCCCGGGAATTATTTTGTGCGCCGTGGCCGGCGTTATCGATTTTGGTTTTTCAATGACGACATTCGGAAGCTTTCAGGGCTTCATCTACACGATTATCCAGATTCCGCTGGCAGGGATCGGCTTATCCTATTTAGGTTTCGCGTTCATTATAACGTTAGCTTCCGCGATTTTATGGCCAGGTTTGCACGCAAATACGATCATGGGAATCGTGACGCCATTGACACTGGTTGCGGCAGCGGAAAATCAGGCGGCGATTGCGGCAGGAATGGCGGCTCCGCATATTATTGACTTTGAGTTTATGATGATCTGTGATCCGGGTGGACAAGCTTGTTTACTGCTGCCATGTATCCTGGGCTTGATGATGTGTAAATCGAAACAGCTTAAGCAAGTGTCCAAAATTGGGATTGTTCCCGCGATCTTCGGTATTGGAGAACCAATTTTATTCGGCTTCCCGTGCATGTTCAATGCCGTTTTATTTCTGCCGATGATTCTCAGCACCTTCGCGAATGTTACGATCTGGTATTTTGCGATCGCAAGCGGTCTGGTCGGCAGCTTCTCCGGACTGGTTCTGCCATGGACTACACCGCCGCTGCTCAACTCGTTTCTGGCCAGCACTACACCGGTTCAGGCGGTTCTCTGCCATGCTTTAATGCTGGCGATCGATTTCTTTATCTGGATGCCGTTTGTTAAAATCTACGACCGGCAGCTGGCAGCGGCAGAAGAAGCCGCGGAAATCGAACAGCTCAGCGAGCAATAACCCTAAAAAAAGCGGGAATGACGCTGAATGCAAAGGATCCCAACATAAATCAGGAGGTAACGGAATGAGTTTTCCAAAACAGTTTCTCTGGGGCGGTGCAACGGCCGCCAACCAAATTGAAGGCGCGTTCGATGTCGGCGGAAAGGGTCTGAGCATCGATGATGTGTTCTCCAATGGCTCACACACCCAGCCGCGGCAAATCACCCGCGGGACAGAACCTGGATACTATTATCCCAACCGGGTCGGCAGCGACTTCTATCATCATTATAAAGAAGATATCGCTCTGATGGCAGAAATGGGATTTAAGGTTTATCGTCTGTCGATTGCCTGGACACGGATTTATCCTACAGGCGAGGAAGAAGAACCCAATGAAGAAGGTCTGAAGTTCTATGACCAGGTTTTCGATGAATGCCGAAAGTATGGTATCGAACCGTTAGTGACGTTATCCCACTATGAATCGCCGCTGCACTTAACCAATCGATATAACGGATGGGCAGACCGGAAGGTCATCAACTTGTTTAAAAAATACGCAAAAACCGTATTTATCCGCTATAAAGACAAGGTGAAATACTGGCTGACATTTAATGAAATTAATGTGGCGTCGATGATGCCGCTGGGAAATTATCTGGTGCTGGGCGTGCGTAATGAAGGAACGACCGATTATCAGCATCAGACAGACGATCCACAAATCCGCTTTCAGGCATTGCATCATCAGCTGGTGGCCAGTGCCTGGGCGGTCAAGCTCGGTCATGAGATCAATCCGGAGTTTAAGATCGGCAACATGATCGCCTTGAATCCATGTTATCCGCTCACATGCCGTCCGGAAGATGTTTTACTGGCTGAGAAACGCTGGCAGCAGGATCATTTCTATTGTTCAGACGTGCAGGTCCGCGGCGAATACCCGTTCTTCGCCAGAAAAATATGGGCAGATCAAGGCGTTGTGCTGGAATGGGGGAAAGAGGACGCGCAGATTTTAAAGGAAGGCACTGTGGATTTCTTCTCCTTCTCTTACTATCAATCGCTGACGGATACAGTCTCGGAGGAAGGCGAAAAGTCTTCCAGTATCTTAGGCGGCGTGAAAAACCCTTATTTGAAGACAAGCGACTGGGGCTGGGCAATCGATCCTACGGGACTGCGGTATACGTTGAACGTATTGTACAGCCGGTATCAGATCCCGATGATGGTCGTTGAAAACGGGATTGGTGCTTATGATCAACTGGAAGCGGATCAAACCATCCATGATCCGTACAGAATTGAATATCTCCGCCAGCATATCCGGGCCATGGCTGAGGCTATTGAAGATGGTGTTGATTTACTGGGTTATACGATGTGGGGCTGCATCGATCTGATCAGCGCCGGCACGGGTGAGATGAAAAAACGTTATGGTTTCATTTATGTCGATTCTGACGATTATGGCAACGGAACATTCAACCGATACCGGAAAGATTCCTTTTACTGGTATAAAAAGGTAATTGAATCCAATGGCGAGGAATTGGACTGATGGCAAACCGGGTGTATTTCAGAAGCCGCGATCCGCGGGGACAGGTTACAGACTTTATTCCGTTTCAAGAAGACTTTTTACGGGAATCACCGGAAGTCTTCAATAACGAACGGGATGGCGGAAGTGTCAACTCTTTGAATGCGGTGTTCCTGATGTTTTTCGATGAAGAACAACCTTATTTTTACTACCGTCACAGCGATCCGGATAAAACACGATTTGTCGGAATCTGCAAACTTGGAGACAGTCCTCTGGACTATCAAAAAGGCGGCGTGACCTTTCAACTGGCCTGTCCGCATAAAAATGATGCTTTTGTCGCTTATCATAAAATCAGCGACGATCCTTGCACGTATGGATTTTACAGCGAAGATCACGCGATGGAGATTCAATATTCACTGGATTCCGGCTCGGTTCATGAAAAAAACATTTTTAATTGTAAAGGCGTCTATCTTCCGCTGACCACGATCGATCATTTCAATGTCTGGCCAAACGGCGCCAATATCTATCAGGGCGCGGAGATCACCGGCATATTTAACGGAAAACCGATCAAAGGCATGGGCCGCTTCAGCCGATCATTTACCCGCAAAAGCTGTGTAAACCAGAGCTTTAACTTTGATTTCCATGGCTTAAACACCAACAACGAACTCATCGGGATCCGGCCGGATGGCCGGCGTGAAGAATGCGTGATCGACATCATGAGCGAAGGCAATGTCTGGGCTTATTATTGGCTCGAGGGAGAACCGCCTGTGATCGCGGATGAAGTAGAAGTCGAAGCGGATTGG
>OLND01003765.1_pt1 | contig 11337 bp, 7 predicted proteins | sample 1672031 | NCBI WGS metagenome assembly OLND01 (sample SAMEA3136638, study PRJEB25190) | human gut metagenome | biome: human gut; feature: human-associated habitat; material: faeces | place: Austria | collected 2013
TTCCGTACAGTTTGGAAAGAAAATGCCGAGGATATACTGGGTCTTTTGCGGATGTGCTTGCCCTCCGCCCACACGGCGAGGTAGATGCACGAGTTGAAGCACTCGCCGTCGATGATGACGTTGCACGCGCCGCACTCGCCGACCTCGCAGCCCTTCTTCACGGATGTCAGGCGGAAATCATTGCGCAGCATGTCCGTCAGCGAGGCGCGGACGTCCACGATCTGCTCGACGTCCTTGCCGTTGATGTTGCAGCGCACGAGCTTATACTGCTTGTTCATTTTACCGCACCTCCTGCAAGCTCGATCGAGCGGATGAGGCAGCGCCGCGCCAGCTCGACGGCGATGTGCTCGCGGAAGGCCTTCGAGGCGCGCCACGAGTCACGCGGATGGATGTCCTGCAGCACGGCCTGCGCGAAGGCGTCGACCGTCTCGCGGCAGACCGGGCGGCCGTTGGCCTGCGCCTCGGCGCTCGGGGCGCGCATGGGCACGGGGCCCGCCACGCCATAGGCGATGCGCGCGCGGGCGATGGTCTGCTTGTCCTCGCTCAGCACGACGTTCACGGAGCAGCCTGTCGTGGCGATGTCCATGGCGTTGCGCATGGCGTATTTGATATAGTGGCCGAAGCAGTTTTCGTAGCTTACCTTCGGGATGAGGATGGCCGTCTGGATCTCGCCCTCCTCGGCACGGATGTCCACCTTGCCTGCACGGAGGTAGAAGTCCTTGATGGGCAGACGGCGCACGCCGTTTTTGCCGGTCAGCTCCACGATGGCCTCCCATGCGTGCAGCGTGGAGGCGGAGTCGGCGGACGTCACGCCGTTGCAGGTGTTGCCGCCGATGGTGCCGATGTTGCGGATCTGCGGGCCGCCGACCATGTCGACCGCCTCGCCGAGCACGTTGATGTATTTCCGGATGATGGGGTCGCGTGTGATGTGGGAAAAGCTCGTCAGCGAGCCGATGCGGATGTTTTCGTCCTCGTCGATGCAGATGCCGCGCATGGCGTCGATGCCGTAGATGGAGATGAGCTCCGCCCCGGCACGCTTGCCCTCGCGCATCTGCACGAGCACGTCCGAGCCGCCTGCAATGATCTGCGCCTCCGGATGCTCCAGACGCAGGGCGACGGCCTCTTCCACGGAATGCGCCTCATAGAGCGCTTTCATATCATACATGGGCGGTTTCCTCCTTTTCGAACAGGCCTGCCTTCTCGAATGCGGCGAAGAGAACGTGCGGGGTGATGGGCGCGACGTCGATGCCAATGCCCGTGGCGTTCAGGATGGCGTTGCGGATGGCCGGCGCACCGGAGCAGGCGGGCGGCTCGCCGAGGGCCTTCGTGCCGTAGGGGTTCGTCGGCTCGGCGTTCTCCACGAACTGAGCCTCGAGATGCGGGTGATCCATCATGGTCGAGAGCTTGTAGTCCAGCAGGTTGTTGTTGAGCGGGCGGCCGGTCTTCGGGTCGAACTTCAGCTCCTCGGACATGCCGTAGCCGATGGCCATGGACATGCCGCCGTGCACCTGCGCCTCAGCAAGCTGCGGGTTGATGAGCTTGCCGCAGTCGTGCACGTTGATGAGCTTCAGCAGCTTCACCTTGCACAGGGGGATGTCGACCTCGACCTCCGCGAACGAGCAGCCGAAGGAATAGGCGTTGTTCTTGATCTGGTAAGTAGATTCCGCCGTCAGATGCTCGGAGTGCGACAGGCTGTAGAGCGCCTCCGTGGCAAGCTCGCCGAGCGTCATCAGCACACGGCCGTCTGTCCTGCGGATGATCCGGCCGTCGACGATGTCGAGCAGGGCAGGCATCTGGCGCGTCAGCTCGCAGGCGTACTTCAGGATGCGCTCCTTGAGCAGCGCACCCGTCTGGGCGATGGCGAAGCCGCCGACGTAGGTCTGGCGCGAGGCATAGGCGCCCGTGCCGAACGGCGTGACATCCGTGTCCTGCGCCGTGACGACGTGCACGTCCGAAACGGGGATGCCCACGGCATCCGCCGCCATCTGGGCGAAGGCGGTGTCGCAGCCCTGGCCGATCTCCGTCTCGCCGGTCTGCAGCTGGATGGAGCCGTCCTGATTCAGGACCATGCGGCACGAGCAGCTTTCCAGGCTGATGGGCCAGACGGCCGTGTTGTACCAGAACAGGGCGCAGCCGACGCCGCGGCGCACGGGACCGGTCTGGTTTTCGTATTCGCGGTGCTTGCGGCTGTAGTCCATCCACGCCTCGCCCTTGTCCAGCACCTGATTGAGCGTGTCGGAATGGTTCTCGTTCTTCGAGAAGCCGTCAACGAAGCCGACGGGCATCATGTGCTTGCGGCGGTACTCCAGCGAGTCGACGCCGAGCACGCGGCAGACGTCCTCAATGTGGGATTCGCCCGCAAACATGGCCTGCGGGATGCCGTAGCCGCGCATCGCGCCCGCGGCGGGGCGGTTCGTGAACACAGTGTAGGCGTCGCCGTCGACGTTCGGGCAGGGATACAGCTGCGGGAACGCGCCCATGCCCTTGGCGACGATGCCGTGGCCGTGGGAGGCGTAAGCGCCCTGGTTCGAGAAGCACTCGATCTTGCGCGCGGCGAACGTGCCGTCCGGCCGTACCCACGAGATGATGTGCGTGCGGATGGCGTGGCGCACGCGGTTGCAGACGAACGTCTCCTCGCGCGTGCAGTCGAGCTTGACGAGGCGGCCGCCCACGACGGTGGAGAGGTAGGCGCACAGCGGCTCATACAGCGCGTCCTGCTTGTTGCCGAAGCCGCCGCCGATATACGGCTTGACGACGCGGACCTTGCCCCAGGGGATGCCGAGAGCCTGCCCGACGACGCGGCGGACGATGTGCGGGATCTGCGTGGAGGAGTAGATGACGATGCGCCCGGCCTCCATGGAGGCGAAGCACATGTGGTTTTCGATGTGGCAGTGCTGCACGGTCGGCGTGTCGTACCAGCCCTCGACCTTGATAAGGCCCGGCTCGCGGCTGGCCTCCTCATAGTTGCCGTTGCGGATGGTCGTGTGGGCGAGGATGTTGTTCGGGAATTCCTCGTGCAGCAGCGGGGCATCGGGCTTCATGGCCTCCTGCACGTCCAGCACGAAGGGATATTCCTCATATTCCACGCGCAGCGCGCGCAGGGCCTGCGCGGCGGCGACCTCATTCTCCGCGACGACGGCGGCGATGTCATCGCCGTAGAAGCGCACGCGGGACGTCAGCAGCAGGCGGTCGGCGACGTCCTGATGGTGCGGATCGGTCGACCACGGATGGCCTGCCGTGGGGAATTTGATCTGCGGCACGTCAAAGCAGGTGACGATCTTCACGACGCCCTCGATCTGCTCGGCGGCGCTCGTGTCGATGGACTTGACCACGCCGTTTGCGATGGTCGAATGCAGCACGCGCGCGACGAGCGCACTGCGGTCACAGAGGTCATCGCAGTACTTTGCGCGCCCGGTTGCCTTGTCGAATGCGTCCACACGGCGGACGCTCTTGCCAACCTCCATGGGGGACCCTCCTTTTGGATCGCAGCAGAATACCGGCAATGTGCACAGATTCTGCGAAAAATTTCTTTGTAATTTGAAGTATAGCATAAATTCCACAGCGTGGAAAGCGAAAACGTTATTCTATGTTATAGATAACGGATAATTCGGCAATGGCGAACGCTCCGGCTGGAAAACCCCGCCGATTGCGGATATACTATAGATAAAAACGGAAAATGCAGGGGAGCGGACAGCCGGGCCCGGCGCAGAAGCCAAAGGCTTGCCATTGCGAGGAGCGAAGCGCCCCCTGGCTCTCCCTCCGGGAGAGCTGTCACCGAAGGTGACTGAGAGGGCCTTGCAGGCACTTTTGAATGGCAATAGCAATCAAGGGGAGGGCTGATTTTCCCTCTCAGGCGGCTGCGCCGCCAGCTCTCCCAAAGGGAGAGCCAAGCGACACGGCTTCCGAGCGCGCAAGGCTCGCAATGACAAACCTGGAGGCCGGCCGCATCCGGAGGGGCACAGGGACAAATCGGGGGTGCGTGTTTTGTCCCTATCAATACAAACTGGAGGTATCACCATGCTCGGTTGTGTCATCATGGCGGCGGGGAACGCCGTGCGCTTCGGCGCGAACAAGCTCGAGGCGGAGCTGAACGGCAAGCCGCTCATCCGCCGGGCATTCGAGGCCGTTCCGGCCGGAGTATTCGACCGCGTCGTCGTCGTCACGCAGTATCCCGCCGTTGCAGCCCTCGCGCGGGAATTCGGTTTCGAGCCGGTGCGCAACGACCGGCCCGGCGACGGGCTGAGCCGCACGGTCCGCCTCGGCACGCAGGCGCTGGCGCAGTGCGACGGCATCGCCTTCCTCGTGGCCGACCAGCCGCTGCTGTCGGCATCGGCCGTGCGCGCGGTCGTGCGGCAGTGGCGGGAGCATCCGTCGTGCATCGTGGGCGCGGCCTGCGGCACGCGGCGCGGCAATCCGAACATGTTCCCGCGGGAATTTTTCCCGGCCCTGTGCGCGCTCGAGGGTGACCGCGGCGGCAGCGCCGTCATCCGGCAGTATCCGGAGCGCTACCTTGCCGTCGACGTCCCGCCGGAGGCGCTGGCCGATGTCGATACCCCCGAGGCCCTGCGCGCCATCCGGGATACTCTGTAGGAAACGGCATACAGCAAATTGAAAATGGGAAAGGAACAGGAAAAAGCTGCGCACATCCGCCGGTTGTGCGCTGTCGGGGAGAGGCATGCTCCTTCCCTGCAAATTCCATATCAAAAAACAACGAACGGCACGCTTTGCGTGCCGTTCATGTTATTTCTCATTCCACGCGGAGGCGGGCGGGGAGGGCGGCATCCGGGGTGACGAGCACCGTGCGGTAGCGGTCATACACGACCATGCCGGGCTTTGCCCCGTTCGGCTTGCGCAGGCAGCGTACCGGCGTCACGTCGACGGGAACGTTCTGGCTCTCGCGTGCTTCGGAGTAGTAGGCCGCAAGCTCAGCTGCCTCCGTGATCGTCCCGTCCGGCGGCTGCACGCCCGCGCACGCGATGATGACGTGCGTGCCGTGAAATTTCTGCACATGCAGCCACAGGTCGTCGCGCCGCGCCGTCTTGAGCGACAGCTGGTCGTTCTGGCGGTTGTTGCGGCCGACAAAAATGTCGAAGCCGTCCGACGAGCGGAAGTGCATCGGCTTTGAGGGCTGCTGCTTGACCTGCTTGCGGCGGTCCGCTGGGCGGACATAGCCTCCGGCCTCCAATTCCGCTCGAATCTCGCTCAGGTCGCGCTCATTTTCGGCGCGGGCCAGCTCCTCGAGCACGCCGCCCAGATAGGATTCCTCGATCTCGCCCTGTGCGATCTGCTGCGTGAGCACCTGCTCGGCGTGCTTGGCGCGGGCGTAGTCCTTGTAGAAGCGCGCGGCGTTCTGCTGCGGGGAGAGGTTCGGCTTGAGCGGAATTTCAATTTCGCGCAGATTCTCATCATAAAAATCCTCTGCGCGCAGCAGCGTCTGCCCGCGCGTGATGGCGTGCAGGTTCGCCGTGACGATGTCGCCCTGACGGCGCAGCTGCTCGCGGTCGTGCGTGGCCTCCAGCTCCTGCCGCTGCAGCTCCAGCTTGCGGCGCGTACGCTCGTGCAGGTTCGAAATGGCCTTGCGCAGCGTCTGCGACCTCTGCCGCATGCGCTCGGCGTGGTCCGTCTCGGTGTAAAAGCGGTCGAGCAGGGCGGAAAAGCTCTCGCACGGCTCGGCGCGCAGATAGCCGCCGTATTGCCGGATGTCGCGATAGGTGAAATCCGTCGGTGCGCCGTCCTTCCACAGCAGCATGGGCTGCATCTGTACGGGCGGCAGGGCGGCGAACTCCGCCGTCAGAAATGCCGCCAGCCGCGCGGCGTCCAGCGTGGGGATGGGCGCGTCCGTCTCGCCCGCAAAGCGGAACGACAGCTCGCGCGCGATGAGCGGCGACAGGCCCGCAAAGTGGGCCAGCAGCCATTTGTCCAGCCGCATGGCGGCATCGGGACGGGCGAGCAGGGCAAGAAGCTCGGCCTCCGTCGTCTCCTGCGGGATGCGGCGGTCCTGCCGCGGCGGCTCGTGATAGAACAGGCCGGGCAGCAGCTGGCGCAGCTCGGACATTTCAAAGTCCACGCGCCGCAGGCAGTCGAGAATGCGGCCGTCCGGCCCTGTGAGGATCAGGTTGGAATTGCGCCCGACCAGCTCGAGGCTCAGATGCTTGCGGCAGGGCACGCCCAGCTCGTCCGTGCAGTCGAACGTCAGGTCGAGCATGCGCTCGGCCGCGGGCTGGCGGATACCGGCAAGCCTGCCGCCCGCCAGATGCTTGCGCAGCAGCATGCAGAACATCGGCGGCTGCGCGGGGTTTTCCAGCTGCGCCTGCGTCAGGTGGACGCGCGGCCGGTTGCCGTTGGCGGACAGCAGCAGTCTTCCGCCGCCGTCGCGCCCGCGCAGCTGGAGCACGACGGTGTCGCGCGCGGGCTGCTGGACCTTGTCCACGCGGGCCCCGACGAGGGCGGGGCGCAGCTCTGCGGCGACGGCCGTGAGAAACATGGCGTCAAATGGCATGGTCTTCCTCCATCATGGCGGCAAACAGCGCCTCGATGCGCGCGGTCTGCCCGGAGAGATACAGTGCGCCAAACAGGGCCTCCAGCCCCGTTGCGCGGGCATATTCGCCCGGCGTGGCGTGCTTCGGAATGCCGTGAGGATGGGCGTTGCGGCCGCGGCGATAGACGGCGGCCTCCTCCGGCGTGAGCAGGGGCTGGATGCGCAGGGCAAAGCGCGCCTGCGCCGGGGCCTGCACGAGCGCGACGGTCTGCTGATGCAGGCGGCCGTTCGTTGTGCCGCCCTCGACGCACAGCTTTGTGCGCACGAGCAGCTCAAACACGGCGTCGCCGATGTGCGCCAGCGCCAAGGACGACATGGCCAGCAGCTCCTGTTGGGTCATTTGCGGATGAAAATAGTCCTGCATGGCGCAGTCGCCTCCAGAATGATCGAATTTTGGATGATTTTGAGTGATATTGCCGGGCTGTCAGTCGTGCGTTGTAGGGGAGGGGCATGCCCCTCCCGGCACTGTACTGGCGGTTTGAACCGGCTGGCGATAAAACGGTGAAAGCCAAAGGTTTGTCATTGCGAGGAGGCCAACGGCCGACGTGGCAATCTCGGGGAGGCACTTCCGACTCGTACCGGCCGTCGATAAAACGGTATGCACCAATTGCGTCTGTAGCGGCGCTCACTGAGCGCCTTGTACAGAGACATTCAACGGCAGGAGGGCACTGGTGCACCACGGCACTCCCCTGATGTGTCATTGCGAGGCCCCAACGGGGCCGTGGCAATCTCGGGAAGGCAGTCACGATTCTGCCGGAAGTACCCAGTTATCCGGCCGGGTACTGCGAGATTGCCACGTCGCTTCGCTCCTCGCAATGACAAATCTGGGAGCGCGGCGCTGACAATGGTGCCCTGCACCGAATGGGCCGTCCTTATGCCGCTTCGCGGACGGGCGAGGCATGCCTCGCCCCTGCATTTGGCCTTTAATGCTTCCGCCATGTTGCGGGGCTGAGGAGCAGCAGCACGGGGAACAGCTCCAGCCGCCCGAGAAGCATGTCGAGCGTCAGCACGACCTTCGACAGGGCGGAGAAGCTCGCATAGCTGCCGAACGGGCCGACCTCGAGGCTCAGGCCCGGGCCGATGTTGTTCAGCGTGGCGAACACGGATGTCACGCTCGTCTCGGCCCCGAAGTTATCGAGCGAGACCAGCAGGATGGACACGACGGCAATGGCGGCATAGCAGATAAAGAACGCCATCGTGCCGCGGATGACCTCGCTGCTCACGCGCTTGCCGTCCATCGTCATGACCTCCACGGAGTGGGGGTGCAGCAGGTGGCGCGTCTCGGCGCGGGCCGTCTTGGCCAGGATGAGCACGCGGCTGACCTTCATGCCGCCGCCCGTCGACCCGGCGCACGCGCCGATGGCCATCAGGATGAGCAGCACGGTCTTGGAAAATTCCGGCCATTTTGCAAAATCCGCCGTGCCGTAGCCCGTCGTCGTGATGACGGAGCCGACGGAGAAGGCCACATGGTGGATCGTCTGGGACACGGTGGGGAAGAACCCGCCCGTGAGCAGCAGGTTGGCGCTGATGAGGACGATGGCCCCGAAAATGATGATAAAGTACCAGCGCACTTCGCTGTTGTGCCACGCGAGCCTGAAGCGGCGGCGCAGCAGGAAGAAATACACCGAGAAATTCACGCCGAACAGGACCATGAACACCGTCGTCACGGCCTGCAGGTAGGCCGAGTAGTCCGCAAGGCCGCTGTTGCGCACGGAAAAGCCGCCCGTACCGGCCGTGCCGAAGGCAAGGCACAGACTGTCGAACCACGTTATCTCGCCCCAGCCGAACAGCACGCCCAGCCGGTAGAACAGGATCTGCAGCAGCGTCATGGCGCAGTAGATGGCATAGAGGATCGCGGCGGACGTGCGCATCTTCGGCACCATCTTGCTGACGGACGGGCCGGGGGACTCGGCGCGCAGCAGATAGATGCTCTCGCCGGACAGCGGAACGATGGCCAGCATGAACACGAGCACGCCCATGCCGCCGAGCCAGTGGGTGAAGCTGCGCCAGAACAGCAGGCACTTCGGCAGGTCCTCCACGGCGCGGAGGATGCTTGCACCTGTCGTCGTAAAGCCGGACATCGTCTCGAACACGGCGTCGAGATACGACGGGATCGCCCCGGAGGCCGTGAAGGGGACCGCGCCGATGAGCGAGATGAGGATCCAGCTCAGCGCGACCATCACGAAGCCGTCACGCGCGTGCAGCTCACGGCGGCGCTTCGGCCGCAGCAGGATAAAAAGCCCGCCGAGCAGGCCGCTGCCTGCGGCCGAGGCAAGCAGGACCCACAGCTCCGGCTCGCCGTAGATCACGGCGACGATGCACGGCAGCAGCAGGAAGGCCCCGATGACCAGCAGCACGTCGCCCAGCAGGGAGAGGATCATGCGGTAATTCATGCTTTCACTCTCCGCTTGTCCAGAATGTCGTCCAGATCGTCGAGGCCCGTCGCCGCCGTCACGACGACGACGGTGTCGCCCGGCTCGATGGTGTCGCGGCCGCCGGGGGTGATGATCCGGCCCTCGCGGTTGATGGCTCCGATAAGCAGGTTCGGCCGCGTGGGCAGCTCCATGAGCGGCCTGCCGCAGACGGCGGACTTCTCCGTGGCGCGGAACTCCAGTGCCTCGGCCTTGTTGCCGACGATCTTATAGAGCGTCTCGACGTTCGAGCCGAGCGAGTTCTGCATGGCGCGGACGTAGCGGACGATGTGGTCAGCCGCGATATAGCGGGGATGGAACACGCTTCCGAGGTCCATACCCTTGATGATGTGGGAGAATGTCGTGCGGTTGATTTTCGTGACGATCTTCGCGCTCGAGACGCTGCGGGCATAGAGGCTCATCAGCACGTTTTCTTCGTCGATGCCCGTCAGCGAGGCCACGGCGTCCATCTTCGCAATGCCCTCCTCGGCGAGCAGCTGCTCATTCGTGCCGTCGCCGTGGATGATCGTGGCCTCGGGCAGGCGCTCTGCCAGCGAGTCGCACACGGCGGCGCTGGATTCGATGATCTTCACGCTCGCGCCGAAGTCCAGCATCTGCCGCGCGAGGTAGTAGGAGATGCGCCCGCCGCCGAGCAGCATCACGCGCTTGACGGGGTTCGTCTGCACGCCGATCTTGTGGAAGAATTTTGCGGCGAGCTTCGGACTTGCCACCACGCTGATGCGGTCGCCCGCCAGCAGGGTGAAGCTGCCGTCGGGGATGTACACCTCGTGCTGCCCGCGCTCCACAACGCACACGAGTGCGCCGGACTGCAGGCGGCCGAGGTCCGAGAGCTTCATGCCGTCGAGCATGGAGCCGGGGTCGATGCGCATCTTGTGCAGCTCCACGCGGCCCTTCGAGAACGTGTCGATCTTGATGGAGGCCGGGGCGCGCAGGATGCGCGCGATCTCCGTGGCGCTGGCCAGCTCCGGGTTGAGCGCCATGCTCAGCCCGAGGTCGTCCTGAATGAGGTGCAGCCCGCTCGTATATTCCGGGTTGCGCACGCGGGCGATCGTATTGCCCACGCCGAGGCGCTTGGCGATGAGGCACGAGAGCAGGTTCTGCTCGTCCGTGGACATCACGGCGATGACAAGATCGGCCGAGGGCACGCCGGCCTCCACCTGCGTGTCCATGCTGATGCCGTTGCCCTCGACGGTCATGACGTCGAGCGTGTTGCCGATGGCGTCGAGCGCAGCCGTGCGCGTGTCGACGACGGTGATCTCGTGACCCTCGCGGAGCAGCTGCTCCGTCAGCGTCGCGCCGATCTTGCCGGCTCCGATGATAACAATGTTCATTCCCGAAAAGACTCCTGTATGGTGAATTTCAAAATGATCCGATTATGGTATTGGCGGGGCCACAGCGGCGCGTTGTAGGGGCATGCCCCTCCTCTGCAAAGGCCACTTGCTTTTTGCCTAAACTACACAAATTTTATCATAGCACGCCGCAGGACGGAATGCAAGCCTGAAATAGGGCAGGAGTTCTCCCTTACATGCCGCAATATCCGTCAGCGCAGGTAGCCGCTGTCGCGCAGCGACACAAAGTCGTCATCCGCGATCACCAGATGGTCCAGAAGCAGAATGTCCACGACGTCGAGTGCCTGCTGCAGGCGGCGCGTCAACTCCACATCCTCGTGCGACGGCAGGGCAATGCCCGCCGGGTGGTTGTGCGCCAGCACCACGCCGCTGGCATTCGCGCTCAGCGCGGCGCGCATGAGCTTGCGCATCGGCACGTTGGCCGAGTTCACGCTGCCCTCGCTCAGGCAGGTGCAGGTCAGAAGCCGCCCGGCGGCGTCCAGCGCCAGCAGGTAGACGAGCTCCTCCCGCGCGCCGTAGAAAAACGGCAGCAGGAAATTGCCGAAATCCGTCGTGCCCGTCAGGCGCGCGCCGGAAAACGGCCGGGAGAGGTAGTAGCGCCGGTGCAGCTCCGTCACGAGCCGCAGCAGCAGCGCCCGCGATGCATCCATCCCCTCCACGCTGGCCAGCTCCTCCGGCGAGGCGGAGAGGGCCGCGCCGAGCGAGCCGAACTGGCCGATGAGCCGCGCGGCGAGCGTCCGTGGCTCCTCCGCGCCCGTGCCCGCGTGCAGCAGCAGGGTCAGCAGCTCCTCGTCCGTGAGGGCGTCCGGCGCGCGCTGCAAAAAGCGCCGCAGCAGATTGGCCGTGGATCCGTCCATGGGATCGCCTCCTTTGCGTTGATGGAATATGGAATATTGTAGGGGAGGGGACAGCCCCTCCTGGCGCTGCATTGACGATAGGAACAGGCTTCCGATAAAAACGTAACAACCGATTGCGTCTGTAGCGGCGCTCACTGCGCAGCCGTTGGCGGCTTTGCCGC
>OLND01003772.1_pt1 | contig 11317 bp, 7 predicted proteins | sample 1672031 | NCBI WGS metagenome assembly OLND01 (sample SAMEA3136638, study PRJEB25190) | human gut metagenome | biome: human gut; feature: human-associated habitat; material: faeces | place: Austria | collected 2013
AGTATCTGCAGGAGCTGAAGGACGCGGGCGTTGACACGCTGATTTTGGGCTGCACCCACTATCCCCTGTTGAAAAAGATGATCGGGGATTTTATGGGCGACGAGGTGCATCTTGTCGATTCCGGCAAGGTCACGGCGCAGGCCGCCGCGGCGGCGCTGGACGATTTAGGGCTGCTGAACGGCAAAAAAGCAGGCGGCACCGCGCGGTATTTTGTCAGCGACACCCCCGACAATTTTGACGAATTGGCACACACGTTTCTGGGCGAGTACGCCGGCGGAACGGTGGAAAGAATCGCGATTGAGACGTACTAGGGGAAATGAGCGGCAATTCCGAGGCTCTCTCCCCCACCGCCTGCGGGCGGAGCCCCCTCGCAGAGGGGGCCAAGGCCCTCCGCGAGAAGGCCGCGGGCCGGGCATACCCGGCCCCTACGAAGCAGCAACCCCGCTATCGGGCAATTGCGGCAAACCCGGCCCTCATCAGTCCGCTTTGCGGACAGCTTCCCCCTGCGCGGGGGAAGCCTTTGCATCGCACCCGTCCTCTTTTGGGCGGGTGCTTTTTCTGTGCATACAGTTGTAATCACTCCGTAAATATGGTATACTTTCTATAAGTATCACCATGCTGCTTACAAACAAAATTTACGAGGGGAACCTCTTTATGAGATATTCAAAACACCTTACCTACGCGGAACGTATGTTCCTGCGGGCGCGGCTGAACCGGGTGCGGCATATCACGCTCGACCCGGATGGGCCGGGCGTTGTGCGCATCCATCTTGTGCCCTGCCATAAGCCGGACCGCGAGACGCCGTTCACGGCCATTCTGAACGGGCAGGACATCCTGCCGCTCAACGTCAGCTGGGCCATTCTGCTGACCAACTTCATCGAGGCTTTAAAGCCCTACACCGGCAAGGAGATACGCCCGGAGGAGTGGAGCGCCATCAACGCGCAGGCCGTGGCTGCGACCCGCAAAATTTACCGCAAGACCGAGTACGCGCAGATCGAGAGCGACCTGAAAACGCTTGTGGACTGCCTGTGTACGATTGCCCGCGGCGGGGAGCCGCCGCTCTCGATTGAACCGGTCAGTCTGGCCGATTATGCACCGCGGATGGCCGCGCCCCACCGCATGGACCTGATGGTCAGCTCGATGGTCAAGGACGGCGCGTGGCACTGCAACCAGAAATGCCTGCACTGCTACGCCGCCAACCAGCCGCTTTCCGCCGTGCCGGAGCTGGACACCGACCAGTGGCTGGCCGTCATTGAAAAATGCCGCAACGCCGGCATTCCGCAGCTGACCTTTACGGGCGGAGAACCGACACTGCGCCACGATCTGGTCAAGCTCGTGCAGGCGGCACAGTGGTTTGTCACCCGCCTGAACACCAATGGCCGGATGCTGACCAGCATGATGTGCAAGGACCTGCACGCCGCCAGCCTGGACGCGGTGCAGATCACGTTCTACTCCGCCGATGCCGACATCCACAACGCGCTGGTCGGCGTGGACGGCTACACCGACACGGTGAACGGCATCAAAAATGCGCTGGCTGCGGACCTGAACGTCAGCCTGAACACACCGCTTTGCAGCCTGAACAGGGACTACCTGTCGGTGGTCAGGTTCGCGCATGAGCTGGGCGTCCGCTACCTGACCTGCAGCGGGCTGATCCCTGCGGGCAATGCCGAGAGCGACGCCAGCCGCGCCGTGCGCCTGACTCCCGCCGAGCTGGAGGATGTACTGCGCCCCGCCATGGAGTACGCCGCCGCAAACGGCATGGAAATCAACTTTACAAGCCCCGGCTGGCTGCCCGAGGAGACGCTGCGCACGCTGGGCTTTACCCAGATCCCCAGCTGCGGTGCCTGTCTGTCCAACATGGCCGTGGCGCCGGACGGCACGGTGCTGCCCTGCCAGAGCTGGCTGACCGGCAAGGGACTGGGCAATATGCTGCGCACCCCCTGGCCGCGCATCTGGCACAGCGGTGCCTGCCGCGCCATCCGCGGCGAGAGCGCCAAAATGGAGCGCCGCTGCCAGCTGGGGGCCACCCCGATGCAGGAGGGCTGCTGATGAAGATGAACTTTCTGCGCCGGTTGGCGCTTTTGTGCGCGGTGCTGACCTGCGGTATGCTGCTGGCCCTGCCCGCCGCTGCCGCGGAGGCTGATGCCCCCTACGCCGAGGACGGCGACATGGACTACATCCGCAGCTATGTTGTGACCGTTGACCCGCGGGAGGACGGCTCCGTAGACATCACCTACGACATCGACTGGCAGGTCATCGACGGCGATAAGACCGATTATTTGAGCTGGGTCAAGATCGGCCTGGCCAATTCCAGCGTGGACGAGCTGACCCCGCTGACTGATACGATCTCTGATTTACAGTACACGAGCGACGGCGGCAGCTACGCCAAAGTCGTGTTCCGTCACCGTTACTACGCGCCCGATGTGGCCGCCGCCAACGGCGGGGAGAGCAGCGTACACTTTGCATTCAGCGTGCACCAGAGCCATTTGTTCACAAAAAACGATGACGGTACGGCAAACTTTTCGTTTACACCCGGCTGGTTCGACGACCTGAGCGTTGAAAATATGCAGGTGCGCTGGCACAATTACGACGGTTTTGTCGCCGATAACACCGGCGTGGACGGCGATTACCTGACCTGGGATTTCGGCGCGATGGGCCACGGCCAGCAGGCCATGGTGCATGTGACGGTGCCTGTCACGAACGCCGCGGCGTTTGACCCCGGCGCAGCCATGACCACCGACGACTACGACAGCGGCGAGGACCTGGACGAGATCGTCGGTATGCTGGTGACGCTGGTTGTGGTTCTGCTGGCAATTGCCATCATCATCGTTGCGATAGCCTCCCAGTCCCCGGAGTGGGGCGGCGGCTTCGGCAGCGGGATCGACCCCGACGACTGGTTCTGGTACACGAACGGCGTTCACACGATCCGCTGCGCCCGCACCGCACCCCCGCCCAGCGGCTACCACCGCACGGACCCGCCGCCGGAGTTCAGGGCGGGCGGCGGCAAGACCCGCGGCGGCGGTGTGAGCCGCCACCACAGCAACCATTCCGGCTGTGCCAGCAGCTGTGCCTGCGCGTGTGCGTCCAGCTGCGCGTGTGCCTGCGCCTGTGCAGGCGGCGGGCGCGCCGGGTGCAGCGTCAAGGATTTTTACACCGTAAAGCTCCCTAAAAAATCTGTAGGGGCCGATGCTTGCATCGGCCCGGAAACCGAGGATAAACGATGAGCCTGGAAGACCAATACGATGCCTGGGTCCGCGGCCTGATGGGCGGCGGCAAGTACGCCGCGACACCAAAGCAGGCTGAGGACGCCAATGACGCCGTGCAGCAGATGCAGGCCCAGCTGGACGCCCTGACCGAGGCCCAGAAGCGCCAGACTGCCGCGGGCAGCGCACTGAACGCCGTGCAGAAGGCAGGGGCCGCCACGGCGGAGAGCGTGCGCAGGATGAGCAGCGAGCTGACGAAGTCGCTCAAGCAGGACGGTCTGCTGGGCGGCACCGTGGCTGCGCCCTCCCCTGCCCCGGCTGCACCCGCCAAGACGGATTTTGCCGGAGTGACCGAAAAGATCAAGGCCCAGGTGCTGGGGCAGGATGCCTTTGTCTCGGCGCTGGTCAAGGCGTTCCGCCGCCCGTTTGTGCTGGGCACGGCGGACGACACCGCCCACGCCCGCAGCGTGATGCTGCTCTGCGGCCCCAATGGCACGGGCCGCCACTATGCGCTGCAATGCGTGGTGGACGAGCTGGCCGCCCGTGGTGTGCTGCACAGCGCCGCCGTGGAGACGCTGGATCTGGCGCTCTACCCCGGCCCCGCGCAGGAGAAGCTGTTTTTGCAGGACCTTTACGCGGCGCTGCAGTCCGACGCCGAGGTGCTGACCTTTGAGCATTACGAGAGCTGCGCCGCCAACTACCTGAATATGCTGGCGACGCTGGCGATGGACGGCACGCTGGCATTGTCGAGCCGGTACGTTTTGCAGCGCGGCATCCTCGTGGATGTCGGCACGGCGCTGGCCCCCGGTGCCATCGGCGAGCTGCAGGCCGGCGGCAAGTATTTTGTGTTCTACTCCAACAAGGGCGAGACCGCGCTGGCCGATCACTTTGGGGCAAAGTTTGTGGACGCCGTTGCGGGCGACATCTGCCGCACCGAGGCGTTCACCCCCGAGGCGCTGGCCGCCGTGGCCGCGCGGGAACTGAATTATCTGGCCCAGCGCACCCGCAGGCAGTGCGGACTGGCGCTGACCATGGGCGCAGATGTGCGCGACCTGCTGGCGTCGCAGTACGGCAAGACCAGCGGTATGCAGGCTATGCGTGACTACTGCGAGACAGTCTACCGCGCGATTGCCGAGTACGTGCTGGATGCCGACGAGACGCCCACCGACGGCACGCCCGCCGCGCTGACGGCGGAGAACGGCAGGCTGTGCATGGCCGTGAACGGCGGCGACTCCTTTGACCTGCTGGCACTGCTGCCCCAGCAGTACCGCGGCGATGTGGACGCGGTGGAGGCTGAGCTGGACGGCATCATCGGTCTGGATGAGATCAAGAGCTATGTGCGTGACATCGCCAAAAACGTGCAGGCCCAGCAGCGCCGCAAGGCCCAGGGCATGAAGGTTGCCGAGGTCAACATGCACATGATCTTTACCGGCAACCCCGGCACCGGCAAGACGACGATTGCCCGCATACTGGCCAAGTACCTGAAGGCCATCGGCGCACTGCGCGGCGGCCAGCTCGTGGAGGTCACCCGCGCCGATCTGGTGGGCCGCTATGTCGGCCACACGGCCCCGCTGACGAACTCGGTCATCCAGAGCGCGCTGGGCGGCGTGCTGTTCATTGACGAGGCCTATGCCCTCTACCGCGGCGGTGAGGACAGCTTCGGCCTTGAGGCGATTGACACGCTGGTCAAGGGAATCGAGGACCACCGCGACGACCTCGTCGTGATTTTGGCGGGTTACACGAAGGAGATGCAGCTGTTTTTGAGTGCGAACTCCGGCCTGGCCAGCCGTTTCCCGAATCAGATCGAGTTCCCGGACTACACGGGCGCGGAGCTGTATAAAATTCTGTGCTCGATTGCAAGATCCAAGGGCTACACGCTGGACGCTGCCTGTGAGCTGCCGCTGGTCACCTACTTTGACCGCAAGCAGGCCGAGGACGCCGCCACGAACGGCAACGGACGCATGGCCCGCAACACGCTGGAAAAGGCCATTCTGAACCAGTCCAAGCGGCTTGTTGCCGACCCGGACGCAAGCCTGGAGCTGCTGGTAGTTGGGGATTTTGAGCTGGAGTAAAGGTTGAGCTGTAGGGGCCGGGCATGCCCGGCCCGCAACTTTGCCGTCGCTGCCCATTTAGCAGTTCCTCCGCGGGGCGTCGAGGACGCCGCCCCCTACGGTGGCAACCCGTGGACTTTCCCGTTGCCGCAAGCGCTCACGGCGGCCAGAGGGCTGGCCGCCCTACGTCCTGCCCGCAAACAACTGGATAAACCAAAAAGAGACCGCCTGTTTCAGACGGTCTCTTTACTTTTTGTCGTTTTATCGTGCCGTATAATCCGAATCAAGGTCAGACAGAATCCGCTCGCTGCTCTCGCGGGTGTCCGTCATGCGGACGGCGTTGCGCAGGGGCAGAACGGAGCGCGGCGTGACGGAGAGCTCGTCCACGCCGAAGGCGAGGAAGGTCTCGGTCAGGGTCAGGTCTGCGCCCAGCTCACCGCAGATGCCGACCCAGATGCCGTTCTTGTGGGCGTTCTCGGTCACAAGGCGGATCAGGCGCAGCACCGCGGGGTGATGCGGGTCGTAGAAGCGGCCCAGGTCGTTGTTCTGACGGTCACAGGCCAGCGTGTACTGGGTCAGATCGTTCGTGCCGATGCTGAAGAAGTCGACCTCCTTTGCCAGACGGTCACTGTTGATGGCCGCGGCGGGCGTCTCGATCATAATGCCGATCTGCACATCCTCGCTGTAGGGGATGCCCTCGTTTTTCAGCTCGCGGCGGACCTCCTCGCACATGCGCTTGGCCTCACGGACCTCCCAGACGGAGGTGACCATCGGGAACATAATGCCCAGCTTGCCGAATGCGGACGCGCGGAACAGGGCGCGCAGCTGGGTCTTGAAGATCTCGGGCCGGGTCAGGCAGATGCGCAGTGCGCGCATACCCATGGCGGGGTTATCCTCCTTGGGCAGGTCAAAGTAGCCGATCTGCTTGTCCGCGCCGATGTCCAGCGTGCGGATGATGACCTCCTTGCCGTCCATGTCAGACAGCACCTGCTTGTAGGCTTCAAACTGCTGATCCTCGGTGGGATAGTCCGTCGTGTTCAGGTAGAGGAACTCGGAGCGGAACAGGCCGATGCCGCCGCCGTCGTTGACCTGCACGGCATGCACATCCTCCGGCGAGCCGATGTTGCAGTAGATGCGGATGGTCTTGCCATCCTTCGTTACGTTGGCCTGGCCCTTGAGCGTTTCCAGCAGGCGCTGCAGGCGCAGCTGCTCGTCGCGCTTTTTCAGCAGACGGTCACGGGTGTCGTCGTCGGGGTCGATGACCAGCGCACCGGTGCTGCCGTCCGCGATGGCGGCGCGGCCCTCCAGCTCGGGCTTGAGCGCGTCGCCCATGCCGACGATGGCGGGAATGCCAAGCGTGCGGGCCAGAATGGCCGTGTGGCTCGAACCGGAGCCGCCCGCCGTGATGAAGCCCAGGACCTTGGACTTGTCCAGCTGGATCGTCTCGGACGGGGCCAGGTCGTCAGCGCAGAGCAGCACCGGCACATCGGACGCAATGCCGCCCTGCACGATGCCGCACAGGATGCCCAGAATGCGCTGGCTGACATCCTTGACGTCGGCGGCGCGGGCCTGCATATAGGCGTCGTCCATCGAGGCAAACATCTCGGCAAACTGCTCTGACGTGTCGGAGACGGCGGCCTCGGCGTTCATTTTCTGGTTGACGATGCGATCCTCAATGGCCTCCTCGTAGTCGAGGTCCTCGGCCATCATCTGGTGGGTCTCAAACAGCATGGCGGCCTCGTCGCCGGCCTCCTTGCGGGCCTGCTCGGCCAGCACGCCCAGCTGCTCGACTGCGCCGGTCTGCGCACCCTTGAAGCGGTGCCACTCGGCGTCGGTATCCTCCACCGTGTAGCGCTTGATCTCCGCCGTGGCACGGCGGTAAAAGTAAAGCGGGCCAACGCCGACACCGGCGGAAACGCCCTTGCCTTGAATCGTGATCATTGGGGAGCCTCCTTCAAATCAAAACCGCGGCTGCCGTCTTGCTGCGGCGGCCGCGGCCGTACATGATGCCGGAATTACAGATGCTCGTTGAAGAACTTCTCCAGAGCGGGGGCAGCGGTGTCCTCGTCGGCACCCTCGATCTTGACGGTGACGGTGTCGCCGCACTTGATGCCCATGCCCATCAGAGCCATGAGGCGGGTGGCGTCAACGGACTTGCCGTTCTTGTCAACAATGGTGACGGTGCTCTGGCAGGTCTTGGCCTCCTTGGCCAGCATGCCGGCGGGACGTGCGTGAATGCCAACGGGCTCTTTGATTGTATAGGTGAATTCTTTCATAGCTTTTTCCTCCCATAGATGCGGTGCGGTAGGGCGCAGCGCAAATAATTAAGCTGTTATTATAATAACATACTCTGCCGCCAACGTCAACGGAAAAAGCTCCAAAAACAAGCTGAATCTTTGGTTATTTTGAATAAAAAATTGTGTGGAATGTGTACGATTCGTCCATAAATGGGTTGAATCATCATTTCCGGAGAAATTCCCGCAGCACATCCTCCGGGCGGGGCGTGTGCAGCGGGTAGCGTGCGCGCAGCGGCGCGGCGGCACCGTCCATGATGTAAGGCGTGCCGACAAGGTCGAGCATCGCCACATCGTTGTAGTTGTCGCCGAAGGCCATGACCTCGTCATGGGCGAAGCCCAGCACGCGGCAGAGCGACTCGACGCCGACACCCTTGTTGGCGGTGGTCGTGTCGATCCAGTACGGGCCCGCCACGGCGCAGTTGGCCTGCTGCCAGCGCGGCACAAAGCGGTCCGTGTACTTTTCCACGCCCTCATGCAGGTAGACCGACACCTTGACGATCTCCTCGGGGATCTCGGACGGGTCGGAGATGACCTTGTAACGGTTGCCGATAAATTGGATGCGGTCCAGCATACCGAGGCCGCGCTCCATCAGATAGGCGCAGTTCTGGCCCGAGAGCATGACCTCGCCCTGGCCGTCGCTGCGGTCCCACAGGTCGTGGGCGATTTCCTCCGCCAGTGCGCGGGGCATTGGGTTCTCGGCGATGCAGTGCTCGTCCTTGAACAGCACGCCGCCGTTCTCGCACAGGAAAACACAGCAGTCGGCCACCGGCGCAAACAGCAGGCGCAGGCTGGTGTACTGCCGCCCGGATGCCGGGCAGAACAGGATGCCGCGGTCATGCAGGGCGCGGATCTGGTCGAAAATTTCGCCCTCCAGCTTTTTGCGGCCATATTGCAGCAGCGTACCGTCAATGTCGCTGCAGATCATTTTGATTGCCATAATACAACTCCTTTGTGGTTACGGGAATATTGTAGCACATTTGGCAGGGTGTTTGCAATTTTGTTTGGGTGCGTTATAATAAATTCGTAAGGGTGAGCAGTGCTTGCCCGCGGAACCTGACGGTGGCCGTGAACGGCCCGGGTCGTCGAGGACGCCGACCCCTACAACGTGCGGAAATGCGCGAAAAGAACGGAGATGCAATAGTATGGCTTTCATCACAATAAACCACCACGCCCCTGCCGACAACGGCGCGGCGTTTGTGGCCGAAAACGCCACACTGGCGGGCAGCGTGCGGCTTGAGAAAAACAGCAGCGTCTGGTACGGCGCGGTGCTGCGGGCGGACACCGGGCGCATTGCCATTGGGGAAAACTCCAACGTGCAGGACAACGCCGTGCTGCACACCGGCCCCGGGCTGGATGTGACGGTGGGGCGCGGAACGTCCGTCGGACACGGGGCCGTTGTGCACGGCTGCACGGTGGGCGACGGCTGCCTGATTGGGATGCACGCGACGATTTTGAACGGCGCGGTCATCGGGGACGGCTGCCTGATTGCTGCGGGGGCGCTTGTGCCGGAGAACATGCAGGTGCCCGCGGGGAGCCTTGTCATCGGCATGCCCGGCAAGGTCGTGCGGCCCGTCAGCGCGGCACAGGCTGCCGCCATCAAGGCCAATGAAGAAGAATATCTGGAATTGGCGAGGGCGCACGCAGAGGCAAAATAACCGCGGTATGCGCTTTTGCCGGAGATGTAGGGCGGGGTGCCCTCTGGCCGCCGCGGAGGGGTCAAGACCCCTCCCTACAGTGTGAACCGTTAAAGGGGCGTGTAAGGCAAACGGGCGGTTAAGGCAAGGCCGCGGGCGGCATATATGCCGCCCCTACAGGGCAACAAAAAAGTGCTGCAATCCATTGCGGAAAGCAGCACTTTTTTATTTTGAAATTTACTTCAGCACCGCGCCCAGATTGGCGCTGGTGACCAACCTTGCGTACCGTGCCAGCCAGCCGGTCTTGATGTTCGGCTCGGGCTGGACGTAGGCGACCTTGCGGGCGGCAAGCTCGTCGTCGCTGACGGCCAGGTGGATGGACGCATTCGGAATGTCGATCTCGATGGTGTCCCCTTCCCTGACCAGACCGATGGGGCCGCCGGAGGCTGCCTCGGGGCTGACGTGGCCGATGGCCGCGCCGCGGGACGCACCGGAGAAGCGGCCATCCGTGATGAGTGCCACGGTGGTATCCAGCTTCATGCCCGCCAGTGCGCTGGTGGGGTTGAGCATTTCGCGCATACCGGGGCCGCCCTTGGGGCCCTCGTAGCGGATGACCACTACGTCGCCGGGGTGGATGTCACCTGCGTAGATAGCCGCAATGGCGGTGTCCTCGCTGTCAAAGACGCGCGCGGGGCCGCTGTGGACCTGCATTTCGGGCGCAACGGCGCTGCGCTTGACGACACAGCCGTCCGGCGCAATGTTGCCCCACAGAATCTGCAGACCGCCGGTCTGACTGTACGGGTTGTCGATGGAGCGGATCGCCTTGTCGTTGAGAATCTTCGCACCGCGGATGTTCTCTCCCAGCGTTTTGCCGGTGACGGTGGGAACATCGAGGTCGAGCAGGTTCTTCTTCGCCAGCTCAGCCTGCACCGCCGGGATGCCGCCCGCCTCATACAGGTCGGGCATGTGGGTGGGGCCGGCGGGGGCCAGATGGCAGAGATTCGGCGTTCTGGCGGAAATCTCGTTAAAGAGCTTCAGGTCAATCGGGCAGCCCGCCTCCTGCGCAATCGCCAGCAGGTGCAGCACCGTGTTGGTGGAGCAGCCCAGTGCCATGTCGCAGGTCAGGGCGTTGCGGATGGAGCGCTCGTTGATGATCTGGCGCGCGGTCACGCCGCGGCTGACCAGGTCCATGATGGCCATACCGGCGTGCTTGGCCAGTTGCAGGCGCTTGGCGTAGACGGCGGGAATCGTGCCGTTGCCGGGCAGCGCGATGCCGATGGCCTCGCACAGGCAGTTCATGCTGTTGGCCGTGTACATGCCGGAGCAGGAGCCGCAGCCCGGGCAGCAGTTGCAGGTGCAGTCCTCAAGCTGAGCGTCGTCGATCATACCGGCCTTGTACGCGCCGACAGCCTCAAACATTTTGGAAAGGCTGACCTCCTCGCCGCCGTAGCGGCCTGCCAGCATCGGGCCGCCGGAGCAGACCACGGCGGGCACGTCCATGCGGACGGCGGCCATGACCATGCCGGGCACGATCTTGTCGCAGTTGGGGACCAGTACCAGACCGTCCAGCTGGTGGGCCATGAACATCGTCTCAACGCTGTCGCAGATCAGTTCACGGCTGGCGAGGGAGTATTTCATGCCCACATGGCCCATAGCGATGCCGTCGCAGACACCGATGGCGGGGATGAGGATGGGGGTGCCGCCTGCCATGCGCACGCCAGCCTTGACGGCATCGGCAATCTTATCCAGATGGGCGTGGCCGGGGACGATCTCGCTGTAGGCGGAAACGACGCCGATCAGCGGACGGTCCAGCTCCTCCGGCGTGTAGCCCAGCGCATAAAACAGGCTGCGGTTTGGTGCCCGCTCCGGGCCTTTTTTGACGTTATCGCTGTTCATAGGTTTTCTCCGTTTTCATATAAAATGCCTTCCCCCTGCGGGGGAAGGTGCCGCGAAGCGGCGGATGAGGGGCGGCCTTACGCCGCTGCCCGTAAACGGGATGCTGCGGGAGCTCTGCCCTCATCCGGCCCTGCGGGGCCACCTTCCCCCGCAGGGGAAGGCTTAGAGCGTTATCTTATAATTACTTCTTCAGCCAGCTCATCATCTTGCGGAGCTCGGCACCGACCTTCTCAATG
>OLND01003776.1_pt1 | contig 11306 bp, 7 predicted proteins | sample 1672031 | NCBI WGS metagenome assembly OLND01 (sample SAMEA3136638, study PRJEB25190) | human gut metagenome | biome: human gut; feature: human-associated habitat; material: faeces | place: Austria | collected 2013
CGGGCAATACTGGCACACTCGCCCCTCATCCGGCCCTTCGGGCCACCTTCCCCCGCAGGGGGAAGGCTTTTCAGCCACAAACAAAAAATAACCCCGCCCCGTCAGGAACTGCATTCTGACGGGGCGGGGTTTTCTCGTTACAGCACAAAAATTGCAGGAAAAAAGTTCAAAGCGAATTACTTGCGGCGCTTGCCCTTGGTGGTCTTGCGGGTGTTGGTCTTGGCGGCAGCGGTCTTGGCAGCTTCAACGGTCTTTTTGACGACGGGCTTTGCGGCCTCAACAGCCTTCTCAACAACAGGCTCGGCAGCCTTGACAGCCTTCTCGACCACGGGCTTCGCGGCCTTGACAGTCTCCTCGACGACCGGCTTTGCGGTCTCGACAGCCTTCTCAACGACAGGCTCGGCGGCCTTGACGGCCTTCTCGACGGCGGGCTTTGCAGCCTTGACAGCCTTCTCAACAACAGGCTCGGCAGCCTTGACAGCCTCTGTGGCGGCCTTCTCGGCGGCAGCCTTGGCCTTGACGGCGGAAGCCTTCACACTGGTCTTGGGCTTGCGGGTGACTTCGTTGATGGTCCAGAACTGGTTGTCGCCGTTGACGTCAGCCCAAATCTGCAGCACGGTGCCGTTCTCGGTAGCCATGCCCGGGTCAAGCAGCTTGCCGGCCAGGTTGGACTTGATCTTCACGCGGCCATCGTTGGTCGGCTCAACGACCCACAGCTGGCTGGAAGCCTGTGCGCCCTCCCACTGGTGGACACGGGTGCCGTCGCTGACGCCGCCCATGTCCAGGTCAAGCATCTTTGCGGTGAAACGGTTCTGGATGCGGTAAACTCCGTCGCCTGCTGCGACGAAGTTCCACTGCTGCCACTCGGCGTTGGCGTTGTCCCACAGCTGGATCTTCGCGCCGTTGTCGATGTTATAGTCAGCGACTTCGACGACTTTGCCGTTAGCGGCACTGATGGTGTAGAACTTACCTTCGGTAATAACGGTCTGTGCAATTTTCTTCTTGGGTGCCATAATGGAATCCCCTCCTGTGTATTGTTAAAAATAGTGTATGTAAGGCGGCCTGTTTTCCCTCTGGCCGCGTGGTCAGGCAGCGCTTTTTGCGTGTCTACGCATACTATTATAACCATTTTTTCCCTCGTCGTCAACTTTTTGGCGCTGTTGCGGCATTTTGCACAAAAACTGCCGGGACAGCGGATGCTATCCCGGCAGTTTTGATTGATTTCAGGCTGTTTTGCGACCTTTTTCGACGGTTTAGCTGTTCTCGGCAAAATTGCCGGTGTACAGGCGATAGTAACGGCCCTTCTGGGCAATCAGCTCGTCGTGGGTGCCGCGCTCGATGATGCGGCCCTGCTCCAACACCATGATGCAGTCCGAGTTGCGCACCGTGGACAGGCGGTGGGCAATGACGAAGGTCGTGCGGCCATACATCAGGCCGTCCATGCCGTCCTGCACGAGCTTTTCGGTGCGGGTGTCGATGGAGGAAGTTGCCTCATCGAGGATCAGCACCGGCGGATCCGCGACCGCTGCACGGGCGATAGCCAGCAGCTGGCGCTGACCCTGGCTCAGGTTCGTGCCGTCGCCGGTCAGCATCGTGTTGTAGCCGTCGGGCAGGTGCTTGATGAAGGTATCGGCGTTCGCCAGCTTGGCGGCTGCCATGCACTCTTCATCGGTGGCGGTCAGGCGGCCATAACGGATGTTCTCCATGACCGTGCCGGTGAACAAGTGGGTGTCCTGCAAGACGATACCCAGCGAGGAACGCAGCGCGTCCTTCTCGATGGATTTGATATCGTGGCCGTCGTACAAGATCTGGCCCTTCTGGATATCGTAGAAGCGGTTGATGAGGTTCGTGATGGTCGTCTTGCCTGCGCCGGTGGAGCCGACGAAGGCGATCTTCTGGCCTGGGCGGCCGTACAGGTTGATATCGTGCAGGACGATCTTCTTCTCATCGTAGCCGAAGTCTACATCCTTAAAGACGATATCGCCCTTCAGCTCGGTATACTGGGGCTTGCCGTCAGCTCCGATGTGCTTCCACGCCCACATGCCGGTGGACTCGTTGGTCTCGGTGACGGTGTCGTCAGCGGCGTACTTCGCATGGACAAGGGTGATATCGCCCTCGTTGACTTCCGGCTTTTCATCCAGCAGCGCAAAGATACGCGCACCGCCGGCCAATGCCATGACAACAGAGTTCAGCTGCATGGAGATCTGGCTGATGGGCTGGTTGAACTGGCGGGTCAGCACCAGGAAGCTGGCCAGACCGCCCAGCGACAGGCTGCCGCCAAAGCCGCTGATGACCAGCGCACCGCCGATGATGGCGCAGAGTACGTAGGACAGGTTGCCCAGCTGGCCGTTGACCGGCATTGCCACCAGAGAGTAGGCGTTGGCCTTGTCGGCGCTGTGGAACAGCTCATCGTTGAGTTCGTTGAACTCCTTGATGGCGGCTTCCTCATGGCAGAAAACCTTGACGACCTTCTGGCCGTTCATCATTTCCTCGATATAGCCGTTGACCTTGCCCAGTTCCTGCTGCTGCTTGATGAAGAACTTGCCGGAATTTCCGGTCAGGTACTTGGTTGCCAACAGCATAACGCCGACCATAGCCAGCGCCAGCAGCGTCAGGGGGATGCTGAGGTAAATCATCGAGAACAGCACGCCGATGATGGTGACGATGGTGTTGACGAGCTGCGGCAGACTCTGGCTGATCATCTGGCGCAGGGTGTCGATATCGTTGGTGTAGACCGACATGATATCGCCGTGGGCGTGGGTGTCAAAGTATTTGATGGGCAGCGTCTGCATATGGGTGAACATTTCGTCACGCAGGTCTTTCAGCGTGCCCTGGGTGATTTTTGCCATCAGGCGGTTCTGCACAAATACGGCGCAGATGCCGACGCAGTAGAACGCTGCCACGCGGGCGATGGCGGCGGCCAGGCCGCTGAAATCCGTGCTGCCGGAATTCAGCAGCGGCAGGATGTACCCGTCAATCAGCGTTTGGGAGAACATAACGCCCTGCAGCTGGGCGAATACCGCCAGCAGGATGCAGCAGAGCACCACAATGACCTGTGCCTTATAGCGGCTCATCACATAGGCAAGGATGCGCTTGAACACCTTGCCTGGGTTTTCGACCTTGGGGCGGGGGCCGTTATTGCGCCCGCCGGGGCCGACCTTGACAACTTTTGCCTGCTGTGCCATTATGCCTCCCCTCCCTTCTCGTCAAAATCGCCGGAGCCCTTGGTCTGGCTGTTGTAGACATCCTGGTAAATCGCGTTGTTTTTCAGCAGGTTGGCGGGTGTGTCAAAACCGCTGACCCTGCCGTTATCCAGCACAAGCACCTTGTCCGCATTCTCCACAGAGGAAATGCGCTGGGCAATGATAAAGACCGTTGTGCCGGGGATCTTCTCGGCAAACGAGTGGCGGATCTTCGCGTCGGTCGCGGTATCGACGGCGGAGGTGGAGTCGTCCAGAATCAGGATGCGGGGCTTTTTCAGCAGCGCACGGGCAATGCAGAGGCGCTGCTTCTGGCCGCCGGAGACGTTGTTGCCGCCCTGCTCAATGTGGGTCTGGTACTTATCGGGGAAGCGCTCGATAAATTCATCGGCGCAGGCCTGCTTGCAGGCATCTTCGATCTCGGCGTCGGTAGCGTCGGGGTTGCCCCAGCGCAGGTTCTCGGCGATCGTGCCGCTGAACAGCTCGTTCTTCTGCAGCACCATGGCGACGTTGTTGCGCAGCGTCTCCAAATCGTAGCGGCGCACATCGACGCCGCCGATGGTCACGCTGCCCTCGGTCACATCGTACAGACGGGGCAGCAGCTGCACAAGGCTGGACTTGGCCGAGCCGGTACCGCCGATGATGCCGATGGTCTGGCCGGACTGGATATCGAGGTTGATATCCTCCAGCGCCTTCTTTCCATCCTTTTTATAGGCAAAGCTGACGTGGTCGAACTTGACGGAGCCGTCCTTAACTTCCATGATGGGGTCCTCGCCGTTGGTCAGATCGGACTGCTCGTCCAGGACCTCGGCCACGCGCCTGGCGGAGGCCATAGACATCGTGATCATAACAAAGACCGTCGAGAGCATCATCAGGCTCATAAGGATGTTCATGCAGTAGCTCAGCATACTCATCAGGTCGCCGGTGGTAAAGGTCGTTGCGCCGGAGCTGACGATGAGCTGTGCGCCGATCCAGGAGATGATCAGGATGCAGCTGTACACGGTCAGTTGCATGAGCGGGGCGTTCCAGGCCAGAATCATTTCCGCACGCATCAGCAGGCGGCGGACGTTCTCGCTGGCTTTCTGGAACTTCTCGCCCTCGAACTTCTCACGCACATAGGCCTTGACCACGCGGATGGCGGAGACGTTCTCCTGCACGCTCTCGTTCAGGTCATCGTACTTGCGGAAAGCCTCGCCAAAATACTTGGTGGCACGGGTCATGATGAACACCAGTGCGCATCCCAGCAGAATGACGGCGATCAAGTAAATGTTGGCCAGCTGGCGGTTGATGGTGTAGGACATGATGAGCGCCACGATCATGCTGGCGGGTGCGCGGATGGACATACGCAGCAGCATCTGGTAGGCATTCTGAATGTTCGTCACATCAGTGGTCATACGGGTGACAAGGCCCGCAGTGGAGTATTTGTCAATGTTGGCAAAGCTGAAAGTCTGGATGTTTTCAAACATCGCACGGCGCAGGTTGCGGGCAAAGCCGGTGGCCGCATGGGAACCGCTGACCGCACCCAGGATGCCGAACAACAGGCCGAACAGCGCAGCCACGATCATCTGAGCGCCGACGGTGTAGATGACCTGCATATTGCCCGGTGTGACGCCGTTGTCAATGATGGAGGCCATGAGCTTCGGGATGATCATTTCCATGATGACTTCCGCAATCATAAACAGCGGCGTCAACACAGAGACGAGCCGAATGCCCTTGGTTTCACGTCCGAGTGTTTTTAACAAGTGATATTTCCCCTCTCTTAGTTGGTATTTCCCTCTTCCAGGATGTGCTGCGCGTTGCGCAGGGTTTGTTCCAGCACAGCGCGGGCGACGGCGGCCTGCTGCGGGTCAATGCCCTTCTGCAGGTCACTTTCAAACTGTGCGATGCTGGCTTCAATTTCCGCATGACAGGCGCGGCCCTTGTCGGTGGCGACAAGCCGTTTCAAGCGGGCGTCCTTCTCGACGGCGCAGCGGGTGATGAAACCGTCCTGCTCCATGCCCTGCAAAAGGGCGGTGACGCTGGAACGGCGAATGTTGAACCACTGTTCAATATCGCGCTGGTAGACATCCCGCCCGTTGCGGTTGGCGCGGACGATGTCGCCAAGCACCATGCCCCGCACACCGGAAAGATCCGGGTTGACGCCGGAAATGCGGGCATCGAGCGCCCTGCGTATGACCCGCGCGCTCTGGTTCAGCAGTGCGCCGAAGTGAACATCGGCACAGCAGCCGCAGTCATTTGGCGATGGTTCGTGCATGATTTCCTCCCTTCCCTGTTGATTTTGCGATAATCAGTTAGATTGTGGATTGTTCACTTTCTAACTGTTCGTTTGCGTACTTTACTAGTATATCACAGGTTTGGGGAATGTCAAGAGGTTTTTTAGGTTGTGTCTGCGGGGCTTTGCGTGCGCGTTTGCCATCAGCCGCCGCTTTCCGGCTCCACCCCCAAATACGGCAGCGCCTTTCTTAGTACCTCAGCGCACACCGGGCCGGAGAGTGCCCCACCACTGGTGGTCCAGCTGTGGGGTTCATCCAAGCAGATCAGCACCGCAATTTTCGGGTCGTCTATGGGCGCGACCGACACAAAGCTTGCAATGCGCGCCCCCTCGTTAGCGCTGTCCAGCTTCTGGCTCGTACCGCTCTTGCCGCCGACACGGTAGCCTTCCAGCGCGGCCTGTTTGCCGGTGCCGCCGGTCACGACGCCCTCCATCAAGCGGCGCATCGTGGCCGAGGTTTCCTCGCTGATGACCCGCCGCTTCACGGTCGGTGCCATTTCCTTTATAATAGTCCCGTCCGGGGCCGTGATTTTCGCCACCACATAGGGCTGCATCAGCTCGCCGCCGTTCACCACCGCACAAACCGCTGTGAGCATCTGTAAATAGCTGACCTTGCTGCTCTGCCCAAAGGAACAACTCGCCAGCTCCACCGGGCCCATTTTATCCGCCGTGTAATACTCGCTGCGGCGTATCTCGCCCGGCAGGTCGATACCCGTTGCCTCCCGCAGGCCGAAGGCCGCAAAATAATCGCAGAAACGTTCTTTCCCGAGACGTGCGCCGATTTGGATAAAGCAGGGGTTGCAGCTGACCGCCAGCCCCCGGGCAAATGTCTCGGTGCCGTGGATGTGCCCATTGGCGCAGCGGAACCGCGTACCTGCGACAGAAATTTTACCCGCGCAGGTAAAATAATCTGTGGCCCTGCACGCGCCGGAGTCCAGCGCCGCCGACGCCGTGATGAGCTTGAACACGCTGCCCGGCTCGTACAGGTCGCTGATGGCCTTGTTGCGCCACTGGGCCTGCTGAGCTTTTTGCAGTGCAGCGCTGCGTTCCTCGCCGCTCAAGGCGTTCACGGTGTCGCGGACTTCCTTATTTATAAGAGTGCGCGGCGCATTGGGGTCGTAGTCTGGTTGGCAGGACATGGCCAGCACCGCGCCGGTGTGGACGTCCATCACGATGCCGACGCCCCGCTCGGCGACATGGTGCTCCTCCACGGCGGCGGCCAGGGCACTTTCGAGCCAATGCTGGATGTTCGCGTCGATGGTCAGCGTCAGTGTGTTGCCGGGTACGGCGTCCACCAGCGTTTGGTAGTGGGTGGGCAGGTCGTACCCCCAGGCGTTCTTGGCGGTCAGGATGCGCCCATTCCGCCCGGTCAATTCATCGTTGTAGCGCAGTTCCAGCCCCCACAGGCCCGCGTTGTCCACATCGGTAAAGCCCAGGATGCCGCCCATAAAGTTTCCTTCCGGGTAGACGCGCTTGGTGTCCTGGCGTATCTGCACGCCACCCACGCCGTTGGCCGTGCACCAGTCCCGCACGGCATCGGCCATATCTTTATCCACACGGCGGCGCAAAAGGCAGTCGTTGGAGCTGCGCTGGCTGAATTTTGCCAATGTATCGTCATAATCCAGTTCCAAGATCTCGCTCAGCGCCCGGGCAGCGGGTTCAACTTTGTCGTCGGCCATTTCCCGCGGGGCGGCGCGGATGGTCCAGCAGGTCTTGCTGGCAGCCAGCAGCGTGCCGTCGGCGGAGTAAATCTCCCCGCGGGCGGCGGGCAGCGTGGCCCCGCGCAGCTGTTGGTCGGCGGCACGGGCCGCGTAGCCGCCGGGGTCACGCAGCATCAGGATGAACAGCCGCACGACCAGCCCGCCCAGGCACCCCACCGCCAGCACCGCCGCCAAAAGCCGCGTGCGCAGGCGCATTTTTGCGTTTTGCTGCGGCGTAATATGACGCATACACTCTGCCCCCTTCCCCATACAATAAGCGTATGAGGCCGCAATGGGCAAAATGACGAATTATCGGCAGTAAATTCTCCGTATTGTCGATTGACCATTTAGACATAAAGGGTGTATACTGTATATAATAGATTTTGACATTTAATTATCAAAGTCAAAAAGGAGCATTTTATTTATATAAGGAGGCATAACCCTATGGCTAGATTTACTTTACCTCGTGACCTGTACCACGGCCCCAACGCGCTGGAAGCACTGAAAACGCTGCCCGGCAAACGCGCGATGATTTGCGTCGGCGGCGGCTCGATGAAGCGTTTCGGCTTCCTGGACCGTGCGGAGGCGTACTTAAAAGAGGCAGGCATGGAGGTTGAGCTGTTTGAAGGCATTGAGCCTGACCCGTCGGTCGAGACAGTCATGAAGGGCGCTGCTGCTATGGAAAAATTCCAGCCCGACTGGATCGTCGCAATCGGCGGCGGCTCCCCCATCGATGCCGCCAAGGCCATGTGGATCAAGTACGAGTACCCCGATATCACCTTTGAGGATATGTGCAAGGTGTTCGGCATCCCGCCGCTGCGCCGCAAGGCCCATTTCTGCGCCATCTCTTCCACCTCCGGCACCGCGACCGAGGTCACGGCGTTCTCCATCATCACCGACTACGAGAAGGGTATTAAGTACCCCATCGCCGACTTTGAGATCACCCCCGATGTCGCCATCGTTGACCCAGAGCTGGCCCACACCATGCCTAAGAAACTCGTCGCCCACACCGGTATGGACGCCATGACCCACGCCATCGAGGCTTATGTTTCCACCGCCAACTGCGACTTCACCGACCCGCTGGCCCTGCACGCCATCGAGATGATTCAGGCGGATCTCGTCGGCAGCTACAACGGCGATATGGAAAAGCGCGATGCGATGCACAACGCCCAGTGCCTGGCCGGTATGGCGTTCTCGAACGCTTTGCTGGGCATCGTCCACAGCATGGCCCACAAGACCGGTGCGGCCTTTGCTGATTACGGTGCCCACATCATCCACGGCGCAGCCAACGCCATGTACCTGCCCAAGGTCATTGCCTTCAATGCGAAGGATCCGACCGCCAAGGCACGCTATGGCGTTATCGCTGACAAGATGCACCTGGGCGGCGCGAACGACGACGAGAAGGTCGATCTGCTCATCAAATACCTGCGCGGCATGAACGACGATTTGAACATCCCGCACTGCATCGGTCACTACGGCCCCGACTCCTACCCCGCAGAGCAGGGCTTCGTGCCGGAGAATGTCTTCCTTGAGAGACTGCCCGAAATCGCCAAGAACGCGATTGCCGACGCCTGCACCGGTTCCAACCCGCGCCAGCCCAGTCAGGAAGAGATGGAAAAGCTGCTGAAGTGCTGCTACTACGACACCGAGGTCGACTTCTAAACCAGATTTATTCCTAACTTTAACAAGCCCGCAGTAACCTCCAAGCTGCTGTGTTCCCCTGCCCCGGCCGCGTCCCTCTGCGGCCGGGGCCTTGCTTTTTTGTAAAATAGGCAATATCCTTGCGATTTGATTTTTCGTTATTTTGGCTGCAAACGCTTCCGTTACAATGTTTTACGCTATATTTTGCACAAGTGTCAAAACGTTGATTTCGTATAAATTTTGCGGTATAATAACGGTAAAATCCAAGAAAAAAAGGAGTAATTTCATGGCAGCCACTGCAAAGCCGCAAACGCCGCTCTTCACTAAACGTGCGCTTTTTACCCTGATCTGGCCCCTGCTGCTGGAGCAGACCCTCAGCGTGACCATGGGCATGGCCGATACACTGATGGTCTCCGGCGTGGGCGAAGCCGCTGTTTCCAGCGTTTCGCTGGTGGACAGCCTGAATATTTTGATTATTCAAATTTTGTCTGCCCTGGCCACCGGCGGCGCGGTCATTGCCAGCCAATACCTGGGCCGCAAGGACGAGGAAAATGCCAGCCATAGCGCCGCCCAGCTGTACAGCGTGCTGGGCATTTCCACCATCACGGTGGGCGTTGTCTGTATGCTGCTCTCCCGCCCGATTCTGCGCGGCGTGTTTGGCAGCATCGACGACGACGTCATGCGGTTTGCCCAGCAGTATTTCCTCATCAGTGCGGTGTCGTATCCCTTCATCGGGCTGTACAACGGCGGCGCGGCGCTGTTCCGGGCGCAGGGCAACAGCCGTATCAGTATGCTGGCAAGCCTGGTCATGAACATCATCAACATCGCAGGCAACGCACTGCTGATCTACGGCTTCGGCATGGGGGTCATCGGCGCAGCACTGGCCACCCTGATCGGCCGTGTCTTTGCCGCCGTGTTCATCCTGTGGCAGAACCAGAATATGCACAACCCGCTGCGGGTCCAGCACTTTGCCGACCTGCGCCCCCGGCGCGAGCCGATCATGAAGGTGCTGTCCATCGGTATCCCCTCGGGGCTTGAAAATGGTATGTTCCAGATCGGCAAGCTCTGCGTCAGCAGCCTGACGTCCACCCTGGGCACCTCGGCCATTGCGGCCAACGCAGTGGCGAACTCCGTTTCGACGCTGGCGAACATTCCCGGCGCGACGATGAGCCTAGCGACGATTCCCGTCATCGGCCAATGTCTGGGCGCGGGCGAGAAAAAGCAGGCCCAGCGCTACACCATGACCCTGATGGGCGTTGCCATAACCGGCCTGGCGCTGGCCAACCTGGCGCTGTTCATCCTGATGCCCGAGGTCGTGACCTGGTTCAGCCTCTCGGCTGAGGCCTCGACGATGTGTACCCATGTGGTCCACTGGTTCAATCTGTTCAGCGTGTTCTTCTGGGCGACGAGCTTTACCCTGCCCAACGCCCTGCGCGCGGGCGGCGATGCCAAGTACACGATGACGGTCAGCATCATCAGTATGTGGCTGTTCCGCGTGATTTTGAGTTATGTTTTCGTCTTGCAGTTTCACATGGGCCTGACCGGCGTCTGGTTCGGTATGTTCATCGACTGGATCTGCCGCAGCCTGTGCTTCGGCGTGCGGTTCTTCCGTGGGAAGTGGATGGAACATAAAGTGATATAAGCCACAAAAAATCTCCCTGCCCGGCGTGGACAGGGAGATTTTTTATTTCATAAGGGGGAAACCTTACTCCACCATATACTCAAAATCAATGCGGCCCAGCGCCACATCGGCGGCGGCGACCTGAATCTTCATGGAGGAACCCAGCATCCAGCTTTTGCCGGTCAGGGGGTCCAGCATACTCACGCCGTCGATGACCTGCGGCTCGCCCTTGCAGAGCTGGGCGGCGGGCACAAAGCCCTCGACCGTATTGTCCAGCTCGACAAAAACGCCGCGCGGGGTGATGCCCGCCACCGTGCCGGTGTAGACCTCGCCCAGATGGCTGTGCATATACTCGGCCTTGTACAGATCCTCAACGTCGCGCTCGATGCGCACGGCAGCGACTTCCTGCTTGCTGGACTTCTCGCTGGCCTGCTGGGCAAATTCATTAAAGTCCTTCTGCAGCTGGCTGGCCGATGCGCCGGTGAGCATTTCGCTCAGAATGCGATGGATAGCCAAATCCGGGTAACGGCGGATGGGGCTGGTAAAGTGGGCGTAGTCCGCCAGCACCAGGCCGTAGTGGCCCAAGGGCTGCGGGGCGTAGCGGGCCTTCTGCATACTGCGCAGGATACCGGTGTGCACAGGGATTTGAATGGGCTGGTCGCGGGTCTCGTCCAGCAGGGCGGCCAGTTCCAGCTGCGTCGGGATGGGGTTCTTGAACTTGGCGTTCAGGCCGCAGGCCAGCAGTGTGGCGGACAGCTTTTCCATCTTCTCGGCATCGGGAGCCTCGTGTACACGGTAGACAAAGGGCACCTTGTTGGTGCGGCCCGCGTTGGCGGCGCACTGGTTCGCCAGCAGCATGAACTCCTCGATCA
>OLND01003783.1_pt1 | contig 11290 bp, 7 predicted proteins | sample 1672031 | NCBI WGS metagenome assembly OLND01 (sample SAMEA3136638, study PRJEB25190) | human gut metagenome | biome: human gut; feature: human-associated habitat; material: faeces | place: Austria | collected 2013
CTGCCGCACCTCGCTCGCCGTATCGGCACTTAGAATTATGCGGTATTGCCTAAGGGCGGCAGAATGCGCTGCCGCCCTTGCTTTTTATGCGGGGAGAGACCCATGAAACACACAGATATTATAACCAAACTAAACCTTGAACAAAAATGCGCTCTGCTGTCCGGTGATACCGTGTTCACGACGCGGGGCTGCAAAAACGCGGGCGTGCCGTCCATCACCCTGTCCGACGGCCCCAACGGCGTGCGCAAGCAGGCCGGGGCGGCGGATCACCTGGGGCTGAATCCCAGCGTGCCGGCCACCTGCTTCCCTACAGCCGCCACCGTGGCGTGCAGCTGGGATCCGGCGCTGGGCGAGGAAATCGGCCGGGCCATGGGCGAGGAGGCCGCCGCGCAGGAGGTTGCCGTTCTGCTGGGGCCGGGCCTGAACACCAAGCGCAGTCCCCTCTGCGGCCGCAACTTTGAGTATTTCTCCGAGGATCCCTATCTCTCCGGCAAGATGGCCGCCGCCTACGTGCGCGGCATCCAGTCGGAAGGCATCTCCGCCTGCCCCAAGCACTTCGCCGTCAACAGCCAGGAGCTGCGCCGCATGGCATCGGACTCGGTGGTGGACGAGCGGACGCTGAGGGAGCTGTACCTGACCGGGTTTGAGATCGTCGTCAAAGAGGCGCACCCCAAGGCCCTCATGTCCAGCTACAATCTCATCAACGGCATCTACGCCAACGAGAACGCCCACCTTTTGCAGGATATCCTGCGCGAGGAGTGGGGCTTTGACGGCGCGGTCGTGACCGACTGGGGCGGCAGTAATGACCATGCGCTGGGCGTGAAAAACGGCTCGACGCTGGAAATGCCCGCCCCCGGCGGGGACGCCGTGCGGGAGCTGCTGGCCGCCGTACGGTCCGGCAAAATTACCGAGGCCGATGTGGACGACCGCCTGGATGAGCTGCTGACGCTGGTGCTGGACACCCACGCCGCCGTAGAACGCCACAGCCGCAGTTTTGACGCCGACGCCCACCATGCGCTGGCCCGCCGCGCGGCAGGGGAGAGTGTTGTGCTGCTGAAAAACGACGATGCCCTGCTGCCGCTGGCCGAGGGCACGCGTGTGGCGGTCATCGGCGACTTTGCCGAGACGCCGCGCTACCAGGGTGCAGGGTCCAGCGCCGTCAACTCCATCAAAGTGGACACCTTCTTGGATTGTCTGAGCGACAGCGGTCTGCACAGTGTGGGCTTTGCCCCAGGTTTTGACCGCCAGGGAAAACCCGATGCCGCCAAGCAGGCCGAGGCCGTCGCCCTGGCCGCAAAAGCGGACGCCGTGCTGCTCTGCCTGGGACTGGACGAGATCAAGGAGAGCGAGGGCCTGGACCGCGCCGATATGAAGCTGGCCGACAACCAGATCGAGCTTTTGCAGGCTGTGCGCGAAGCCAACCCCAACACGGTGGTCATTGTGAACGCCGGTGCCTCGCTGGAAACGCCGTGGCTGGCCCACTGCAAAGCGCTGGTTTACGGCGCACTGGGCGGCCAGGCGGGCGCGGGCGCGATGGTGGACGTGCTGACCGGCAAAATCAACCCCGGCGGCAAGCTGGCCGAGACTTGGGCCAACGCCTACGCCGACACCCCCGCCCGCGACCACTTTGCAGGCCCTGGCCGCACCGTGCAGTACCGCGAGGGACTGTACGTCGGCTACCGCTATTACCAAACCGCCGGGGTGCCGGTGGCGTTCCCCTTCGGCCATGGGTTGAGCTATACGCAGTTTGCGTACAGTGACCTGCATGCCGACGCCCACAGCGCGACCCTGACCGTGACCAACACCGGCGACCGCGCTGGGGCAGAGATTGTGCAGCTGTACGTGGCCAAGCCGAATGCTGAAATTTTCCGCCCTGCACAGGAGCTGAAAGCCTTTGCCAAGGTGCAGTTGGCAGCGGGGGAGAGCAAGACCGTGACCCTGACGCTGGACGACAAGGCGTTCCGCTACCGGAACACCCGCACCGACAGCTGGGAGGTGGAGGGCGGCACGTATGAGCTTCGCGTAGGGGCAAGCTCTGCGGACATCCGCCTGACCGCTGCGGTCGAGGTCATCGGCACCGACGCGCTGAACCCCTATGCCGGGAAGGCGCTGCCGCACTACCAGAGCGGCAAGGTGCAAACCGTGCCCGACGCCGAGTGGGAGACTCTGCTGGGCCGCCCCATCCCTGACGACCGGGTCAAAATTGATCGCAACATGACGCTGGGCGAACTGAACCATGGACGCAGCCCCCTGGGCTGGCTGGTCTGGGCGGTGCTGACCGCGCTGCTGAACGCCAGTTACAAAAAAGGCAAGCCGGATTTGAATGTGCTGTTCCAGTACAATATGCCGCTGCGCGCACTGGCCAAAATGACCAATGGTGCCATCAGCATGGGCATGGTGGACGGTATCGTGATGGAAGTGCAGGGCTTTTGGGTTATCGGCCTGGTGCGAGTGATTTTTGAGGCCGTCAAGAACGTGATTTTGAACGCGCAGCTGGAAAACCGTCTGCGCAACAGCTGACAGGAGGTGCAGCCATGCAATTTTGGAATACCTTTGCGGCTAAGCACCCCGCCGCTGCCAAGTGGGTGCGTGAGGGCGGCTTGTTCGTCATCGTGTCAAACTTAATTACGGTGTTCAAATACTTGCTTTTGCAGTTTCTGCCCGCCGCATTCAGCAGCCTGCCGGTCGTGGATTTCGGCTGGCCGGGCATCCCGGTAACGCTCTTTGGCGAGACGTTCCAGTGGAACATCTTAGGGTATGATGCCGCCCACGGCGGTCTGCCCTACTTCTGCGCCTACATGATCGCGATGGTGATTGGCGAGTGCATAAACTTCCCGATCCAGCGCAATTTTGTGTTCCGCAGCAAGGGCAACCTGGGCAAGCAAATTGCCTGGTATGTGGCGGCGTTCTGCATCATCACCTGCATCGTCAACTCCATCAACTGTGTTTGGGTGGCGGTGGCTGGCCTGCTGGTGCCGGACTTCATCTACAACATCGGCACGACGGTTTTGAACGGCGGCGTGTCCATGGTGATCTTCTTCTTCGTCAATAAGGTGATTTTCCCCGAAGGGGAGAAATAAGAAAAAGGCGCGTGTGCGAAAACTTCTCGCACACGCGCCTTTTCTTGGCTTCCCCCAAGGGGGGAAGCTGTCCGCGGAGCGGACTGATGAGGGGCGGCCTTGCCGTTATATGCCGCTTGACCGGGCGGCAGGGGCAAACGCGCCCCTCATCCGGCCTTCGGCCACCTTCCCCCAAGGGGGAAAGCTTTTATTCTACTGCCTCCACCTCTTTGATCATCATCTCGTTCCCCTGCACCAGATGCGTATGTTCGCTCCGGCAGTGGGGGCAGATTCGGCCATACTGCACGGTGGGGTACTGCTGCCCGCAGTCCTCGCAGAGAGTCACGGCGGGGATGGTCTCCACCGCCAGCACCGCGCCGGGTAAAATCTCAGACTTCGCGGCGGCCCACTTCCAACAATCCTGCAGGTAGCTCTCCACCACGCCGGAGACTTCGCCCAGCTGCAATGTCACCCGTCGGATGCGGGATACATCGTTTTGCTTTGCCACATCCTCCACCGTGCGGATGATGTGGAACACAATGCCCAGCTCGTGCATTTACTTCTCCTTTTTGGAGAAACGAATCTTGATTTCCCGCTTCGCCATGTAGGGCAGAATGGCCTTGAACTTGTCCTCGCTCTTGACCATCTTGCTGCACTCGGGCAGGTCGCGGTGCAGATGGATAGCGTCAAACTCGCACTTGGTCGTGCAGACGCCGCAGCCGATGCACTTGTTCGGGTCGACGACGCTGGCGCCGCAGCCCAGACAGCGGGCTGTCTCGATTTTGACCTGATCCTCGGTCAGCGTCAGGTGCGCATCCCGGAAGGAACGGTGGGTGTCGATGCTCTCGTCCAGCGCGGCGGTCTGGCGTGGGGCATGGTCGTACTCACCCAGGGACAGATTGTTCTTGTCCAGCTCGTGGAAATCCCGGCGGTTGCGGCCGATCGTCATGCTGGTGTTGGGCTGCACATAGCGGTGGATGGAGATTGCCCCCTGTTTGCCTGCCGCAATCGCGTCGATGGCAAAGCGCGGGCCGGTGTAGACGTCGCCGCCCACAAACACGTCGGGCTGCGCGGTCTGGTAGGTCAGCGCGTCGGCCACGGCACCCTGGCCACGGCCCAGCTCTACGGCCTCGCCGTTCAGCAGGTCGCCCCACTCGATGCACTGGCCGATGCTGAGCACAACGTTCTCGCAAGGCAGGGTGATGGTGTCGTTCTCGTCGTAGGTGGGTGCAAAGCGGCCCTCGGCATTGTAGAGACCGGTGCATTTTTTCAGCACCACGGCGGTGACATTGCCATTTTCGGCGATAAACTCCTTCGGGCCGTAGCCGCAGGTGATTTTGGTGCCTTCCCCCTCGGCCTCGGCGATTTCCTCCACCGAGGCGGGCATCTTCTCCCGCGGCTCCAGGCAGACCATTGTCACATCGTCGGACCCGCAGCGCAAGGCGACCCGCGCCGCGTCGATGGCGACATTGCCGCCGCCGATGACAACGGTCTTGCCCTGCATCTTATGGCTTTCGTCGCCGCCCACGGTGCGCAGCAGGTGTACGGCAGTCTCAATACCCGCGGCATCCTCGCCAGGCACGCCCGCCTTGCGGCCGCCCTGGCAGCCGATGGCAATGTAGAACGCCTTGTAGCCCTGCTCGCGCAGCTGGGCCAGCGTCACATCCCTGCCCACGTCCACGCCGCAGTGGATGTCCACGCCCAGCTCCCGCAGTACGTCAATCTCGGCGTCAATGACGTCTTTCTCGAGCTTGAAGGAGGGGATACCGTACCGCAGCATACCGCCGGGACGCTCGTTTTTCTCAAACACGGTGGGCTTGTAGCCCTGGGTCGCCAGGAAGTAGGCGCAGCTCAGGCCCGCCGGGCCGCCGCCGATGATGGCAATTTTCTGCGGCCACGGCCCTTGCAGCGACGGCTGGACGACGTCGGGCACATAGCGGTGCTCGGCGTGCAGGTCCTGCTGGGCGATGAACTTCTTCACGGCGTCGATGGCAACAGCCTGGTCCACGGTGCCGCGGGTGCAGGCATCCTCGCACCGGCGGTTGCAGATGCGGCCGCAGACGGCGGGGAAGGGATTCTCTTTTTTGATCAGCGCCAGCGCGTCGCGGTAGCGGCCCTGGGCGGCCATTTTCAGGTAGCCCTGCACGGCAATGTGGGCAGGACAGGCCGTCTTGCAGGGGGCCGTGCCGGTGTCATAGCAGTTGATACGGTTCTTGTCGCGGTAGTCGATGGACCACTTCTCGGGGCCCCACTTTACGGTATCGGGCAGTTCCTGGCGCGGGTAGACGACGCGCCCTTCCTTGGTGCAGAGCTTTTGGCCCAGCTTGACTGCACCGGCGGGGCAGTACTCCACACAGCGGCCGCAGGCTACGCAGTTTTCCGGCGCGACTTTGGCAACGTAGGCCGAGCGGCTCATGTTGGGCGTGTTGAACAGCTGGCTGGTGCGCAAAGCGTTACAGACGTTGACGTTGCAGTTGCAGATGGCGAAAATCTTGTTCTCGCCGTCGATGTTCGTGATCTGGTGTACAAAGCCGTTGTCCTCGGCCTTTTGCAAAATCTGCATGACCTCGTCGTAGGTGACGTAGTGGCCTTTGTTCGTCTCCACAAGGTAGTCGGCCATGTCGCCGACGCCGATGCACCAGTCGTCGGGGTCGTCGCCGCAGCCCTCGCCCATGGCGGCGCGGGACATACGGCAGCTGCACGGCCCGGCGGCATACTTGCCGTCATACTTTTTCAGCCAGTGGGAGATATGCTCCACGTCTACGGACTGGTTCTCGGTCTCGATGGCCTTTTCCACCGGGATGACGTGCATACCGATACCCGCGCCGCCCGGCGGCACCATGGCGGTGATGTGTTCCAGCGGCAAAAAGGTCATCCGCTCGAAGAAGGCCGTGACCTCGGGGTGGTCGGCGATCTGCTGTTTGTTCATATTGAAAAATTCCGCGCTGCCGGGCACGAACATCGGCAGGATGTACTGCTTCTCCCGGCAGGGATTTTCCCAGTTGTATTCCAGTAATCCGACCACAGCCATCTGCTGCAGCAGCGGTTCCAGCTCGTCGGCAGGCTTGCCGGTAGCCTTGACCAGCTCGGGCAGGGTCATGGGCTTGCGGACCTTCATTTTCAATGCAACCTCGGCCATCTCGTCGGTCACGATGGACGCAAGGCCCCAGTATTCGGGGTCGTCCTGGGTCAGCGTGCCCTTTTTGGCAGGGATGCGGTCAGTGATCATCTGGCCCAGCTTGGCGATATTTTCCCGGAACGGCTGGTCCTTCGGGATCCGGAAGGGCAGCTTGCTCTCGTCCAGCGGGAACGCAGTGGGTTTGCTCATGGTGTGCTCCTTTTTATGTTGTTGCTCCGTTTATGCTCCAAAGCCTTCCCCCGAGGGGGAAGGTGGCCCCGCAGGGCCGGATGAGGGGCGGGTGTGCCGCGACTGTCCGGTAAATGGTGGCAATGGCAAACTTGCCCCTCATCAGTCCGCTTCGCGGACAGCTTCCCCCGAGGGGGAAGCCTTTACCTCTGCCACTCTTTTACCTGCTCCCTCAACCAGTCTGCCCATTCGTCGATGCCTTCCCCGGTCTTGGCACAGATGGGGATGACCTTCGCCTTCGGGTTGCGCATGGCGACGTACTCTCGGCATTTGTCCAGGTTAAAATCAAAGTACGGCATCACGTCGATTTTGTTCACAAGCACGATGTCGCATACCTGGAACATCAGCGGGTATTTCAGCGGTTTGTCGTGGCCCTCTGGCACCGACAAAATCATGGCGTTCTTCACTGCGCCGGTGTCAAACTCGGCAGGGCAGACCAGGTTGCCGACGTTTTCGAGAATCGCCAAATCGATGTCCCCGGTGCCCAGACCTTCCAACCCCTGCCGGGTCATTTCGGCGTCAAGGTGGCACATACCGCCGGTATGCAGCTGGATAGACTTTGCCCCGGTCCCGGCGATGGCGCGGGCATCCACATCGGAGTCAATGTCCGCTTCCATCACACCGATGCGCAGCTCATCTTTGAGGGCTGCAATGGTTCTGCGCAGCGTCGTGGTTTTGCCGGACCCCGGTGCGCTCATCAGGTTGAGCAGAAACACCTTCTTCGCTTTCAGGTCAGCCCGCAGCGCGGCGGCCTGCTCGTCGTTGGAAGCAAAGATGCTCTGCTTCACTTCCAGAATTTTTATGTTGTCCATGGGATGCTCCTTATAAAGTGGTATTATTTATATTTTAACATTGTGTATAAAAATCCGCAATCGACGAATCCGCCAAAAAAGAAAGGGCGGGGTGGGTGATTTGACGAAAAAACGAGGCGTTGCGCCCGCACCCTCCCCGTGCTATAATACAAACAAAAACAAGCAAAGGAGACACCCCATGAAATTCTCAGAAATGCCCTATGCCCGCCCGGATCTGGATGCGGTCAAGCAGCAGTTCGCCGACCTGCGCACCCGGCTGGAAAGCGCCAAATCCTACGCCGAGGCCCGCGAAATCTTCCTGGAAGAGGAAACGCTCAACAAACACGTTGACACTGCCGCCCAGCTGGCCAGCGTGCGCAACAGCATTGACACCCGTGACAAATTCTACGACGAGGAGATGAACTTCTGGAATGAGGCCATCCCCCAGCTGCAGGAGTGCCAGAACGCATGGAGCCAGGCTATGCTGGCGTCGCCTTTCCGCAAGGAGTTCGAGGCCGAGTACGGCAGCCTGATGTTCGTCAACGCCGAGATCGCCGACAAGGCGTTCTCGCCCGCCATCCTGGACGAGATGGCCCAGGAAAACAAGCTGACCACCGAGTACGGCAAACTCATCGCGTCGGCGCAGATCCCCTTTGAGGGCGGCGTCTATACCTTGAGCCAGCTCTCGCCCTTCAAGAACGACCCCGACGATGCCCGCCGCCTGGCCGCCTGGAAGGCCGAGGGCGCGTGGTACAAGGAGCATGAGGCCGAGTTTGACGGCATCTATGACAAGCTCGTCCACCTGCGCGACACGATGGGCAAAAAGCTTGGCTATGAGGGTTACACCACCCTGGGCTACTACCGCATGGGCCGCAACTGCTACACGAAGGCTGACGTAGAAAAGTTCCGCGCCGCCGTGGTCAAGTATATTGTGCCGCTGGCCGACAGCATCTACCGTGAGCAGGCCAGGCGTCTGGGCAAGCAGTACCCGATGAACGCCGCCGACAACGCCTTGATGTTCCGCAGCGGCAACCCGCGCCCGGCGGGCGACGCCGACGCCATCCTCAAGCAGGGCAAGAAGTTCTATGAGGAACTTTCTCCCGAGAGCGGTGTGTTCTTCAACAAAATGCTGGATGACGAGCTGCTGGATGTGCTGTCCACCCCCGGCAAGGCGGGCGGCGGCTACTGCACCAGCCTGGGCGATTACGAAATGCCGTTCATTTTTGCCAACTTCAACGGCACGCAGCATGACGTCGAGGTCGTGACCCACGAGGCAGGCCACGCCTTTGCTGCCTACATGAACCGCGACCGCATCCCGTACTCCTACGTCTGGCCCAGTATGGAGGCCTGCGAGGTCCACTCCATGTCGATGGAGTTCTTCGCCTGGCCCTGGGCCGAAGGCTTCTTCGGTGCGGACGCCCGCAAGTTCCGGTACAGCCATCTGGCGGGCGCGCTGACCTTCATCCCTTACGGCACGATGGTCGACCATTTCCAACATATCGTTTATGAGCACCCAGAGCTGACCCCGGCCCAGCGCCACGAGGAGTGGAAGAAGCTGGCCGCCATCTACCAGCCCTGGATGCGCCTGGACGGCGAAATTCCCTTCTACGGCGCGGGCGAGTACTGGCAGCGCCAGATGCATATTTACCAAAGCCCCTTCTACTACATTGACTACTGCCTGGCGCAGACCGTCAGCCTGCAATTCTGGGCGATGCTGCAAAAGGATCGCGCCGACGCCTGGGCACACTACATGGCCTACACCAAGCAGGGCGGCAGCCGCACCTTTACCGAGCTTTTGAAGAACGCGGGCCTGACCACCCCCTTTGAGGAAAGCTGCCTGCGCAGTGTCAGCGAGACAGCCAAACAGTGGCTGGACAACTATGACCTGGCAGGTATCGTGTGATGGCCGACCGCGAGAAAAAGAAGAAGCGCGCCTATCTCGATGACTTTGAAAAAGACCTGAACGGCAACTACCGGTACCGCGGGGCACACTACCGCTATGCAGGTGAGATCCCGCGCGGCAAGGCGCTGGCCCGGCTGTGGGCTTTGTGCGGCGGCGGTGCGGCGCTGACCGTGGCGGCGGGCGTTTTGCCTGGGGCCACGGCCCGCGCACCGCTCTACCTGGAGCTGCCCTACATGGCAGCGCTGGTACTGGCGTTGTACGCCGTGGTGGTACTGGTGCGCGCAACGCGCGGCGGCGACCCGATGCGGGCTTACATCCACGAGCAGACTGTGCAAAAATTGCCCTTTTTGTGTGTGGCCTCTGCCGTCTTGTGCGGCGTGGCTGCTGCGGGGCAGGGGGTGGCATTGTTTGCAGATGGAGGACAAATGCTTGGCACACACGGTGTTTTTATACTTTTTGAAATCGCCGCCTGTGCCGCATTTGCCGCCGCGGCGGGGATGGTCAAAAAGATGCCGTGGAATAGAGAAGAATAATTATACATTACATAAGGGCGTGCCCTGCCGGGAGGCGGGGCACGTTTTTTGTGCGCAGAGGAAAGGCTTCCCCCCCCTCGGGGAAAGCTGCCCGCGGAGCGGACTGATGAGGGACGGTCTTGCCGTGATTGCCCTTTTACGGCGCAGCATCGGCAAACGCACCCCTCATCCGACCTCGCTTCGCTCGGCCACCTTCCCCCAAGGGGGAAGGCTCAAACCAACCCTTCCAAAATTCCTATCCAAATTTCGTCAAAAGGTACAAAAGTGTGATTTTCGGTTGACTTTTTTGCGATTTTACGGTATGCTAAAAACTAAGCCATTATCGACAAGTGTGCGCTGTAAAGAAACAACAGGGTTCAGAAAGGGGTACCCCTTTCTCGTATTACGCTCTTGGGGAGCGTAATAATGATTTGTAGGTGAGGGCAAAATATAGGAGGTTTTACCACATGAAAAACACAAAGCAAGCCATTGCACTGGCATCTGCTGCCGCTCTCAGCGTCGGCATGCTGGCAGGCTGCGGCGGTGCTGCGTCCGACGCGACCAGCGAGAGCACCAGTACTGCTACTGCCGAAGCATCCAACACGGCCGCTTCTGATGGCACCCTCGTTCTGGCAGAGACCGGCCTTGAGGGCAAGTTCAGCCCCTTCTTCGCCGCTTCTGCTTCCGACCAGGATGTCATTGACCTGACCCAGCTCGGTCTGCTCGGCGCTGACCGTAAGGGCGAAATGATCCTGAACGGCATCGAGGGCGAGACCCGCGAGTACAACGGCACCGACTACACCTACTACGGCACCTCTGACTGCGTTGTCACCGAGAATGACGACGGCACCGTCACCTATGACATCAAGCTGCGCGACGACCTGAAGTTCTCTGACGGCGAGCCTGTCACCATCGACGACGTCATCTTCTCGATGTATGTTTTCCTCGATCCTACGTATGACGGCTCTGTAACCATGTACTCCACCCCCATCGTTGGTCTGGAGGAGTACCGCAATTCTATGTCCACCCTGTCCAAGCTGATCGCTGAGGCCGGCGAGGACAACACCGACTACACCAACTTCACCGAAGAACAGCAGAAGGCTTTCTGGGATGCTGTCAACGACGGCGGCGTGAAGTTCGCTCAGGAAATCGTTGACACTATGCTGGAAAACGGCGCTACCGATGTTGCCTCCGCTGCTGCCGGCTGGGGCTTCGATGGTCTGGCTGCCGATGCCACCGCCAAGGACTTCTTCCTGGCTATCGGCGAGCAGTACGACTGGAGCTTCTCCGCTATGGAGGCCGAGACTGCCGGTTCTGCCCTGTCTGAGTTGATCCCCGAGGATGTCTACGCATACTCCACCACCGGTGTCAATGTCGGCAATGCAGTTGCCAACGTTGCCGGTATCGTCAAGACCGGTGATTACAGCATGACGCTGACCACCAGCGAGCTGTCCACCACCATGATCTACCAGCTGCAGATGCCCATTGCCCCCCTGCACTACTACGGCGATGAGAGCCTGTACGACTACGACAACAACTCCTTTGGCTTTGTCAAGGGTGATCTGAGCGGCGTCCGCTCCAAGACCAGCACTCCTCTGGGCGGCGGTATGTTCACCTTCTCCAAGTACAGCGACGGCGTTGTCTATCTGGATGCCAAC
>OLND01003786.1_pt1 | contig 11284 bp, 7 predicted proteins | sample 1672031 | NCBI WGS metagenome assembly OLND01 (sample SAMEA3136638, study PRJEB25190) | human gut metagenome | biome: human gut; feature: human-associated habitat; material: faeces | place: Austria | collected 2013
GTTTCACCTGCACCTTGCTTCACACTCCGATTCTTAAGATATACTAAGTATTTCCCTTTTTCTCGGATGTATTCTGCAAAATTTCAAGAACACACGGTGATTTAAAAACTGTCGACCTGTTCTACGACTTCTCCATGCCGGATGTATTCTCTCGGAATACGTTTATTTAACACACACACAAATTCATAATTGAATCTACCGGAAAGTTCTCCCAGTTTATCAACAGAAAGGAACTCTTTTCCATCACGTCCGAAGATGACAACCTTATCTCCGAATTCTACATCTTCAATTGCCGTTACATCAACCATGAACTGATCCATGCATACACGACCGATGATCGGTGCTTTTTGTCCGTGGATCAGGACGTAGCCTTTATTGGACAAACTTCTTGGATACCCGTCGCCGTATCCGACCGGGATCGTCGCCACCTTTGTCGGACGTGTTGTGATATAAGTTCCTCCATAACTTACCGGCTTTCCTTCCGTCAGCCATTTCACATGTGCAACATGGCTGATCAGTTCCATTGCAGGTTTTAATGGTACTTTATCTTTTTCCACCTCATCGGACGGATACATTCCATATGTTGTAATTCCCGCACGCACAATATCCATATTGGCTTCTTCCAGATCAATGATGCCGGCACTGTTGGAACAATGATAATACGTGAATGTAACGTTACGCTTTTTCAATTCCTCTTTCATCCAGAGGTATTTCTCCAGCTGTTCTTTTGTAAATGTCTTATCTTCTTCATCGGATTTGGCAAAATGCGTAAACATACCTTCCATTACCAGATTCGGCAGCTTGCTGATTCTGGCGATCTCATCTGCATTTTCCTTCGTAATCTGGAAACCAAGTCTTGCCATTCCTGTATCAAGCTTAATATGAACATAGACGTTACATCCCATAGCTTCGGCAAGCTCAGATACTTCTTTTGCCATCTCATAGCTGTAAACGGTCATACGTATCTCGTTACGGATCATTACATCCCACTGATCAGGGAAAATGCATCCCAGTACCAGTACTGGCTTTTTCAGGCATGCATCCTTGATCAGTATCGCCTCGTCCAATGTGGCAACGGCATATCCCCAGATGTAATCCATCGGCTCCAAAAGTTTTGCGATCTGGACAGCTCCGTGCCCATAACCATCCATTTTGATAACTGCCATCATCTGGGTATTCTTATGAATATTTTTTTTCATCATTTCTATATTATATTCAACCGCATCTAAATTGACTCTGGCTAAAACTCTTGTATATTGCTTCACTGTTATTCTTCCTCCAGTTTCATTAATGCTTTACTGATATATTCTATCAAATCTCTCGCCATTACACTATATACGCCTTTTTCAAATTTTGCAAGGTCACCGGACAATCCATGTATATATGTGCCTAATTCTGCAGCATCTTCCGCTTCTTTTCCCTGCACCATCCATCCGGAGATCACGCCAGCGAGAACATCTCCCGATCCGGCTTTTGCCATCGCACTGTTCCCGGTAAGGTTCATACGTATGCCTTTTTCTTCGCTTGCGATCAGAGTTCTCGAATCTTTCAATACACAGGTAATCCGGTATCTTGAAATAAAATCTTTCAGGATCTGGATCCTGTCTGCTTTCAGTTCCTCTACAGGAGTGCCTGTAAGTCTTGACATTTCTTTCATATGCGGTGTGATCACAAATCTGCGCTCGGCCATCTGATTCAGATAATTTTTATTTTCTGCAAGAAGATTCAGTCCGTCTGCATCGATCAGACACGGTACTTTTACATATTCAATCACAGTTTTTAATATTTTTTCGGAAAGCCTGCTCATTCCAAGGCCTGAACCGATACATACGCTATCTGCCCATGTAAGAAGTGATAACAGTTCTTCTTTATTATATTCCTCATATGTTGTGATAATTGCTTCCGGAAGGAGTGTCTGTAAGATTTCCCGATTATCTGAGGAAGTGTATATTCTCACCAGCCCTGCTCCTGTCATGTAAGCGGCATGCGCATTCAGATAAGCGGCCCCGGCCATTCCTTTGCTTCCGGCAATCACAAGGAGTCTTCCGTACGTGCCTTTATTTGAATCTTCCGGTCTGTCCGGCAGCATCTTCCGGTAGATATCTTTTCCGGCTGTCCGGACTATTTCCTGATCCTCACAGATAGAATCTGTAGAAATGCCGATATCCGGCACGATAACCCTGCCGGCCATAGTTCTGCCCTGTGACAGTTCCAGACCAATCTTTTTTAACTGGAATGTCACTGTATAGTCCGCTTTGAAAGCGCAACCTAGGATACAGCCTGTTGTGGCAGAAAGTCCGGACGGGATATCTACCGCAAATTTTGTTCCCCTCATCCGGTTCATCTGTTCGATCACCTGACGATATCTGCCCTCTACTTTACGGCTCAATCCCACTCCAAAGACGGCATCTATGATCACACTATAGGAGTCTTCCTGCGGCATTCCATAAGTAATCTTCCCGCCGCATTCCTGTAAGCGGTGCATCTGTTCCTGTGTTTCCTCGGTATAATGCTCCGGGTTTCCCACACAAAATGTCTCTACGGAGTATCTGTTATTTTGTAAAATGCGGGCAATTGCGAAACCGTCCCCTCCATTATTACCCGAACCACAGACAACACAGACATGAGAAAGATCAACCTTTTCATCTTCTAATACCTGCACACACGCCTGCGCCGCATGTTCCATCAATTCCAGGGAAGGAACCTCTAATTTTTGAATTGTATACTGATCTGCTGCTTTCATCTGTGCTGCATTCACCCAAAGCTGCATCCAATCATCTCCCATCAAGTCCTGCTTTATACTTACCGCAACAAAAGAACGTGTAAAAATATGTCCATCTTCCGGACTACTCCTACACGCCTTTTTCTTTTATAATAATTTACTTATGATCCTCTTTGTAACGACTGATATTGTATGACAGCTGCATCAGGCTTTCTGACAGATGTACATTCTCGACAACAATATTATCCGGAAGATTCAGATCTGTGTGCGCAAAGTTCCAAATTGCACGCACTCCGTTATCAACCAGCATATTCGCCACTTCAATTGCTTTCTCTTTTGGAATCGTCAGCACTGCAATATCAATATTATTGTTCTGTACAAATGCTTTCAGGTCATCCATCATGCGGATCGGTACGCCTCGGATAGAGACTCCCTGAAGTCTTGGGTTTACATCAAAGATTCCCTTCAGGATAAATCCACGATTCTCAAAAGCTGCATAATTTGCCAGTGCCTGTCCAAGATTACCGGCACCGATGATAATGATATTATGATCTTCTTCCAATCCTAAAATTTTTCCGATCTCTGTGTATAAATACTTTACGTTATAACCATATCCCTGCTGGCCGAATCCGCCAAAGTTATTCAGATCCTGACGGATCTGTGATGCAGTTACCTTCATACGCTTACTCAGATCGTTCGAAGATATACGCTCTACACCATTTTCCAACAGTTCACCCAAATATCTGTAATACCTCGGCAATCTACGAATGACTGCACGAGAAATCTCTCTTTCTTCCACTATATTCACCCTTCCAATCATAGTCTGAAATAATTATATAAAATTGAAAGATTATTGTCAAACTATTGTTGAATTTTATACAATTTCCGTTATAATAAAATAGCATGTGCAAATGCATTTTACGAATACGAATGTATCAATTATCCACAACGCAGGAGGAAATATATGATATTAGCATGTCACGGGATCCAGAAATCTTTCGGTGAACACCTCATCGTCAGAGATGGATCCTTCCATATAGAAGATCACGAAAAAGCAGCTCTTGTCGGACCGAACGGTGCCGGTAAGTCCACTCTGCTCAAAATGATTGTAGGCGAATCAGCCCCGGATGACGGCAACGTCATCCTGACAAAAGGTAAGACACTTGGCTATCTTGCCCAGCATCAGGAGATGCAAAGCGGTAATACGATCTATGAAGAAGTCCGCACCGCAAAGGCCGATATAATCGCTATGGAGCGCCGTATCCGCGAGATTGAGATGGAACTTAAGCATCTCTCCGGCGACGCCCTGAACGACCGTCTGGAAACTTACAATCGCCTTATGGCCACTTTCGAACGTGAGAATGGCTATTCTTGCGAAAGTGAGATTACCGGTGTGTTAAAAGGACTTGGATTTACGGAAAATGATTTCACCAAACCGGTCGACACTCTCTCCGGAGGACAGAAAACCCGTGTATCTCTTGGCAAGCTTCTGTTAACGAAACCAGACATTTTGCTTCTTGATGAGCCAACCAACCATCTAGATCTGAATTCCATTGCATGGCTTGAAACCTATCTTCTAAACTATCAGGGAGCTGTGCTGATCGTGTCTCATGACCGTTATTTTTTGAACAAAGTTGTCACGAAAGTTCTTGAAATCGAGCTTGGAGAACTTCGTACTTATATGGGAAACTACAGTGACTATGCAGCAAAGAAGCAGCAGCTTCGCGACATACGCCTGAAGGAATATCTTAACCAGCAGCAGGAAATCAAGCATCAGGAAGCGGTTATCGAAAAGCTTCGTTCTTTCAACCGTGAAAAATCCATCAAACGTGCCGAAAGCCGTGAAAAGATGTTGGAAAAGATGCAGACCATCGAAAAACCGATAGAAGTTAATACAGATATACATCTGAAACTGGAACCATCCTGTGTAAGCGGCAATGATGTCCTGACTGTTGATCATTTAAGCAAATCTTTCCCCGGACAGGAGCTTTTTACAGACGTTAATCTCGAGATCAAACGTGGTGAACATGTTGCAGTAATCGGTGATAACGGAACTGGAAAGACTACGCTTCTTAAGATTTTAAACCGTGTGGTATCTGCCGATTCCGGTACTTATACACTTGGCTCCAATGTTAAGATCGGCTACTACGATCAGGAACATCATGTCCTTCATATGGAGAAAACAATTTTTGACGAGATTTCCGATGATTATCCGACTCTTACGAATACGGAAATCCGGAATGTGCTTGCAGCATTTCTTTTTACTGGTGATGATGTCTTCAAACAGATTAGTTCTTTGAGCGGTGGGGAACGCGGACGTGTATCTCTTGCGAAACTGATGCTCTCTGAAGCAAATTTCCTGATCCTCGACGAGCCGACCAACCACTTGGACATCGCATCCAAAGAAATCCTTGAGAATGCTTTGAATGATTATACCGGCACTGTACTTTATGTCTCTCATGACCGTTATTTCATCAATCAGACTGCATCACGGATTCTGGATCTTGTCAATCATACATTTGTAAATTATATCGGAAATTATGACTATTATCTGGAGAAAAAAGAAGAACTCACTACTGCATATGCCGGAGAAGCCTCTACACCTTCATCCGTTTCAGATAACAGTACAGACAAGAATGTATCCGAGTCAAAACTCAGCTGGCAGGAGCAAAAGGAAGCCCAGGCAAGACTTCGCAAACGTCAGAATGAGCTAAAAAAGACTGAAGAACGTATCGGCGAGCTGGAAGACCGTGACGGTGAAATCGATGCCTTGATGGTTCAGGAAGAGATCTTCACCAACTCTGTAAAATGCCAGGAATTGGCAAAAGAAAAAGCCGCCATAGCGGAAGAATTAGAAGAATTATATATGAAATGGGAGGAATTAGCGGAAAACGCTTAATTTATACGCTGTTCATTCATACATAAAAACACCATACACTGTGATCCGTCAAATTCATTCGGGAATTTTCACATTGTATGGTGTTTTTGTCATATATTATCTACTTTAATTTCTCGGCAATTGCCTTAATAAATCCCTCGCTGTTCAATACGGTTGGATTTTCCAGTGTCGTGATCAATGCCAGATCTTTCGTCATCCTACCTTCTTCAATGGTATCAATGGTTGCTTTTTCAAGCTTATCTGCGAATGCTGCCAATTCGGCATTTCCATCCATCTCACCACGTTTTCTAAGAGCACCTGTCCATGCAAAAATTGTAGCTACAGAGTTTGTAGAAGTCTCTTCCCCTTTCAGATGCTTGTAATAATGACGTTGTACAGTTCCATGAGCTGCCTCATATTCATAATTTCCATCCGGTGATACCAGAACAGATGTCATCATTGCAAGAGAACCAAATGCGGAAGAAACCATATCACTCATTACATCTCCGTCATAGTTCTTACATGCCCAGATATATCCGCCTTCTGATTTCATAACTCTTGCAACCGCATCATCGATCAAAGTATAGAAATATGTAATTCCGGCTTCTTTGAACTTCTCGGCATAATCTTTGTCAAAGATTTCCTGGAAAATATCTTTGAATGTATGGTCATACTTCTTAGAGATCGTATCTTTTGTTGCGAACCACAAATCCTGCTTTGTATCCAATGCATAATTAAAGCAGCTTCTCGCAAAGCTTTCAATAGATCCGCATAAGTTATGCATTCCCTGTGCAACACCCGGTCCTGCATAGTTGTGTACCAGTTCTCTGGTCTCTGTGCCGTCTTCTGCAGTGTATACCAGTTCTACTTTTCCAGGTCCGGGAATCTTCATCTCTGTATTTTTATATACATCTCCATATGCATGTCTTGCAATAGTGATTGGTTTTTTCCAGTTTTTTACACATGGCTCAATGCCTTTTACAACAATCGGTGCACGGAATACTGTTCCGTCAAGTATTGCACGGATCGTTCCGTTCGGACTCTTCCACATTTCTTTCAGATCATACTCTTTCATACGTGCCGCATTCGGTGTGATTGTTGCACATTTTACTGCAACTTTATATTTCTTGGTTGCATTAGCAGCATCGATTGTTACCTGATCATCTGTCTCATTTCTATGTTCCAGACCCAGATCATAATATTCTGTGTTCAGTTCAATATATGGCTCCAGAAGATCTTCTTTGATCATCTTCCAGAGAATTCTTGTCATCTCGTCTCCGTCCATCTCTACAATCGGTGTTGTCATTTTAATTTTTGCCATGGTATTTGTCTCCTTTCTATCTGTTCGCGGCATCTTTTATTATTCTTCCAGATGCAGATTTTCCATCACATGTAATATATGTTCATTTGCAAGCTGTTCTGCTTTTGCCGCATCTTTTGCCTTGATTGCCTCCAGTATTTCTCGGTGTTCTTCTATTGACTTTTCGGCACGCTCTGGTGCTTCAATCGACATCGTCCTTGCAAGCTGTACATACTTGTGAAAATCTGTCAATACATGTTCCAGGATCCTGCTGTTGGATGCCTCATACAATATCTTATGAAACTTACCATCCATTTCTGACATCTGTTCAATCTGTCCGGATCCTTTCTTATGTAAATGAAATTCTGACAGAAGAATCACTTCTTCCAGTTCTTCAATCTGCGCATCCGTAATATATTTCGTTGCCCAGTTGGCACACAGCCCTTCCAGTTGCGAACGTATCTTATAGATATCTTTCACATCTTTTCTGGTAATGGCTGTCACATACGCACCTTTATTCGGAATGATCGTAACCAGTCCTTCTAACTCCAATTGTCTTAAGGCTTCTCTTACCGGTGTTCTGCTTACCCCCAGTTCTTCACCGATTGTTACTTCCCTTAATTCTTCATGATCTTTATATACCCCATTCAGAATATCTTCCCGCAGATGCCGGAACACTCTTCCTCGTAAGGATCTGTCCTGATATTCTTCCATAAAAACACCCCAATTAAATCAAATCTATACCCAGTCTTTTGCAGTTCTGATCAATAACTGCGATCAGCTCATCATCTGTAAGAACGGTTACACGTCCTTCTTCGTACTGTTCATCTACCCAGTCTTTTACTGCGTTTACCAGTTCTGAATTCTTATCCACTTTCTTATCATCCGGAAGCTTAAAATATGTATTGATCCAGTGGGCAATACCTGCAAGTCCCGAAGTATTGGAAATTGCCACAAGCGGCGGACGGTTCAGGAATTTATCGGTATCAAATACATTATAAATCTCTTCGTTTTTCAAGAGTCCATCTGCATGGATTCCGGCTCTGGTCACATTAAAGTTCTTGCCAACGAATGGTGTCCTGGAAGGAACCCGGTAACCAATCTCTTTTTCATAATAATCTGCCATCTCTGTGATGACTGTTGTATCCATGCCATCCAGTGTACCGCGAAGCTGTGCATATTCGAATACCATCGCTTCCAGTGGTGTATTGCCGGTACGTTCCCCGATTCCGAAAAGCGAACAATTTACGCCACATGCACCATATAACCATGCGGTTGAAGAGTTGCTGACTGCTTTGTAGAAATCATTGTGTCCGTGGAATTCGATCAGTTCACTCGGAACACCTGCATGTACACGCAGACCATAGATAATTCCCGGAATAGATCTTGGAATTACTGCTCCCGGATAATTTACTCCATATCCCATCGTATCACAGGCACGTATCTTAACCGGAATCTTATACTCATCCATCAGTTTCATCAGTTCCAGGCAGAACGGGATCACGAATCCGTAGATGTCGGAACGGGTGATATCTTCCAGATGACATCTCGGACTGATTCCTGTCTCAAGGCATTCCCTTACAATAGACAGATAATGCTCCATTGCCTCACGTCTGGTCATTTTTAATTTATAGAAAATATGATAGTCCGAACAGCTCACCAGAATACCTGTTTCTTTCATTCCAATCTCTTTTACCAGTTGGAAATCTTTCTTACTTGCGCGGATCCAGCTTGTTACTTCCGGAAATTTATAATCTCTTTCCATACATTTGTATACAGCATCTCTGTCTTTTTTACTGTAAAGAAAGAATTCGCACTGTCTGATCTTTCCTTTTGGACCACCCAGACGATGGAAATAATCATATAATGTTACAATCTGCTCCGTACTGTATGGGGCACGTGACTGTTGACCATCCCGGAATGTTGTATCTGTAATCCAGATTTCATCCGGCATACAATGCGGAACAATTCGGTCATTGAATGCGATTTTCGGAATCTCATCATAATGGAACAGATTACGAAACACATTCGGCGTCTTTACATCTACCAACGGGTACATGTGTTCTTCCAGTTGCAATAAATTTGTATGATTATCCAGGTATACTTTCCTGTTTTCCATTCTTTCATCGCCTGCTTTCTAAAAATAATTTTTCGTAGTAAAGTACTAAATTCAACATGTATAATTGTATACAATGATACATGTGTTGTCAAGTATTATTATGGATATTTATTCAAAAAAAATGATTATGGGATTTCCATAATCATTTTTTGAATAGTCGCTGAAAAAGTTCTCTGGTATCGTATTAATAAAGCTTGGCATTGACTTCTCTAGGACTTAAGCCTTCGTCTTCTAACGCTTTCATAATCTGGTGCTTGTGTTCGGTTCCGAAGGCTTCCAGTGTGATTCGAAGTTCTACTGCTGCGTTTCGGTTGGTACTTACAAACTGGTTGTGTTCCAGTTTGATTACATTACCGTTTGCTTTGGCAATCGTAGATGCAACACGTACCAGTTCACCTGGTTTGTCAGGAAGCAGTACCGATACAGAGAAGATTCTGTCTCGCTGTATCAATCCATGCTGTACGATTGACGACATTGTGATCACATCCATATTTCCGCCGCTTAAGATAGATACGACTTTCTTTCCTTTCAGATCAAGCTGTCTGAGGGCTGCCACCGTCAGAAGTCCGGAATTTTCTACTATCATCTTATGATTTTCTACTACATCGAGGAATGCCCCAATCAAATCATCATCTGCAACGGTGATCACTTCATCAATATTTTTCTCTGCATATGGGAATATCTTCTCTCCTACACGCTTCACAGCAGTACCATCTGCGATGGTGTTTGCACTGGAAAGTGTTACAGGATGTCTTTCCTTTAATGCTTCTGTCATACTTGCAGCAGCTGCCGGTTCTACACCGATTACTTTTACATTTGGATTCAGAAGTTTTGTAAGTGTAGATACACCTGTAATCAGTCCGCCGCCACCGATCGGTGCGAGGATATAATCTACATCCGGAAGTTCATCAAAGATTTCCATAGCGATACTGCCCTGTCCGGTTGCGACATCCAGATCATCGAACGGATGGACAAACGTATATCCGTTTTCTTCTGCTAATTTCATCGCATATGCGCAGGCATCATCATAGACATCCCCGTGTAATACAACTTCTGCACCATAACTCTTGGTACGGTTAACTTTGATCAGTGGGGTAACTGTCGGCATAACGACCGTTGCTTTGCAGCCAAATTTTTTTGCTGCATATGCTACGCCCTGTGCATGGTTACCTGCGGAACAAGCGATTACACCCTTGGAAGCTTCTTCTTCTGTCAGGCTTGCTGTTTTTACATAAGCACCTCTCAGCTTGAAGGAGCCTGTTACCTGCATATTTTCGCATTTGATAAATACGTTTGCGTTAGGGTTGATAAAAGCGGATTCGTACAAAGGTGTTACTCTTGCAACGCCTTCCAGTGTTTTTTTTGCGTCCTGAATCATTTCCAGTGTAAGCATTTTTCTTCCTCCTAGTGTCTTTTATATAATATGTTTTGTCTTTTTATCAAGGACATTTTTCTGTCCTTGTCTCTCTCTCAAGTACGCATAAATTATAGTACGCAAATGCGATTCCGTCAACAGCTATTTGTGATTTTTTAGACATTTTTTGCGATTTTGTTAAAAATTCCGACAAATCCGCCAAATATGCACATTTTTCCGCACACTGCAAAATGAAATCCCCTTCTATTGTGCGTTTTTCCAATAAAAAAGTATCCCTATCATTAGGATAGAGATACTCAATTTTTCCGATTTTTCTTGGTTTATGCGGAAACACCGCTGTTTCCTCTGCTGCTTTTGCGCTTTCGCATCCGCTGCAGGGGCTTTCTGTTTTCATTATAAACATATTCGGGAGCCGCCTTACAACATCCTCTGTGATAATGCAGCGTTCCACGTTTGTCTGTGTCGGGATTTCATACATAATCGGGTTAATGAATTCCTCTACAATAGAACGCAGCCCACGCGCGCCGGTTTCCCGTTCCATTGCCTTTCTTGCGATAGCACGCAGCGCTTCCTCCTTAAACTCCAGAATAACATCATCCAGCGCAAAAAGATATTCATACTGCTTTGTCAGTGCATTCTTGGGTTCTGTTAAAATATGCACAAAGGCATTCTCATCCAGATTATCCAGCGTTACCACAACAGGCAGACGACCGATAAATTCCGGAATCAGACCATATTTCAGCAAATCCTGCGGCATGAGACTCTGCAAAAGCTCGTCATTTGTTTTATCCAGCTTGCTCTGCACCTCTGCACCAAAGCCAATCACTTTATGCCCCATGCGGTTCTGAATGATTTTTTCAATGCCGCCGAAGGCACCGCCGCAGATGAAA
>OLND01003788.1_pt1 | contig 11281 bp, 9 predicted proteins | sample 1672031 | NCBI WGS metagenome assembly OLND01 (sample SAMEA3136638, study PRJEB25190) | human gut metagenome | biome: human gut; feature: human-associated habitat; material: faeces | place: Austria | collected 2013
AGTAAAAATGCCAGTCAGGCATTTTCTACGAAGCGACTATCTTCACATTTTATTCTATATAAAGTTTCTGGTTTTCGTTTCTTTAGTCCCTCAAATCAGGATTTTAATTTTCTTTCATTAAGGCAATAATACGTTCTGTTGCGTGTCCATCGCAGCTTCCCATGAATTTTTCTTTGAAATCAATGACTTTTTGTTTATCAAACTGTGTATCAATATTCTTGATGCTGTTTAAAAGCTCATCTTCTGTCTGAACAACCGGACCTGGTGTGAATTCAGAATAGTCATAGTAAAAGCCACGCCAGTCACAGTAGTTATCATAATCATATGCATAGAAAATCATTGGTTTTTCAAATAAAGAGTATTCAAATACCAGTGAAGAATAATCAGAGATACAAATGTCTGCACAACAAAGTAAGTCTTCGATAGAAAGGTACTTGGTAAGGTCTCTTGCAAAATGCTGTAATTCTTCCGGAATGATCGGTGGATTTTTGACGAATGGATGATGCTTACAAACGATAACATATTCGTTGCCTAATTCACGACAAAAACGTTCAAAATCAATACGATCCGGGGAGGAAGCAGTAGCAACATGACCTCGGAAGGTTGGAGCATAAAGAATAACTTTTTTATCTTTAGCTTCTGGCATGATTTCGTATAGTTTTTGTTTACGGCTTTCTACGAATTCTTTATCATAGAACTGGTCAGTACGGCTGACACCGGTTGCTTTTACAATCCCTTTAGGAAGGTGCATTGCCTCTTCATATGCCCAGATAACTTCAGGACTACTGACAGTTACATGAGTAAGGTTGCCATAGTTTGGATATTTATCTAATGTAGCAGCGGAAGAGCCGAATTTTAATTCTGCTGTACTGCGACCAAACTTTTTAAATGCACCACAGGCATGCCAGAGGTTGATCGCTACAGTTTCTTTTCTTAATGGAATAGAAGAAAGAATTAAAGAAGCATCATCAACAAAGACATACTTTGCTGTTGCAAGTTCTTTGAGCATTTCATTAACGCGCTGTGTAAATTCGCGCCCACGGATAAAATTAAACTGTACATAAGAACATTTTAAATCATATTCGCCGGATTCTTCTAAAGCTTTATAAATAAGTTCAAATGAATTGGAAAGTTTTGTAAAACGCATTTCTAAAAACAGGACTTTATTCTCCTGTACAGGTTCAGTACAGTAGGAAGAATATACTTTTGGAAAATATACTTTGTAGCGATAGTGTTTGCGGATTCGTCGTAACTTTGAAATGAATTTCTTTTTGAATTTTTTTAATACTGACATAATTTATACATACCCCTTTGTATTATTTATTTATGAGCTTTAAATCAGAGAAATCAGATTGGCAATTAGTGCGGAGATGATTCCGATAGAAGAAATCAGTAGATTCCATCGAAAGAGAATATCAATGCTATATTGCAGATTCCAGTGAAATAAAACAGAAAGACCTGAAAGAATAAGAAATATAACCTCAAGAAGAATCAGGCCTTTGCAGGCAAGATGCATATCCTGTCTGCTTAATTCCATATTTAAAGAAATTCCCATAATGATATACAGGAATACAAACAGAAAGATTATATCAGAAGCTCGTAATTGTTGCAAGGCTTTCAGGGAAATTGCCCATCCTTTTTGGAAGGAAAAAGGGAGTGTTCTGATATTTTCCGGGAGAAACCGGCTGATAATATAAATAACGGTCGGTCCAAACAAGAGTGGACCGATCCCGATAAAAAACTGTCCTAAATCTCCCTGCAGTTTTTGTAAAAAGGAATGATTTTCATGGTGCATTTTTACAAATCCTAAAGTTCCGCCTGAATGAATCGCCTTTTTTGTGGTACGGTACAGGCAAACCTGATCAATATGGTATCCAAAGAAAAGTCCAAAGAGTAAATGTCCAAGCTCGTGAACGGGAATACCGATCAGATTAAAAAAGTCCATAATAAAATAGCCACATTTTTTATTGGAAAAGTTTTGAATGGCTGAGTGTCTGCTTTTCCCGATAATAAATCCCAACAGGATTAAAACGAAAAGCAGCTTTAAATTAAGCTGTACGAAACAGGTAATCATATAGAATCTCCATAAAAGTCTTCGTTTATATATACTTACTAAATATAACATTTAATATTGAATTTTTTGTGAAAAACGTATAGTATAAATATAATATAGTATTTTTTTCAAAATTGCTATAATTACTGAGGAAAAAGAGGGAGAGAAGAAATGAATCTTATAATCGGAGTCGTAGTAATTGGAATTATTATTGCTGGGATTGCCTTTTTTATGGCTAGTAAGTCTGATTCAAAGAATACTGCGAAAGAAGAGTTACAAAGTACTGCGAAAAGAGAGTCACAAAGCAGGACACAGGAAGAATTGCAAAGTACTGCGAAAAGAGAGTCACAAAGCAGGATACAGGGAGAATCGCAAGGTACTACGCAAAAAGAGTCACAGAATATTTCGATAAAAGAAGAGGCATCTGCAGATATGCAGGCAGTGAAACAAAAAGAGCAGTTATATCATTATATGACTCAGGAGCTGCAGAATTTGTTTTATGTTTATAATAAAGAGGAATGGAATCAGCTTAAAAAGCTTGGAGAGATATCTCAGGAATTATATAAGGAAAAGAATGATATTATTGAAGGACTTTCTACCGTTACGGGAAGAATGGTAAAAGAATACTTTACTTGTGTAGATTTCCGGGAAGAAGAAGGTAAACTTGTAGGATATGTAAATGATATCGAAAAGTTAAAGCAAGTGTTTTTACAGTTTATGATGCCGTTTTATCCGTATTATTACAAAGAGCTAAGCGAAGGGGGACTTCGTTATACTGCGCTTCTCCATCCGAATACGCTGCGTCTGTTCCAGCAGCTTACCGGTAAAAAGTTCAGACCAGGATATCGAAATCGCTATACCACAGGTGTTCGTGCTTTTGAGTGGGATAAAGATCGGTATAAAGTATATGGAAAAGATGGAAGACTTTTATGTGATGCTGTTTTTGGTTCGGATGGAATAAAAGAAGGTTACGGACAAAAGAAATATTTGGATAAACAACATCCAGAATGGAATATTGTGGAAGAAGGAACCTGGAAAGAAGGCGTATTCCAGAGTGGAATATTACGTTATGAATATAAAAAATCTGTACAGTAATACCTTTGTTGTGCAGTTTGCTTAGCAGATTGTTTTATGATCCATAGTGGAATTCTATTATGTACAAAGAAAAGTGCATAAATTTTTGTATTTTCTTTCGAAATAGCTTGAAAAGCGGAAACAAAACCGATACAATAAAAAATGTGTGTGCAAGTTCGTGCGATAGTTCATGGCGCGATCTGCAGTCGAAAGATTTTAGTTATTTGGATTTAGTTAGGTATATGACTGAATAGCAGGAGGTAAATAAAACATGTTTAAAAAATTATCAGAACAGTTAAAAGCAAACCCACGTACTATTGTTTTTACAGAAGGAACAGATGCCCGTATTCTTGAAGCAGCAGATAAACTTACAGCAGAGGGAGTTCTTGGTGTTATTCTTCTTGGAAAGGCTGACGAAGTAAAGGCAGCAGCAAAAGAAACCGGATTTAATATTGATAAATGTCAGATCATTGATCCGGAACAGTATGCTGATATTGATGCGATGGTTGATGAGATGGTAACATTAAGAAAAGGCAAGATGACACCGGAACAGGTTCGCGATGCTCTTTCTAAATCAAACTATTTTGGAACAATGTTAGTAAAGATGGGTAAGGCTGATTGCCTGTTAGGAGGAGCAACTTATTCTACAGCAGATACAGTACGTCCTGCATTACAGTTAATTAAAACAAAACCAGGTAACAAGATTGTAAGCTCCTGCTTTATCATGGTAAAAGGTGATAAGAAGTTAGCAATGGGAGATTGTGCAATTAACATTGCTCCAAATGAAGATGAATTAGCAGAGATCGCTATTGAGACTGCAAAGACAGCAAAAATCTTTGGTATTGATCCAAAGGTTGCTATGTTATCTTATTCTACATATGGCTCTGGAAAGGGCGAGATGGTAACATTAATGGCGAATGCTACAAAGAAAGTAAAAGAGATGGCGCCAGACTTAGATATTGACGGTGAGCTTCAGTTTGATGCAGCGGTAGCACCGGAAGTTGCAAAAGTAAAATGTGCAGGTTCTACAGTAGCAGGACAGGCAAATACTTTTATCTTCCCAGAAATCAGTGCAGGTAATATCGGATATAAGATTGCTGCACGTCTTGGTGAATATGAAGCAATCGGACCAGTTCTTCAGGGACTTAATGCACCGATCAATGATTTAAGCCGAGGATGTAATGCACAGGAAGTTTATAAAATGGCACTTGTTACAGCAGCATTAAGCTAAACTTAATATTATTTTCGATAATAACTTCGAATAAAATAAATAGAAACGGGAAATGGATATTATAGTAGTAACTTTACAGAAACAACTATCGCATCTGTTTCCTGTTTTTTGTCTAATTATACAAAGAACTGTTGCTTTTTTATTAGAAAATTGTTATAATTATAACAAGAAAACCGGGGTTACAAAGCGGTTTTTGTAGCAATTTTTTTCTATCATAAGAAAGGATGGTATTTTTTTATGGCAAACATTATTATCAGTCCAGCGAAGTACGTGCAGGGAAAGGGAGAGCTTGCTAATATTGCTCAGTACGCTACAAAGCTTGGAAAGAAGCCTTTTATTTTAATTAGTGAAAGCGGAAAGAAACGTGTTGGTGGAATTATCGAAGATAGTTTCAAAGAGACAGGATGTGAACTTGTTTTTGAAGCATTTCATGGGGAATGTTCTAAAAACGAGATTAACCGCCTGGTTGCTATCGTAAAAGAAAAAGGCTGCGATATGGTTATCGGTGTCGGCGGCGGAAAGATTTTTGATACAGCAAAAGCCGTTGCTTATTATGTGAACAGTCCGGTTATCGTATGTCCTACCATTGCCGCAACAGATGCACCTTGTTCTGCCCTTACTGTAGTTTATACAGATGATGGCGTATTTGAAGAATACTTATGGTTACCGGCAAATCCAAATCTTGTTTTAGTAGATACCGATATTATCGCAAAGGCTCCGGCGAGACTGTTAGTTTCCGGCATGGGTGATGCACTTGCAACATATTTTGAAGCAAAAGCCTGTCAGGCAAGCAATGCAACTAGCTGTGCAGGTGGTCATATTACAATTGCAGCGATTACTTTGGCAAAAGTTTGCTATCAGACATTAATAGAAGAAGGTGTAAAAGCAAAACTTGCAGTAGAAGCTGATGTATGTACTACAGCAGTAGAAAAAGTAATTGAAGCAAACACACTGTTATCTGGTATGGGATTTGAAAGTGGCGGATTAGCTGGCGCACATGCCATCCATAACGGCCTGACATGTATTAAAGAATGTCACCATTTATATCATGGAGAAAAAGTTGCATTTGGTACATTAACACAGCTTGTACTTGAGAATGCCGATGAAGATTTATTAGATGAAGTAATTACTTTCTGCATGGATGTTGGACTTCCTACTACATTTGCAGATCTTGGAATCGAAAATCCGGATAAGGATGCTCTTATGGAAGCAGCAACATTAGCAGCTTCACCAGATGATACATTAGGTAATGAACCATTTGAAGTTACACCAGAGAAGGTATACGCAGCAATGGTTGCAGCAGATGCCTTAGGAAGATACTACAAAGGTTTTTAATTACTGATTTATAGTTTACGAAAAAAGAAACAATACCATATCCCATCTGCTCTGTAGTCGCTGCGTTTAAGATGCTTATCCGCATCTTAAACACGCTCCGAAGCCGCATCTGGGATATGGTATTATTTCTTTTTTCTGTGTGTTGGCTCCAGAAGGAATGAATACATTCTAATTCAAGAATGTCTCGGTATTCTTGATGCGAGATGTGCATCATGCAACATATGACACGCATTGATAAAAACGATGTATTGCGACAATATAATGATAAATGTATCATGTACAGCGATAAATTGCAGTATCATCTTATCATCAGTGAAACTTGAAAACAGGTTCAGCATAGCGAAGAGAGTAAGTAGCAGACTCCTGACCTCTCCCCCTTCTCTCCTCAAAAACTATTGCATTCATTTCTTCTGGAGCCAGCAAGCAGAAAATAAAAAAGGCAGCCTATAGCCAATGTAATGTGAGAGCAAGTAAAAATGCCGGTTAGGCATTTTCTACGCAGCGATATCTTTACAGTGGCTATAGGCTGCCTTTTTTATTTTCGTCTGTTTCTCCAAATGAATAAAATAGTAATTTTAATGGAAAAATTTTCTCTTTTCTGGTATACTAATACAGCATTAGAAATAGAACAATAAAAATTTGGGAGGTTTTAAAATGGCTTTAGATACAGGAATGAAAATGATAAAAACGGAGAAAGTAACAGTAGAGAATGCGGCTAAGACATTAGGAAGCGGAAGTCTTTTAGTATACGGAACTCCTGCGATGTTATTATTAGTGGAAAAGACAGCAGTTGCTTTATTAGATGGGCATCTTGATGAGGGAATGACAACGGTTGGTACGAATTTAAACGTAGATCATGTTTCTGCCAGTCCGATTGGCTGTGAAGTAAGTTGTGAAGTGACTCTTACAGAGATTGATAGAAAGAAGCTGACTTTTGCAGTGGAAGTGAAGGACCCGGCAGGTGTGATCGGTAAGGGAACGCATGAGAGATTCATTGTAGATGCAGAGAAGTTTCAGAATAAAGCGAATGGAAAGTTTGATAAGTAATGACGGATACAGGAAGAAAGAATCAGGATTTTAAAGAAAAGATTTCTACAGGGGAGCCGATGCGCCTGAATAAGTTTCTAAGTGATGCAGGTGTGTGTTCTAGAAGACAGGCAGACCGCTATGTGGAGCAGGGCCGTATTTTGATTGATGGAGAGCCGGCACAGTTAGGGCAGAAGGTTCATGCAGGACAGGAAGTTCGTGTCGATGGTAAGTGCATTTCGATAAGCCGTAAGCAGATCGTTCTGGCTGTGAATAAGCCAAAGGGAATTGTCTGTACTACGGAGAAGAGAGAAAGAGATAATATCGTTGATTTTTTGAAGTATCCGGAGAGAGTTTATCCGGTAGGAAGATTGGATAAGGATTCCGAAGGTCTTATTTTAATGACGAACGATGGGGAGTTAATGAATGAGATTTTAAAGGCGAGAAATTATCACGAGAAAGAATATGAAGTGACGATCAATCGTCCGGTGACGAATGCCTTTTTAAAGCAGATGAGTGAGGGAGTGGAGATTCTTGATACAGTTACCCGCCCATGTAAAGTAAAAAAGACAGGTGTGTATACATTTCGTATTATTCTTACACAGGGAATGAATCGACAGATTCGTCGTATGTGTGAGGCATGTGGCTACAGAGTAAGAGAGTTAAAGCGTCTTCGTATTATGAATATTCATCTGGGAGATCTTCCGACAGGAAAGTATCGGGAAATTACCGGCGAGGAGCTTTCTAAGCTTGAAAAACTTGCCGGAAGAAAGCCGGGAGGAGTTTATCATGGATAAGCAGGCAAGAATGAAAGAACTTGTAGAAGTATTGAATAAAGCTTCTAGAGCGTACTATCAGGAAGACCGGGAAGTATTTTCCAATAAAGAATACGATGAATTATATGATGAACTGCAGGCGTTAGAGAAAGAGACTGGTATTGTTATGAGCCAGTCTCCGACACAGAATGTCGGCTATGAAGTACTTAGTGAACTCGAAAAAGAAACACATGAGAGTCCGATGCTGTCTTTAGATAAGACAAAGAGCCCGGAAGCATTACGAGACTGGTTAGGTGAAAGGGAAGGGCTTCTTTCCTGGAAAATGGATGGTCTTACGGTTGTGCTTACGTATCGTGACGGTATTTTGCAGAAGGCAGTAACGCGGGGGAATGGTGTTGTAGGTGAGGTTATCACGAATAATGCCAGAGTATTTAAAAATCTTCCGGCAAGGATTCCGTTTGCAGGTGAGGTCGTTCTTCGTGGTGAAGCAGTAATCAAGTATTCGGATTTCCGAAAGATTAATGAAGGAATTGAAGATGTTGATGCGCGTTACAAGAATCCACGTAATCTGTGCAGTGGTTCTGTAAGACAGCTGAATAATGAAGTGACAGCCAGAAGAAATGTATTTTTCTTTGCATTTGCACTTGTAAAAGCAGAAGGAAGAGGACTGGAGAATTCTGTTGAAAGCAATATGCTCTGGGTACAGGATCTCGGCTTTGAAATTGTACCGTATAAGAGAGTGACAAGAGAAAATATTATCGGAGAAGTTCAGCAGTTTTCAGAAAAAATCGTAGAAAATGATTTCCCTTCAGATGGACTGGTTCTTATTTATGATGATATTGCTTACGGGAATTCTCTTGGAAGAACGGCAAAGTTTCCTCGTAATGCTATTGCGTTTAAATGGGCAGATGAGGAGGCAGAGACAAAACTTTTACACATTGAGTGGAGTCCGTCAAGAACAGGGCTTATTAACCCGATTGCTGTTTTTGAACCGGTGGAACTTGAGGGAACGACAGTCAGTCGCGCGAGCCTTCATAATATCAGCATTATGGAAGGACTGGAGCTTGGAGAGAATGATCATATCAAAGTTTATAAGGCAAATATGATTATTCCTCAGATCGCTGAGAATTTGACGAGAAGTGGAACATGCAGTCCGATTGCCCATTGTCCTGCCTGTGGTGGTGCGACAGAAGTGCGGATTGAGAATGATGTGAAGACGTTATACTGTGTGAATCCGTATTGTAGCGCAAAGAAAGTAAAGCTCTTTTCTCATTATGTGAGTCGTGATGCGATGGATATTGAAGGATTGTCAGAAGCAACATTGATGAAGATGATCGAGCAGGGATTTTTGTCTGAATTGAATGACCTGTACACTTTAGAACAATATAAAGAGCAGATTATTGCTATGGACGGATTTGGTGAGAAGTCGTATAATAATTTAATACAGTCTATTGAAAAGTCAAGAGAGACACAGTTATTCCGTTTTGTTTACGGAATCGGAATTCTTAACGTTGGAAGTTCAAATGCGAAGCTTTTATGCCGTCATTTTGGCAATTCGTTAGAGAATCTCCGAGGAGCATCCGTAGAAGAGATGACACAGATCGATGGAATCGGAGAAGTGATCGCAGCAAGTGTAAGAGATTACTTTGATAATATCCATAACCAGAAGCTCCTTGAAAAGCTACTCCCATATTTACATTTTGAAGTGGAGAATATATCAGCAGAAGGAGAATTGGCACAGAGCCTTTTAGATAAGACATTTGTTATTACCGGAACGGTAGAGCACTTCACAAACCGCAAGGAATTAAAAGAGAAGATTGAAAGCCTTGGAGGCAAAGTGACAGGTTCTGTTTCTAAAAAGACAGATTATCTTATCAATAACGATACGATGTCTTCTTCAAGTAAGAATAAGAAAGCGAAAGAACTGGGAATTCCTGTGATCACAGAAGAAGAATTTCTTTCGATGATTAATAATAATTGACAAAGATTAAAAATGATGAAATAACAATAGAATGTTTTACAAAAAAGAGACTTAGCGACAGCAACGGGTTGAAACAATAATAGAAAAGAGATGAAAATATATGCCAATCAGAATAAATACTGATTTGCCGGCAAAAAAAATACTGGAACATGAAAATATTTTCGTAATGGATTATGAACGTTCTTTAAGACAGGATATTCGTCCATTAAAAATTATTATCATGAATCTGATGCCTACAAAGCAGGAAACAGAGCTCCAACTGTTACGGAGTCTTTCTAATACACCGTTACAGGTTGACATTACCTTTTTAAAAACAGAAACACATAATGCGCAGAATGAATCCAGAACCCATATGGAAACTTTTTATACGATTTTTCCTGAAATCAAACAGCAGTATTTTGATGGATTACTTATTACAGGAGCACCTGTAGAGACACTGGATTTTGAAGAAGTAGATTACTGGCCGGAATTAGTGGAAATTATGGAGTGGTCTAAAACACATGTCACTTCAACCTTCCACATCTGCTGGGCAGCGCAGGCAGGTCTTTACTATCATTATGGTGTGCGTAAGGAACTGTTAGATGAAAAGATATTTGGAATTTTTGAACATCGTACAATTCACAGAAAGACTCCTCTTGTCCGGGGATTTGATGATGTATTTAATGCACCACATTCCAGACATTCCAGGATTGTCAGAGAAGATGTGGAGAAGAATCCAGAACTGACGATTCTGGCAGATTCCGAAGAAGCAGGTCCTTTTATTATTATAGCAAAAGAAGGACGACAGATTTTTGTAACCGGACATCCTGAATACGACGTTATGACACTTGACGGAGAATATAAGAGAGATCTGGCAAAAGGAATGGATAATGTTCCGTTCCCAAAACGTTATTACAAAGACGATAAGCCGGAATTAGGACCGGTAAAGTCATGGAGATGCCATGCCAATACGTTATATACGAACTGGCTTAACTACTATGTATACCAGATGACAACTTATGATCCATTAGAGATTCAGAATCTGAAATAGGGGATTTTGAAATCTTTTGGAGTTGGCCAGGGAGACGACCCCCGAAAACTTTTTAGATACCAGATGTAAAGATAATCGCTGCGCAGAAAATGCGTCACCGCATTTTTGCTTGCTCCGACATTACATCTGGTATCTAAAAAGTTTTCGGGGGTCTGTTCGTTGGCAACCTGTAAAAAGAATTCTCGGAGGATTTCTATTTCAGATTTTAGGGGGAGAAAAGGGGAGGGTTCCGAAGGTTTCATTTCTCTCCCACAGGCTCTTTTATACAGCATTTTCTAAATAAATACCATCGTTTATTAAAGTAACAGAGCACAGCACAAAGTCTACGAAAAAAGAAGAGTATTTCATATAAAACTCCAAGTCGCACTCGTCTCTTTTTAATAACACTTAAAGTTTTGACATAAAAAATAGTGAAGCGCAGCACATAGCCTACAAAAGAAAAAGAATTTTTTATATAACAATGAATCTGACATTTGAAAAACATCTGCCGAAATATCTCTATCGGGGCGGACACGTTTTTTGTCCGAATCCGAAGAGATATTTTGGCAGATGTTTTTCAACAGGCACGATTCATGTTATATAAAAAATTCTTTTTCGTTATACAGAACTAAAAGCTGCGCGCATCATAGTCTGTGAAATTTACTTGTTAAAAAGAGCCGGACGATAAGCCGGGTTATGTCGTGAATGATCATCTGTCTACTTCTGCTGTTGCCAGCAGCCTCTAGCGACCCACCTGAAAACAATCCGGGCCAGATTATCGTTTTACATTCGGTCT
>OLND01003793.1_pt1 | contig 11275 bp, 10 predicted proteins | sample 1672031 | NCBI WGS metagenome assembly OLND01 (sample SAMEA3136638, study PRJEB25190) | human gut metagenome | biome: human gut; feature: human-associated habitat; material: faeces | place: Austria | collected 2013
AGGGGCGAACACGCTAACGCAGTTCGAGTACCCCGCTCAGTCTGTGCTGAAAAGGAGCCGCCCCGGATAGGGCGAACACGCTGACGCAGTTCGCGTACCCCGCTCAGCCGGTGCTGAAAAAAGGCTGCCGCCCGAAAAGGGTGAACCGCCTGCGCGGTTCAGTTTCCCCGCTCAGCCGGTGCTGAAAAAGAAAAAGGGCATACCTTTCGGTACACCCTAATGTATAAATTATTCCACTTCCACGCCATTGATCCGCGCGGATTCATCCCCGGCGAGCGGAATGACAAGGCACTTCTGCCCTTCCACAACCTCGGTATGGACGTTCGCGGCTCTCTCCTGCGGCATGCGAACGTCAATGACCGTGCCGGTCTCCCACGGAACGTCGTCCTCGTCCGCGTCGGCGGCGTTTGCCGCCTGATGCGCCAGCTCCTGCTGCAGCACTGCCACCTTCTGCTCCAGGGCGGCGGTATGCGCCTTGACCGTGCCCTCCTCGACCAGACGGCTGTCCAGCACGTTATGCGCCTGCGGCGGCTGGTCACCGAACACCTGCTCGTACGACTTCTCGATCTGCGCGCGCACGCTGTCCGGCACCTCGGCCTCGGTCGCCAGACCGGAGACCGCCTCGGCGGTCAGCTCGACCGGCGGCAGGCTCTCGTCCTCCTCCCGCTCGGCCACCATCGCGCTGATGGTCTTCTGCATCTGGAAGAACGCCGCGTCCGCCTGCTCCTCATCCTCACCGAAGGCGTCGTGCACCACGTTCTTGAACGCCAGCTTGTCCTCGGCAGCCGTGCGCTGCGCGACACAGCCGAGCACGTTCTCGATAAACTCCGGATGGGAGGGACGGCCGGTCTTGACGTAGTACATCACGGCGTTGACATCGCTGCCGCGGTTTGCAAACGCCGGGTACACAAAGCCGAGGTCGGGCAGACCGACCACCCAGTCGCGCTCCCGCGCACCGATGCGGTTTTCGTCCTCCCTGTAGCCGAGCGCAGGCTTCGCCAGCTCGACCGGACAGACCGCGCACACGCAGTACGCATACAGCTCGGTGGATTCGTCCTGGTCCTCGCCCGAGGTGGCCTTGCTCGGCACGTCGTACACGTCGTGGTAAACCACGATCAGGTAGTTGCCCGGGTAGCTGTACTCCTCGATCACCTGCTCGTACAGACGGTCGAGCAGCTCCTCGTTCGCCAGCTTGCTGTCCTTGAGCGTCAGCAGGTATTTCTGGTGCTCGATGCCGCTGTCGCTGCGGTCAAACTCCAGTTCCAGCAGGTTTGCGCCGAGCGTGCCGCTGAACGTCTTTTTTGCGATCTCGAGGTACTTGTAGTATTCATCCTCTTCCAGTTCGGAAAACTGCTCAGTGAACTTGGTCACGATCTGCTTGCCGCTGTTGACGTAGCAGCCGCACAGACGCCCGAACGTGCATTCGGTCTTTTTCAAACGGCGGCGCAGCTCCTGCACATCGCCCTTGGTGATATTCATAGGTTTCGCTCCTTAGCGTGTGGATTCGGTATATACAAGTATACGGCATTTTCCATGCAAAAGGCAAGCGGTTTCACATAAAAAGCGGCTGACCGGGTAAGGTCAGCCGTAAATTGACAGGCTTCGCGCCTGTGTGGTATACTGGATGCAAGGAAACGCTGTTTTGCACAATAGCGGTCAGACTTTCTTCTTCCCCACGGTCTGTGGGCGGAAGGAGGTGCTGCGCATGAGGAAGAAAGCCTTCGAGCTTTTTATCTGTGCGGTCATTGTACTGTACATTTTTCTCGTAAATGCGCGATGACCGCTTGGCTGGTACCCAAACGGTCAATGACTTAAAAACCATTGATTATTGAAAGGGTCTGACCGCTGCGCAACAGCGTTTCCCTTTTGTATCTTTATTATACCACACTCCCGCGCCAAGTCAAGCGCGGGAGCATTTTTATACCTGCTCTGCGCTTTCACTCTGCCGGCTCTCTCCCGGCGCGTTATCCGTGTCCTGCGGCGGCTGCACCCTCACCTCAGGCGGGTTTCTCTCATCGCCGGACTGCCGGAACCGATCGTCGATATGCTCGCGGAGCCGTTCGGCGTGGCCGCTGCTGCGCGAGGTCACGGTGATGCTGACGCTCTCGCTTTCCTTTGCTTCCTGCCGGACGGTATGCTCCACCGCCTTATCAATGTGTGCAAACCGCGGAATTTTGCCGTCCGGCGGCTGCTCCTTGCCGGAAACGCGGGCGCCGAGCACCTGATCGAACCGGTTTACCGTATACTCCACGCTGTCCGTGCCGCCCACGACGCTGACGCTGGCATACGGCTCATACGCGGCGTACACGCCGGTGGTCGCCATGCCGCACAGGACAGCCACGCACGCCGCCCAGGTCAGCGGCTTTTTCCACCGTCTGCGGCGCTTCGCCGGAATCCGAATCTCCTGTCCGACCGCTCTGTTCTTCGCGTCTACAAGGTGAACCGTGCCGTCCTCCGCGAGCGCGGCGGCCTTTCCCGCTCGAATATCCGTAATTATCGCACGCATTGTTCTGCCTCCTTGCGCATGGTCTGCAGATAGGTGCCGAGGATGGGGTAATCGCCGTCGATGAGCAGCGCCGCCGCTACAATGTAATCCCGGTGACGGGTTATCGTCCGCGCGGACACGCCGCACTGCTGCGCCAGCGCCTTGATGGGCAGGCTGTGCGCGCTCTGCATGGACGCGAACAGCACCGGCGAATGCAGCAGCGTGCCGACCGCCGCGGCGCAGCTGCGGCGCGTCTTGTCCGACTTGGGCGAGCTTGCCGCTAAATCATAAAACGCGAACCCATACTTCTCAAACACCGTGTTTGCCGCCTCGATCTCATCCTGTGCGCTGACCGGTTTGGCTTCGCTCATCTGCTCCGCGACCGCCTGCTGCATGGCGGCGTCCGCGCTCTCGCGGTCCACCGTGCCGTCGAACGTCTGCGGGGCAAGCGGTGTTTCCGCGTCAAACCGGTGCTGACTGCGGTAATGGTCGGCAAGGCGTCTGCCAATCACAAGCGACGCATACGCGCCGAACGGCCCGCTTGCCGGGTCGTAGCCCTTGATGGCTTCGTAGAAGGCCAGCAGCGCGACCGAATATTCATCGTCGCTGCGCGTGACCGCAAAGCCTGCGTACCTGCTCGCGCACCGGAGAACAAATGCCTCATGCGCCTCAATGAACCGCTCCAAAAACGGCTCGTCCGTGCGTGCGCGGACTGCCTGTGTGCTCGTCTGCATGCCGCCGCCTCCTTTCTGTTCATGCTGTTATTTTAGATTTGTTCTGTGTTGAAACAGTGTACCGACTGTTACCGTTCTGCGTAGACTTCCGTATATTTTGACGTACACAGACAGCAAAAAGCACCGCAGCCTGTATTCTGCGGTGCTCTTTCATTCGTTCAGGCTGTTGCTTTCTCGTTCTCTTCGCGCGTTAGCGCGCATTCAATAGGATTGCATTGCAATCCATAAAAACGGGGAGCATGTATCAGCGCAGCGCGGTCAAGAAACCGCGCAAGGATAGCGCAAATTTTTATACTTCTGGAGGGAGAAAGTTTCAACCAACGGGCAGAACTTTCGGACGACTTTGGAACGGCCCACGGTCCGTTCCTGCTTGTCGGCGAAACTGTAGTTTCGCGACAGTCAGAGTGCTGCGAAACGCTGCAGCATCGCCGCGCACTCCGCGCGGGTAGCCGTTGCCTTGGGAGCGAGTGTCGAGGACGTTTTACCGGTCAGGATACCGTTCTTGACGCACCACTGCACCGCCTTTTCCGCATACGCGGAAACCGAGCCTGCGTCCGTGTAGGCGGACAGGTCTGCCGCGCCGTCCGGCTCACCGGCATAGCGGTACAGCATGGCGGCAAGCTGCTCTCGGGTGATATTTCGGTTCGGAGCAGAGCCATCGGATATGCCCTTGTTCTTCGCCCAGTTCATGCCCTTTTCATACCAAACCGTGCCGCCCTCTGTCGATTCACCGGCATAACGCGCCAATACGGTCATCAGCATTCCGCGGCTCATGGTCGCGCTCGGTGAGAAGGCGGTCGTGCTCGTGCCGTTCATCAGGCTGTTGCTCGTGACGTACTGCACCGCACTTGCAAACCAGCTGTTCTGCGGCACATCCTTGAAGCCGCCGACCGTGGCCTGACTGCCGTTCTGGTTCGGCTGACCGCCCTGACCCGGCTTAAACGTGCCCATCGAGCTGCTTGAATCAGTGGTACCCAGCTTTGCCTCTGCCGTGCCGACCGAGGTACCGTCCACCAGAACCGTGTACGTCTCGCCCTCCTTGATATCCGCCGAGGAGAAGATAACACTGCTCATCGAGCCGAGCGCGGTCGCGGTGTAAAGGGTCTTGCCGGAGGAATCCTGCACGGTGATAACGCTGCCCTCCTTGATGCCGAGGGCGCTCTCGCGGTTCGGCAGATTGCCGGACGGCTTGCCGTCCGCCTTGCCGCCGGAGGGCTTGGTCGGCGGCGTAAACGTGCCGTCTGTATTGCCGGAGAAATTCGGCGGGGTCATGGTGTTGCCGTTGCTGTCACTCGGCGGTGTCGGCGGATTGCCGTTCGTGCCGTCGTTCGTGCCGTCGTTCGTGCCGTTTGCGTCACTCGGCGGGGTCATGCCCTGACCGCCGCCCTGTCCGTTCGGGCCGCCGCCCATGCCGCCGGACGGCGAGGTCTCACCGACTGCGATATACGCCTGCGTGCCGGCGCTCGGCTCCATGCCCGCGCCGAACAGCGTGCCGCCGGACAGCGTGAACGTGCCGTCATAGTCAATCGCCGCGTCCATCATGGCATCCGCGCCGTAGACCTCCACTTTGCCGCCGGTCATGCTGATATCGTTGTTGGAGTCCAGACCGTCCGAGCCTGCGTCAATGTACAGGTCACCGCCCGCAATGCTGATGGCGTACTTGTCACTGTGCTCACCGAGCGTGCTGCTGGCGGCATTTACGCCGTCATCCGAGGCCACAACGTCAATATCGCCGCTGTACACGGTAACGGTCGTGCCCTCCAGACCCTCATAGCTTGCGGTGATGTTGATGCGCGGCGTACTCGTCGAGGACGCACCCTTGGTGCCGATTACAAGGTCGTTGTCCGCGTGAACGCCGTCGTCACCGGTCGCAAGGGTCAGCGTGCCGCCCGAAATCGTGACATCGGTGTTGGCGTGCAGCGCATCGTCCGCGCTGTCCACGGTCAGCGTGCCGCCGGTGACGGTCAGCGCGCCGCCCGCCTTAAAGCCCTTGCAGGAGGCGGAATCGTCCGTGAGCGCGGTCGTGTGGCCGCCGTTCGTCTTGACGTGAAACGTGCCGCCCGAAATGGTCAAATCGCCGTCCGCCTGAATGCCGTCCTCGGTCGCGTTGAGCGTCAGCGTGCCGCCCGAGATGGTCACATTGCCGAGCGAGGTCGTGTCCTGGTTCTCAGTGTCGCCTGTGTCCGGAGACGCCTTGACTGCATCGCCGCCCGCGGTGATGCTCAGCGTGCCGCCGGTAATGTTCAGCTCATCGTCGCAGGACAGACCGTCATCGGCGGCATTGATGTTCAGCTTGACCTCCGCAACCGTAATCACCGCGTCAGCCGCACCCTTGATGCCGTTTTTCGCGTTGCCGTCAACGGTCAGCGTGCCCGTGCCGCTGATGGACAGGCTCGCGCCGCTCTTGACCTTGACCGCCGCGTTCTCGTCGCTCGAGCCTTCGGTGTCGGCAACCGTGTTGGTCGTGCCCGCCGCCGCAATCAGGGACGCCTCGGCGGTCTTGTTCAGGGTGATCGCCGCGCTGTCGTCATTGGTGAGCGTCAGACCGTTCAGCACAATGGTAACGCCCGTGACGCCCTTTTTGACCGTGATCGAGCCGTTATCGCAGTCGCCGGAGAACACATAGGTGCCCGCCGCTGTGATGGAAACGTCGGTGCCGTCAATCTCATAGCCGGTGTACTTGCCCTTTGCGGTCGCGGACGAGTCGGTTAAGGTGACGAGCGTCGCGTTCGCGGTCGTGTAGTCCGAAGCCGCACACGCCGATGTCGGCAGCATGCCCGCCGCAAGCGCGGAGGCCAGTAAGGCGGCGAGAAGTTTCTTTTTCGTATACATATAAATCTATCCTTTCATCAAGCAAATTGAGAATTGAGAATGGAAAATTGAAAATTGTGGTATCGCGCCTTGCGCGATTATTTTAATATCGGCGCTGCGCGCCGCACATTCATTCTCCATTCTCCATTCTCCATTTTCCATTACAGCGCTTCCTTCACCTGCGGCACCTTGCCGCAAACGATATCAAGGTTGCCGTTCCGGCACCGGATAGCGTCCAAAAACTGCTTCTCAATCTCGGGAGAAACCAGTCTTACATGATAATGCAGATTATACAGGCTGCCCATGCCGGTGGTACGCACGGAAATCAGCTCTGCCGAGCGGGTATACTCCCCAAACAGATCGTCAAACAGGCCGGTGTAGTCGAGGTTCTCCGGAATGGTGATTTTCAGCTCCTTCTCCTCCTCCGGCTTTCTGCCGAAGGACAGCGCCGCGTAGGCGGTCAGCAGGCTGCACATCACCGCGCCGGTGACAATGGCAATGCCGATATAGCCCATGCCGGTGGCAAGGCCGAGCGTCATGGCGAGAAAAATGCAGGTAATGTCACGCGCAGAGCCGGCCGCGGAGCGGAATCGCACAAGGCTGAATGCGCCGGAGACAGCCACGCCTGCGCCGAGGTTGCCGTTCACGAGCAGAATGATAACCTGCACCATTGCGGGCAGCAGCGCCAGCGTGACCGCCATGGACTGCGTGTAGGTGTTCTTATACATATAAACGGCGGCAACGAGTGCGCCGAGCGCAAGCGCCACCAGCAAACAGATAACGAACGCGCTGCCGGTCAGGCTGGCGGTCAGAATCGAACCGAAAATTGTCTCAAGCACAGTAAATTTCTCCTTTTTCGTTGATGTGAATGGTTTCGCTGCCGAACTGCGGCGAACGGTCCTCGCGCAGCATGGTCTGGTACGCCGCACCGTATTTGGAAAAGTGGGTCGGGAAAATAGCGTTCTCGCTCAGCACCCGCGCCAGCCACAGGGGCGTTGTGCCCGGGATCTTTATCTCCATCAGGCAGGTGTCGTGCGGCAGCAGCTGCTCGCCTGCCGAGCCGGAGGACAGGTCTAAATCGTCCATGCGCCACCGAATGCCCGAGTCGAACGTGACGCGCAGCTCCGGCTGATACTTGTCGAACAGCGCGAGCCGGTCGTAGCAGATGCACATGGCAGGCTGAATGCCCTTGTAGAAGTGCAGAAACCAGTCGATCTCGCGGGAAATCTGGCTCTGCTCGGGTGCCGCGCCGCCGTCTAAATACGCCTGCGCTTCGCCGTAGGTCATCGCAACGCGGCGCTTGTAGACAATGTGGTCGTATTTTTTCTTGATTTCCACAAACGCCTCGGTATCGGCACCCGGCGTGCGGTAGGTACGCAGGCGCAGCTTCTCCTTGTACGCCGGACGGTCGAGCGAGCGGCGGATGAGCCGGAAATCCGGCGTGTCGTAATGGATGTTGCTGATGGTCGATTCCGCGAACCGGTCGGGCACCATCCGCGCCGCAAACGCCTTCGCAAGCGCGTTGTACTGCTGCTGCGTGACCAGATATTTCTTCTCATATCGCTTGAATGTGCCTTGATATTCACTCATGGCGAACGCCTCCTTCGGATTGGGTGAAAGCCCTTTCATTTTTGCTTCTGTCTGTAAATGCGAAGGCGTTCAGCGGATTTTCGGCAGTATCACAAAAGGTGCACCGGGTTTACACAGACTTTACACAAGGGAGCGCCATTTTTCGCTGAACCTCAGCGGGGGGATTCGCCGTCTGCGGACGGCGGGAACGTCGCGGCGCCCGCCGCGGGGGCAAAAAGGAAGGACAACCTGCGGTTTTCCTTCCTCTTTGAACTCCTACCTTTCCCTTATTAGATAGTCTGGCGCAGACCAGAGACCGGCGACCGCTTCGAAAATAGGGGAACGGCAGAGGATTTTTTCTCTGCTACGGACGAACTACCTTCGGAGTCCGTCCTCTTGAGCAACCTGTTCGCAGTGTCAGATACATTACTGCTACACATGTGATTTCATCTGCGCAGGCGCGACATACCCGTGTCGCGCAACTCGTTAGTCTGGAGATTATGGACGGCACCTGCGAATTTTATTTGATAACAGCCGTCACCTTGTCTGCACCACCCCCGCACCCACTCCTCACCACCAACGCCGGAAAAGAGAACCTCACACCCACTTTGCGCCACCGGGCTGAAAAATGTCCGGCTGAAATTGCACAAAAATACACACTCTGTGGATAAACTTTGGGATAACTCTCCACTTCACAGTAAAATGCAGGAAAACACCGCACACGAATACAATCGAACAACTGTTCGCAAAAATTGCGAAAACTATAAAATTTGCAAGAAAAACGCCCGAATTTTTCGTGCAATAATGCAAAAAATATCTTGCAATCTATTCTCCGTACCGCTATAATAAAATCAAGGTGGAGAGATGTGGGGTAAAGTGTCACAAATTCCACCAAAGCGGAAGGGCAGGTGTGAATGAGTGAAGGGCGAATACAAGCATTCCATAGACGCTAAGGGTCGTCTGGCAATGCCGGCCAAGCTGCGCGAGGAGCTCGGCGAGCACTTCACGGTCACCAAGGGCCTCGATGGCTGTCTGTCCGTCTATCCGGAAGCGGAATGGAAGCGTCTGGAGGACAAGATCCGCACGCTCGGCAACGGCGAAAAGGCAAGACGCGTCAAGCGCTACTACTTCGCCAATGCGTTCGATGCACAGCTCGACGCACAGGGCCGTATTCTCATTCCCGCAAACCTGCGTACCTTTGCGGAGCTGCAGAAGGATGTTACCGTGATCGGTCAGCTTGACCACGCGGAAATCTGGAACAGCGACAAGTGGCGCGCTTACAATGACGAGATCGACGCGGAAGTTGTTGCCGCGGACGTAGAAGATATTGATTTTTAACAAAAGGGCAGGGAACTATGGAATTTCATCATGTATCCATTTTGCTTGAGCCTTGCCTTGAGGCTCTGCAGATCAAGCCGGACGGCGTTTATGTGGACGCCACGACCGGCGGCGCCGGTCACTCGCTCCGCATTGCGGAGCGTTTGCATGATACCGGCCGTTTGATCTGTATTGACAGAGATGACGAAGCACTCGAAAACGCGAAGGACCGCCTCAAGGATGTATGGCAGCGTGTCACACCGGTCAAGAGCGACTTCCGCGATATCGACAAGGTGCTCGAAGGGCAGGGACTTGCAGGTGCGGACGGCATTCTGTTTGACCTCGGCGTTTCCTCTCCGCAGCTGGACCATGCCGAGCGCGGTTTTTCCTATATGCAGGATGCGCCGCTCGATATGCGCATGGACCGGCAGCAGAAGCTGACCGCGTATGATGTGGTAAACGGCTGGAGCCGCGAGAAGATCCGCCGCATTCTGTTTGAGTACGGCGAGGAGCGCTACGCACCGCTGATCGCAGCGGCAATCGAGCGCGAACGCGCAGACAAGCCGATTGAGACCACGTTGGAGCTTGTCCGTGTGATCAAGGGCGCCATGCCCGCGAAAGCACTGCGCGAAAAGCAGCATCCGGCGAAGCGCAGCTTTCAGGCGATCCGCATTGCGGTAAACGATGAGCTGGGTGCCGTGCGGGAAGCGATGGAAAAAGCCATCGACTGTCTCAATCCGGGCGGCAGACTGGCGGTCATCACCTTCCACAGCCTGGAGGACCGCATCGTCAAGGCGGCTTTTCAGCAGGCGGCACAGGGCTGCACCTGTCCGAAGGACTTTCCGGTATGCATCTGCGGCAAAAAGCCGAAGGTTCGGCTGACGCCGCGCAAGCCGATTCTGCCGGACGAAAGGGAAATTGAGGAGAATCCGCGCGCCCGAAGCGCGAAGCTCCGGGTTTGTGAAAAAATCTAAACCGAAAAAGCAAATTCAAAAGAAAGGAAAGCGCAAGATGGCTTCTGGCAGGAACAACGCGGCAAGAAAATATGAAGATCAGGTTCCTGCACAGCGCGAGGTACAGCCGAAACGCCATCTGCAGGTAGCGGCAGCACCGGTCAAGAAAAAGAAGCACCGACGCAAGCCTGCTGTGATGCAGGGCGTGTACCCGTGCATTTTTCTGGTGGCGATCACGGCGGCGTTTATCCTGTTCTGCCAGATGCAGCTGACCCAGCTGACCGCGCAGGTCAGCACCCAGACCGAGGCGCTCGACGAGCTTGCGGCGGAAAATGTTTCTCTGACGACCAAGCAGATGAACAGCATGAACATGGATGAGGTAGAGCAGTACGCCACGGACACGCTTGGAATGATAAAGCTGGACAATTCGCAGATCGAATATGTGGAGCTGACCAATCCGGATCTTGTCACCGTTGCAGACGACAGCATGACGCTGCGCGGTCTGTGGAGCGCACTGGCAGCGCGCTTTTCCGCACTTGTGGAATATATCCGATAAGCAGTTGAATACAATGCGTACAGGGGAGTGAGAGGTGGATAACTTCTGACTCCTTACGCTTTTTCAGGAACAATATGGAGGCTGACTAAATGGCAGTTAAGGGACCCAACCATCAAATGCGCACGCGTATCCGCGGGCTGACTGTGCTGTTTGCACTGATCGGTTTCGGGCTGGTAGGCGTGCGGCTGCTGTATATGCAGGTATTCAATCACGATTTCTATGTGCAGCAGGCGACGGCGCTGCAGACGCGCGACACGTTTATCACGCCCAACCGCGGCAAGATCTACGACGCGAACATGCAGGTGCTGGCAGAGTCCGCCGCCGTAGAGCGCATTACGGTCGATCCGAAGGCCGTTGTGGACGAGAGCAAGGTCAAGAAGGGCATCACGGCGGAAAGTCAGCAGCAGACGCTTGCGACCATCCTGTCCGAAACGCTGGCTGTTGATTACGATACCGTGATGGAAAAGATCCAGAAGACGAACTCGCAGTACGAAATTATCGCGCAGAAGGTCGATAAGGACGTATCCAAGGAGCTGGATGAGAAGCTCGAAGCGGCAGACTGCACCGGCGTCTACTCCGAGCCGGATACCAAGCGGTACTATCAGCATGGCGCCTTCCTGTCTGCGGTGCTGGGATACGTCGGCAGCGACAACAACGGCGCATACGGTCTGGAATCCGAGTACAACGATGAACTGGCCGGCACCGCCGGACGACTGGTCCGCGTGCAGAATGCACAGAATAAGGACATTATGCCGGAAACCCAGCAGTACATTCCGGCGACCGACGGCAACTCTCTTGTGCTGACCATCGACAGCGATATCCAGAACTATCTGGAAAAGCACCTCGAGAC
>OLND01003800.1_pt1 | contig 11264 bp, 24 predicted proteins | sample 1672031 | NCBI WGS metagenome assembly OLND01 (sample SAMEA3136638, study PRJEB25190) | human gut metagenome | biome: human gut; feature: human-associated habitat; material: faeces | place: Austria | collected 2013
GAATACCTGGATGAAAATGGCATTAAGTATTCCTATTTATCAGAGAAAACGGGGATGCCGATGAATATTCTTAGTCCGACATTAAATGGAAAAAGAAAAAATGAGTGCAGAAGAGTATTTCATGATTTGTGGAATTCTTGGATTGCCAGCAGAAACATTTGCACCAGACACACAAGACGATGGTTAGGAGCAAGAAACACGGGAGGTGAGTAAATGGTTAGAGCAGATGGTCCTAAAAGTGTAAGGGTAATTAGTGTGATCGAAGTAAAAGCAAATAGAGGACTTGGAATAGAAAAAGACCCAGTACGTGTGGTAACTCAGTACTGGGACACGAAGGGAAATCTTCTTGCTGAAAGAGATCCTGACCCGGAATTGCTTTCCGATCAGATTATGTGGGAGTCAGAACGCTTGCAGAATATTATTGAGAACCACTCAAAAAATCAAAAGCTTCGGCAAGATTAAGTTCACATTCAACATATGCAATTGTGGTAGTTAAAAAACGCTTTAAATCTTGCACATTGTAATTTTCGTGCTTACGAACATAATGGGTTTCATCGTTTCCAATCCAAGTAGAAGCTGTTGCCAGAGCTTTGATTTTAGGGTTGTCAATGTATTCATGGATACATTTTCCTAAAAAAGAAGATATGATTTCTGATTCCTTATCAGGATGTTGTGCTATAGCATAGTCTTTTACAAGAAATTCAAGAGCTTTTCGATAACCTATACCACAAAGCTCTGATAAACCAGCATTTTCGGCTTGTTCTGCTTGATGATAAATTTCTACGAACTTAGGTGATAGTTCAGAAAGTTTATCAGAAAACGAAGTAGTGTTACTTGGAAATGGATATTGAGCAATAATTTGCCCAACCTCATCAATAAAGCCGTAAACGGTAAGAAAGGCATCCTCGCATACAGGGCAGAAAAACAGGCTATATAGATGTACAGTGTCTAATTGGTTTTGAAAAAAGCCGGAAAAGCTGGGCTTAGAGGAATAAGCCGTAGAGCAGCACGGACATGTGGAAGGTAAGTCTATAGAGAAATTCCGTGTGCCACTATAATTATGCGGATTTAAGTCATAAGCATCAATGTAAGTAACCATACAATCATTCCTTTCATCATTTGTTAGGAAGATTATACCAAAGAACAGCAACAAGTACAAACCATAGCACATAAACATACAGAGAGGTGGTGTGAGTGAATCCAGATATGACGAAGATTATACAGGAGCTGATCTCTTTGCTGGAAGAACAGGAGAAAGTGAAGATAGATTACGAGCTGGAGGAAACCGCCTGAGGCGGTAGAAAGGAGAGACAGGCTATGAAAGCGCAGACAATGAAGCGGATCGGTACAACACTGATCGTGATCGGACTGGCGGGAGCGTACTACACCCTAGCTACCATGAACAACCGTGGCGGAGTGATGACACTGGATTTTGTGAGAGAAGCAATCTGGTGTGTGGTGATGTCCGTCGGGGCGCATCTACGAGGAAGGGGTGAGATAGGTGGATAGAGCGAAGTGGACAAAAGCAGGCTTGGAGATTGCGGATCACCTGCGAGAGATTGAGAAGATTGCTAAACGAAATGGAATGTCGTTAACAACTTTAGCGACAGGCAATGAACTTTCGTGGGCTACGTATATTCAAGATGATACGCAATGGAGCGTGACGCTGTATCCGGATGGACGTGTTGAATTGGAGGAAGATCAGGAACCGTATTACAAACGGGTATAAAAAAGAGTGCTCTCATAAGCCCGGCAAGGCGAGAAGCACTCAGAAAATTAGTCAACTTTATTATAGGGAAAAAGAAAGGATTAGTCAAATGAATTACAGAAAAAGAGCAATGTCAGACGAGCGTAACAGACTGATGGATGCAGATGAATTGGGAAGATATATCTGTCTCGGTCGAAACAAAGCGCTGGCATTTGGTAAAGAGATTGGCGCAGAGATCCGAATTGGACGCAGGGTATTATTTGATCGAGTTAAGGTTGATCAGTATTTCGATTCAGTAACGGGGGTAAAACGATGATGGACCGTTATGACTGGGCTGATCAGGAACGATTAGTCCAGCAGGATGTTGAAGAGCTGGACAAGCTGGATCGGATGCGGAAGCGCAGGAAGCGTCTGGCAGAAGAATATAGGGAAAGGGAATTTAAGGATGAAGACGAAAACGCTTAAGATTACCACGGATGACAAGATTTCTGTCATCGAAGTGGACGTAAACAATATCAAAGATCTCCAGAATACTATTGGTGGAGGTTTGGTGGAACCGGTTAAAACACAGAAGCTGTGGGATTACTTCAAGGCTCCAGTACTCATGCTGGTGGATGAGGAAGGACTGCTTAAGGATCTGCCATTGAATTTCTTCGGCAGCATAATGTATGGAACATTGGTACATGGATGTCCGATTGTAGGTGATCTGATCTTGGTATTGGAAGTCGGTGAGCAGTGGACAGGACTTGGAGATGTAGATTCTGAACAGTGGAAGCAGAAGATTCTGAGAGATTACTCCACGACAATGAAGGATGGAGATAAGGAGGAATAGGGAATGAACGAACTGACATTAGCTATCAAACAGAATCCAGGAACGATAGAAATGAATTTCGATGCCCTGGAAGAACAATTAGATAAGAAATTGGATGAATACAGAGGCGCTGTATTTACGGAGGATACGAAGACTATTGCCAAGGCAGAGATCGCAAGCCTCAGAAGATTAAAGAAGGATATTGAGGACGGTCGGAAGACAGTTAAGAAGAAATGGATGGAGCCTTACGATGCATTTGATAAGAAGATGAAGTCATTGTCTGCTAAGGTCGATGAACCGATTAATGCGATTAATGAGCAGGTTCAGGCATTTGAAGAAAAGCGCCGGCAGGAAAAACGGAAAGAAATCCATCAGATGTATGAAGATTGTGTTTCAGAATACGAAGGCTGCGGAGAGTTTATCAATCTGGACAAACTGTATGATCCGAAATGGGAGAATGTATCTGTGTCCATGAAATCAATCAAAAAGGATATGACAGAGAAGATGTCTGCAATACATACTGCGGTATCCAGCATTAAGGCAATGAGATCAGACAAGGAATCAGATGCATTGGCTCTGTATAAGAGAACGCTGAATCTGAATGATGCAATCCAGATGATCATGACTTATGAGCAGAATAAAGCTGATGCATTGAAACGCGAGGAAGAACGCCGGCAACGGGAAGAAGAACGTAGAAGACAGGCGGAGATTGAACGTGCAAGAGCTGCGGAACGCGAGGCAATTCGCAGAGAAGAGCAGATCCGCAAAGAGGAACAGGAAAAGGCGCAGCAGGTAGTGGAGCAGACACCCGTAATTGCGGATGATGAACTTCCATTTGAACAGCCTTCTACAGTGACTGCTTTTTATAGAGTCGTGGCTACTCCGGCGGAGTTGGAAGAAGTGGAAATGGCATTTAACAGCATTGGCATTTATTTTGAGCGGAGGACAGTTTAAATGAAAGAAGAAAGAGTAATAGATAATCCAAAGATTTATGCTGCTATTGCCGGAGTTATTGCAGATTGTGGAATCGTAGGGAAAGATAAGGTGAATAAGCAGCAGGGATTTAAGTATCGTAGTGTGGATGATGTGTTTAATGCACTTCATCCTGCGCTGGCGAAGAATAAGGTTGTAATTATTCCGACGGTTGTAGATCGTCAGTGTGAAGAAGTCGGAAAAACGAAAAATGGTACAGCTATTCTTAAAGTCATTTGTAAAGTGAAATATGACATTTGCGCTGAAGACGGATCGCGTGTTACGTCCATCATTTATGGAGAAGGCATGGATATGGGGGATAAAGCAACTAATAAGGCAATGGCTATTGCTTATAAGTATTTATGCTTTCAGGTATTTTGTATTCCGACAGAGGAAATGTCTGATCCAGATGGAGAGAGTTTGGAAGAGAAGATTGAAACTCCTAAGAAGCAATCAGAAAAGAAGCAAGAGAAGCCAAAAGAGCAGCCGGCAACGACAGAGCCGGTCAATGATGAAGCAGAAGATGTGAAGATCAGCCAGCCGATGCTTACTACAATTCAGAATGAGCAGAAGAGAACCGGTGTGACTGATAAGCAGATTCTGGCAATGCGTGATGTGAAAGCAAAGAAGATTGAGGATATGACAGTTCTGGAGTACAAAAAAGTTATGAGTAAATTCCAGAAGACACCAGATCTTAAGAGGGAGGCGGAGCAGGATGAATAGTGTACAGCTTGTAGGAAGACTGACCAGGGATCCGGAAGTCAGATATACAGACGGCGGTTCATCTATTGCGAGATTTGCACTTGCAGTAGACCGCCGGTTTAAAGGCGAGAACGGACCAACAGCAGATTTCCCAAATTGTGTTGCTTTTGGAAAGACTGCGGAATTTATTGAAAAGTATTTTCGTAAAGGTATGCGGATGGGATGCCAGGGACGGATCCAGACGGGATCATACACCAACAATGACGGACAGAAAGTGTATACAACAGATGTGGTTGTGGAAAATTGTGAGTTTGTTGAGTCAAAAGGATCACAACAGCAGACGCAGGATAACAGTGGATTCGGACCAGTGGGTGATGATGGATTCCAGAATATTCCGGATGATATCGATGAAGAACTGCCGTTTAACTAGGTGGTGATCAGATGGTAATACAGATAGACAGCCGGGAGAAAGCCAGGGCAATTACTAAGATTGTGGAGACATTCGATCAACACGAAATTAAGCATCCGGTGTCTAAACTTATGGTCGGGGATTACATGAACTACGATAATCCCCGGCTGATTATTGACAGGAAACAGAACTTGTCAGAATTATGCAGTAATGTGTGTCAGGATCATGACCGGTTCCGGAGAGAACTGATCCGGGCGAATGAAAATGATATTCAGATGGTGTTTTTAGTGGAGCATGGAAAAGATATCAAGCGCCTGGAGGACGTGATCTGGTGGGAGAATCCCAGACGATGGAAGCGCAGGAAGAATCCAGAGACTGGAAAATGGGAAGATGTTGAAACTAAGGCAATGACCGGCGAGACACTGTATAAGGTGCTCTGTACGCAAGAACGAAAGTACGGATGCAAGTTTCTGTTCTGTGATAAAAAAGACACCGGAGAAGAGATTATCCGGATTTTATCGGGGGGGGTGACCTCCTGTGACCAGTGATGAGATCCGACAGGAATACAGTATGAGAGACATTCTGACCAGATGCGGTCTGCCCCAACCTAATAGGGCGGGATTCATTCAGTGTCCATTCCATAAGGGCGACCGGGAGGCATCGATGAAGATATACGACAGGGATTACAATTGCTTCGGCTGTGGAGCTAATGGAGATATATTTAGCTTCATAGAGCAATTCTATGGTATTGGATTTAAAGATGCGTTCCTGATGCTTGGCGGAACTTACGAAAAGAAATCGTCCTACGCTTCTAAGCTCGCTATTTACCGGGCAAAGAAAGCGCAGGAAATGAAGCGAAAAACGGCGCAGAGAGAGCAGAACAGGCGCAAACTGAACAATGCTCTGATCACAATTTACAGAAGTTATATGGAACGATCTGAGCCATTATCAGAGGTCTGGTGTGATTGCTATAACGCCCTGCAGTATCAACTGTATGTGGGCGGATATTTGGAGAAGTGAGGTGATAGAATGTGGAGCCGTTGATAAAACTGGATAAGAACAGCATCCTGGGGGAAGAAATTTTTGTAGAGATATTTGACCAGGAAGACGAGATAGCAAAGGCGCGCATGATTCTGTCACTTACAGATCGCGCATCAGAACTTGGCGTTAAAGGAAAATTTGAGGAGCTACTAAAAGCATACAAGAAAGTTGATCGGGAGAATAAGCGGAAAGAGCGCGAGAAACCAATCACGATGCTGGAGAGATGGACTAATTTTGATGGACCTTATGACAATATGTTCTGTGGTGCGTGGCTAGCCGGGGAAGATGGAATATATGCGCAGAATGACAGCCAGATTGACTCTGTAGCTTGTTATCATCCTATTCTCCCAGTAGAGCGGATGAAGAACATGGAAACAGGTGAGGAGCAGATTAAGATCGCATATAAGCGTAATCGGATCTGGAATGAGATCATCGTGCCAAAGACAATGGTGACATCTGCCAGCAAGATTGTTGCTCTTTCCGGAAGAGGAATATCGGTGACATCTGAAAATGCAAAACTTCTGGTCAGATATCTGTCAGATGTAGAGAATATGAACGACAGTCATATCAAGGTGCAGTATTCTACCAGCAAGCTCGGATGGATTGGAGAGCAGTTTATTCCCTATGATACGGATATTGTATTTGATGGAGACCAGAGATTCCGACAGGCTTATGACAGCGTGTCAGCGCATGGGAACTGGAAGTTGTGGCAATCGCATATTTTGAAACTACGCAAGTCTGGCCGGGTAGAAATTAAATTCATGATGGCAGCATCATTTGCGAGTGTGTTGGTCAGCCTTCTGGGAGGACTGCCATTTATCGTAGATCTTTGGGGAGAAACCGAAGGCGGTAAAACAGTATCTCTTATGGTTGCGACATCGATTTGGGCGAATCCGGATGAATCTGCGTACATAGGAGATTTTAAGACTACAGAGGTAGCGTTGGAAGCAAAAGCAGATATGTTGAATCATTTACCGATGGTACTGGACGATACCAGTAAAACCAGCAGCCGGATCCGGGATAATTTTGAAGGCATTGTATACGACCTGTGTTCCGGAAAAGGAAAAAGCAGATCCAATAAAGATCTTGGCATTAACCGAGAGAACCGCTGGAAGAACTGCATTCTGACAAATGGGGAACGTCCATTGAATTCTTATGTATCGCAGGGCGGAGCGATTAACCGTATTCTGGAAGTGGAATGCGGAGAGCACGTCTTTAAGGATCCGCAGGAGACTGCAGAGACTGTAAAGAAGAATTATGGTCTGGCCGGGAAACGGTATATAGAAGCATTGAAGTCTCTGGGAGTGGAGGAAATACGCCGGATCCAGAAAGATTTTCAGGCAAAGCTATACGATGATGAAGCCATGCAGAAACAGAGCTTGTCTCTGGCCATATTATTGACAGCAGATAAAATCGCAACAGACTGTCTGTTTAAAGACGGGCAGTATATCACTCTGGAAGAAGCGAAGAGTGTTTTGATCAACAAGAATGATTTGAGTGATAACGAACGCTGCTACCGATATCTACAGGATAAAGTCGCTATGAATGGGCAGCGTTTCGATGTGAGCAACAACGCCGAACAGTGGGGCGTGTTAGAGAATGGATACGCCATCATCTACAATCAGGCGTTTAAGGAACTGTGCAAAAACGGCGGATTTTCAGACAAGGCGTTCCTGTCTTGGGCAGACCGCAAAGGGTTGATTAATACCCAGAGCGGGAGATTGACCAAAGGGAAGAAAGTGGATGGAGCTTCGAGAAGATGCGTATTTCTAAAGCTAAATGAGAAGATCGACCAAGACGGTTTCGAACAGCTGGACGAATACGAGCAGGAAGAGCTACCATTCAAGTAAAAGAAATGAAACTTGATGAAAATTAAAATGAAGAAATGCATAGACATAAAAGATAAAAAGTTACCAGTTACCAAAGTTACCAGCACTTTTCCATGCCTATAGGAAAAAATAAAATGTGTATATATTTCACACAAAATGTTTCCTATATGGGAAAAGCTGTGGTAACCCGGTAACCGAAATGCAAAAAGTGGTGCAACGCCAGTAAATACAAGGGGTTGCGAGGTTTCCCGGTATTGGTAACTTACACAAAAAAATGGTAACGTGCGGTAACGGAGGGAGTCATGGAAGAACGTGTAACAAAGATATATAACGCCTGCTGGAAGAATTATAAAGAATATCTGGCTGATCATGATATGGCAGCATATAACAAGCGGTCAGAAGAGTTATTCCGACAGTATGGTGAACAGTATGATATTCAGAATTTATTATTCTGGTTTGCTCCAATTGTGAACAAGCTTCATGCGGAGCATTTGAAGGAGATGGGCTGATGGGAGTGATAAGAAGTATTAGAGGAGGAACAGCCGGTCTGAATGAAGAGGATCGGCTACAGATAGCCAGGTTATTAATCAAGGCGGGATATTCGGTCAGAATTGGATATCGGGTTATTCCTGGTAATGCAAAAGGGAAGAAAGAATATGTTATAGAGTACCGGGAGGATGATGCATGACAGAGTACCAACCATCCGAAGTGCTCCAAGGTTTCCTGGATTACATTGATCAGATTAAGGCTGAATATCAATCAGCACGGGAGGCTGTCGGGAAAGAGGATAAGCGCCTGCAGGATCTGCTGCATGAATTGGAATTCGCTGAGGACAAGGCGGCCAGGAATAAGGTGGCTACGAAATTTCAGAGAAGCAGGAGAGAGCGCAGAAGATACAAGGACGAGGTTCAAAGGTTGGAACTTCTGATTGATTTCTTTGACAGCCAGAATCATAAGACAACGATCAATAAGATGCGAAATCTGTTAGGAGCACAGAGGAAAAGAGAAGAATATTTAAACGGAGAGAGACATTATAAGCCAAGAGTGGAGGAATGATTGATGTACATAGAAAAACCATTGAAAGAAGCATTAGAAGCATATATGTTGGGCAGACCAGTAACTGCTTTGTGGACCAGCAGTGATGGTGATTTGAATGCAATGAGATTGTCTGATCTGTTGGAAGGGGAAGAGAATCATTATCTGGTGGATGTGCCAGCGGTACCGAATCCGGAATTTGAACAGGCGGTACAGGAAATGAAAGAATCTGCTCGGCCAGAACCGGAAGAGATCATCCAGGCAGTGCATGACACCCAGGAAGAGCCGGAGGACTGCCCCCCCCGAACAGGAACAGGCAAAGAAAGAACTGGAAGAAGAAACGGTAGATTCGGGAGATAATTCGGACAGACATCTGTGTATGACTTGTAAGTACCGAGGAAAGAAGAGACCGGGCAGACCGAAGAAAGGCGGACCGGCGGCAAGACCGGGGTGTGACTACTATGTGATCACAGACCGGGAAAGAGGCTGTGACGTGGAGAAGTGTGATAAGTGGGAGGAAGAGTAGATGCAGAGATTAACACATAAGAGAGAGAACGGTATAAAGCGAGGATACTGGTCTCCGAACAAGAAACAGGAGTTGGTGGATAGACTGGCAATGTATGAAGATGCAGCGGAAAAAGAAAAGTTCGGTAAGTGGATTCCAATAAGTGAAAGACTTCCGGAGTCAGATGAGTATATTTTGATTTCGTGTTCAAATTACACGGGTTTGTGCATTGGTAGATACGAGAAACACGAAGATGGCAGCGGAAACTTTTACCAAGGCGATGATGATGATGCGTTGCTTTCCTATGGATTATTTGTGAATGCTTGGATGCCATTACCGAAGCCATACAGGGAGGTAGACGATGAACAGAATCAATAGAGCACTTGCTGTATTGTTAGCATCCATTGCGTTAACCGGATGCGCTGAGAAGCAGGAAGTGAAAGAACCGACACCGATCACTGTTGAGAAGAAAAACATCACGGATACAGCTGAGTTCAAGCAGGCGGTATCCAAGCGTGTGGATGAGGTGCTGGGCGGTGAAGTCAGCCTGACAGTATATCTTGATACAGCAGAGGATTTCAACTACATCGGAGAACTGGAGATCATTAACGATGGATCTGACGGAACCAGACCTGTGATATTTATCCATGCAGATCACAAAACCGAAGAAAGCGGGTGGTGGTAGATGCGGAAGAAGAGAGACAAGAAAGAACAGAAGATAGCTCAGAAGAAGCATTATGACGGTCTGGAAGCTAAGACGGATGAGAGGGCTCTGGCAGACTTCCGGAAGCCGGCATATCAGAGTGTGAGTGTGTCAGAGTATATCAGACGGAAATACGGCAAGGGGAGTGATACGGATGGACAAGAAATGTCTAAAAAGGTACCGAGCGAATAGAAGAGAGCTGCTGAGTCTGGAACGGACGTTGGAAAGATTGTATATGCAGTTGGAGGATGTTCCGGAGGTATCTGGTAAGGTGAGTAAGTCGTCTGATGATTTCCCGTACATCGAACAGCATGTAACGGTGCAGATGCAGGAGCCGAAGAAGGCTTCGGAGATTAAGGATCGGATCCGAAAGAAAGAGAAACGGCATAAGGCATTGCTGGCTGACATGGCAGAAGCAGAGCGGATCATCATGAAGATGCCGGAAGGACTCAGCAGACAGATCCTGGAGCAGGTGTACCTGGAAGGAATGAGCCAGCAGGAAGTCGGAGAGGTTGTTGGGTATACGCAGTCGATGGTGTCTAAAATAATAAAGACAACAATGAAAGATTCATAACATTCATAATTTAGGTGTGGTATTATTATACTAGACAAAGAAGAAAACTTCTTCGATGGCATGATGAATTGACTTCCTTATAATGGCAAGAGGGCGACCGGATGGTCGTCTTTTTGTTTGCATGAAAATAATTCTTGCAAGTGAATATAAGTTGTAATACAATGGAAAAGGTTGCACAAAGTAGCCAAAAGTGGCGCAAAGTAGTTGAAAGTAACTAAAAGATGGCGTAAAATAAAAAAACAGAAACAAAGTACTACGATTTGACAAATAAATCAAGTTCAATAGTGTATTTTTATTAAGATGCATGTGGCAGAATGGGAAAGTAACGAATTGAGACAACATTAAAAGGAGAATGGTCATGAAGAGAAAAATTAGTAAAGCTTTTTTTCAAGGCTACGGAAGAGCGTTGAATTTGGCTGGAATCAAAAGATGGCCGGATATTTCAAATGGTAGAACAAATGATTATGAAGCATTAAGGAGCGACTGGGAAAATGTCGGAGGAACAATCCAAAGAGAAACAGACAGCTATAGAAGAGCTTGCGGACGATGATAAAAATCGGGAGCTTATCGAAGAAGCTGTAGAGAATGAAACAAAAAAGGTAATAGCAGAAGTGATTCAAGGAGAATTTAGCGGCCCAATTCCGCCACCGAGTATCATTGAAGGATATGAAAGAGTTCTCCCAGGTTCAGCGGATCGAATTATTACTATGGCAGAAAAACAGTCAGAACATCGCCAGAAAATGGAAGAAAAAATGATATCAGCAGAATCAAGAGATAGTTTGTTAGGTGTTATTTTTGCCTTTTTACTTGGGGTTGGATGTATTATTGCAGCCGTAATAATGGTATGTGTTGTACCACAAAACAGTGGAGCTATTGCTGGGGCGTTTTTAGGCGTGACTGGAATAGGTTCGATAACAAGTAGCTTTATAGTAAATACTAGAAGACAATCTAAAAAAGATAAGTAATTAGCTAGAC
>OLND01003803.1_pt1 | contig 11250 bp, 6 predicted proteins | sample 1672031 | NCBI WGS metagenome assembly OLND01 (sample SAMEA3136638, study PRJEB25190) | human gut metagenome | biome: human gut; feature: human-associated habitat; material: faeces | place: Austria | collected 2013
ACGTTTCTGTGGTGCAGACTGTTCAACTGCTTTCTTTCTTAAAGAGTTGAATGTTCTCTGCAGAGCCGGTGCTGTAGATTTCTTTACAGCTGTCTGACGTCCTTTTCTTACTAACTGGTTGAATGTTGGCATTCCATTTCACCTCCCGATTATTTTCTCCATGGTTAGTCATGGGGTAGCGCGGTTGCTATTGTCAAATGAATATTGCGCACAAAAAAACAGCGTTCCTGTTGCACGCTTGCTCATTATATCCCGTAAAAATGCAGCTGTCAAGGCATTTTACAGGATTTTTTCGTTATTTTACGAAATCCTTATTATTGCATTTTAAGACATCTCTGCTTATAATAAAAAAAAGTAATTTTCACTTTATTTGGTTACATCTATAATATAGGAAAGGATTTTTTATGAAAAACAAAATCACCCCATCTGTTATCCTGCTCATCATTACCGTGATCTTCTTTATTGCCGGTATCTTTTTCATGGGAATCCAGGCCAGACAACAAATTTCGGATACTGAGCAAAGCCTTGATGCTTTCATTTCCCAGGTAAAAGACAAACAGCAGGCGTTAAACGACGCACAAACTTCTTTTTCATCCGCTGTCAAAGAAAAAAAAGATCTTCTGAATTATCGCCAGCAAAAAGCTTCCGGTCGGCAGACTGCTGTGCAGGAGCATCGCGATACTCAGGAGTCATCCGAAGCTGTCACTTCCGTTTTCAGTCAGGACCACAGCTGATTCCAGAGATATTTTATAAGATATTTACTATAGAAAGAACTCTTACATACAGAAAGGATTTATATAATGAAAAATAGCAAGCACCAAAAGCCATTTCTTCTTTATACGATCATCATCATCATCCTCGCGCTTGTCATTCTCGCACTTGGCGGGCTGACACTCTACTCTTTTCAGGATCTTGCTTCTCTCCGTTCAAAAGTCACTGATCTCCAGAATACAGTACAGGAAATTTCTGATACATCAGCAGAACTGATCAGTCAGGCAAAGGAACTAGGTAGTCTGAACGATCAACTGGAATCCTCAAATGATTCTGAAACAGATTCCTCCGTTGATTCTTCACAGGATGTACAGGAAGAAGGGACTATTTCTCCTTCCCATTCTTCTGAGTCTTCCACTGACGAAAGTTTGAACAGTCTTCTCGCTCAGATTAAACCGCTCCTTCCTCAGAACAATGGCACCTGGTCCGTATATGTATGCAACCTTATGAAAAATACAGAAGGTGTGATTGACGATCAGCCCATGCAGGCTGCCAGTCTGATCAAACTTTTTATTATGGGTACTGTTTACGAAAATTATGAATCTCTCTCCGAAACTTATGGTGCTGATACACTGAACAGTTATTTGAATTCAATGATTACCGTAAGTGATAACGATGCGGCAAATAAACTTGTAAATATGCTTGGTGATGGCGATGATGAAGCCGGTATGCGTGCTGTGAATGCATTTTGTGCTTCTCATGGATACTCCAGCACTTCAATGGGACGTCTCCTTCTCCAGAGTAATGAATACGGTGATAATTACACTTCCGTCAGTGATTGCGGTCATTTTCTGAAGGAAATCTATCAGAGCAATGCCGGCACTGCCGAATCCACTCTTGCGCATACAGATGCAATGTATTCTCTTCTCAAAATGCAGCAGCGCAGAAATAAAATTCCTGCCAACCTTCCAGATGGAGTAAAAGTTGCCAACAAAACCGGAGAGTTGGATGATGTCGAAAATGATGCCGGAATCATTTACAATACCGCCAAAAACATCGATCTGGTTGTCTGCTTTATGTCGCAGGATCTCACCGACAGTAGTGAAGCACAGGCAGTAATCGCACAGGATTCTCGTCTGATCTATGGTTATTACAACGAATGATCATTTTTCACAGCGAAAAACCTGTCATTCCGAATTTTCGGTCTGACAGGTTTTTCTTATTCTTCTTGCTTATCTTCCTCATATGACATTTCCCAGATATCCGCAAAAACAGCAAGCGGACAATCTGTCAAAAGACACATCAGCAAAAAACATTCATATGGATTTACTATGTAGATCTCACTCATTCCGCATTTCTTAAGAATTTCCTGAATCTCCTCAAGAAAATGATGATAACGATTATACGGATCATCATCCTGCATCTCCTGTGAAATGATAAAGAACTCTAATGTAATCAGATCAAAGCGCTCTACTGGAAATTTATGATTCAATATACTGTTGATTCTCTGTCTGCTGAATCGCTTCTGACTGAAATGTTTCGCCAAAATAGATGCCGACATCTTTTTAAGATTTCCCATTTTATTTACAGGAATTCCACTGCAGATAACTTTTTCCACATCTGAATCCGTAATATCTGAAATATTCCACACCTTATTGCGGGATTTTTCCACCTCATCCCCCTGATACATCTTCGCGATGATTTCTTTTGCATGAGTAAGGAGACGGACAAATTCCTGATAGGCCTGGCTTTTCTCGGACATCGGATCATCTGCTCCAACTTTCACATACGCCAGATAACGAAGCAGTTTATCCTCTGTATCAAGACAGATTTTTCCCGAATAAACCTGTGGAGCTTCTGTATAACTCTCATCTGGTTCCAGCTCTTCATAACGTTTCTTAAGTTCTTCTGCCCTATGATAACCAAGCTGCTGCGAATAACAGTACCAGTAGATTACCTCATCCGGATTATGGAAATCAAAATCCTGTTCCCGCAAAACCCTTGTCAGAAAATCAGATACATCTTCTGCACTCATACGCAAACCGAACCCCAGTAAAAAGACCGTCTCTCTTTTAACGGAAGCCTGTGTCAGCCAGTTATTTACCAACGATGTTAGTTTTGTCGAAGTTGGATTCATAGATTTCGGTGTACAAGTCTCATGAAATGATTCGATCACAATATCTCTGTAAATATCCTGTGTAACTTCGTTATAAGGTTCTTCCAATCCTGCACGTTCATAAATATAACGTTTCAGATGATCTCCAAAAGACACGAGTTCCATTTCTTTATATAAATAATGAAAAATAACATCTGCATCCTCATCCTCAAAGCCATCCAGACTGACAACCTGACGAAATCTCTGTGCAGCTTTTCTCGTAAAATCAAAGTCTTTTACAGAATCAAATGCCACTGTCTGCTCAAAATCAAGATCCTGCATTCTGTTTTTCATTATATATCACCCTCATTCTGCCTGTGAAACCAATTTAACACTCGTCTGAACATATTGCGTGGCTGCTCCATGATCTCACATAAAACAACTGTAATATTATCTCTTCCACCCTTTTTCAGAGCTCTGTCTACGAGAATCTCTACGGTTTTTGCCACTGGAATATCCCTGCTGAGTATATCCGCGATTTCTCCGTCTGAAAGCATATCTGTGATTCCATCAGAACAAAGCAGGAAGCGATCCCCTATTTTAATTTCCTGCCTGCTGATCGACGGTTCCAGCTGCAGATTTTCTTCTTCCATCCCAAGATACTGTGTTAATGGTGCCTTTCCAAACAAACTGCGCCCCAGGACGTGGTCTTGTGAAATCTGATAAAATTTCTCACGGTCTGATTTATAGATCCGGCTGTCTCCAAGATTGCAGCTATAAACAGCATCTTCTGCAAAGGCAAGTAATGCTGCCGTTGTTCCCATGCTATTGATCTTATTTGTCCTGCCGTAATCGCAGATAGCCTGATTCATACTTTCACAGATTTCATTCAGGAATTCTTCCGGATCATTCCGTATTCCATCTTTTGCAGTTTTAAAATGTTCGCCACAGGCTTCTGCCGCAAGAAAAGCAGCCATCTCGCCACAGCTCTCACCTCCCATGCCATCAAAAACAGCAAGCAGCGGATATTCCGATTGTTTCATATATCCGCTTCGAATATGGCTCATTCCCTGATTCTGAGCCTCCAGACTATCACCGCAGCACCAGAAATTATCTTCATTATTATTGCGGATTTTTCCTATATGGCATGTATATGCATATTCAATCTGATAGGCCATATTCCGTCCTTTCTTATGATGCTGAATTTTCTGAGCTGCTGTCTGAAGAAAGATTCAGTTCATTCTTATATTCCTCTGCACGATTCAGATACTTTTCGCCTCTGCTGACGTATTCATCATTATTTGTCTCATTGTCATGACAACGGTTATTTTCATCAATCCATCGGACAAGCTTTCCATCATCATAATAATAACGGTCTATTTTCTGCTGTCCTTCTTTTATATCTCCGGATGTACTGCTGTCTGACCAAATATATGCAAAAAACAGTTCATTCTTCCAATAATAGTATTCTTCATACTGATTATCCTTCGAAAGGGATGGATAGATAAGGATCTTCCTTACCTGCCAGCTTCCATCATCCAGCTGTTTCAGGTAGCTGATCTTTCCATCCTCTTCTGAACCGATCCAGCTGTAATCATTCAGATTATCACTGATCTCTGTTGCCTGCGTCTGTATTTTTTCCAGTGTCTCCTGCAACTGCTTACTTTCTGCAGTCTGAACAGTTTCCGTTACAGACTGTTTCAAACGCTGCAGTTCCGCATTTTCCCTCAAAAGCCAGATAAATACACCCACGATTACACAGACTGCAGCAAACATGATAATAACCGCAGCAACCAGTGGCTCAAATTTCTTTTTTGCTCTCTTTTTAGCTTTTTTTACTGATAGCGGTCTTTCCTGATTGTTTTTGCGTACAATCACTGTCCCTTCTGTCTCTGCTTTCATTTGGGACTGCTGGATTGCTTGTTTTCGGTCTTTCTGTGGTGTTCTTTGCTGAGATTTGTGCTGCACCTTCTGTTGATTTATTTTCCCCGGTGCATGTTCAAGCTCCTGCGTTTTACGTACATGCACTGTTTTTGCAGATGAACTTCCTGTTTTTACTCTCTCCAATGCTTCACGAAATTCCTCTGCATTGGCATAACGTTCTTCCCGGTCAAACGCACATGCTTTGAGAATCACCTCCGCAAACGCATCGCCTGCTTCTGCCGGTCTAGGGAGTTTCTCCCCGGCCATACGTTTATTCAAAGCATTTTCTTTATCTCTGTATGTAATCAGCTGTTTTTCCAGGCTGATAAACGGAAGTCTGTTGTGATTCCGAAGTTTGTATAAAACAATTCCAAGCGAATAAATGTCTACTCTTGAATCATAAGCTTCACCTTTATACATTTCCGGAGCCATATAAGAATAGGTACCCTTCTTTGAAAGTCCGCTCATAGTGCGTTCCAGTTCACGGGCAATACCAAAGTCTCCAAGTTTAAATTCTCCAAACCTGGATACAAAAATATTTTCAGGTTTGATATCTCTGTGAATAATATTCTGACATTGACAGTATTCCAATGCTTTACACAGATCAATACCAAGGCGGAGCACATCATCTTCCGAAAGTGCGCGTCCTGCACAATATTCCATAAAGCTGGTCAGATATTCCATCCGGATATAAATATCCCATCCAATGTCATCCAGATATTCTACTACTTTATAATCTTCAACAGAAACCACATGAGAATTTCCTCTGAAATATTCCATGGTACTGACTTCCTGAATACATTCATCAACAAGTCCCTGAAAATATTCTTTCACTGACTGTTCATTCGGGCTTTCAGAACGAACGCTGCTTAATTCCCCGGGATTTGAGGGAATCGTAATAACTTTAATTGCAGAATAAAATGTCGTTCCCTGCTCACTTCGACAAGCTTTATAAACTTTACCGAAAGATCCTTCTCCAATCTTTTCTGTAATCTTCCATTCCGGCCATACAGAAACCGGCAGTTGCTTATCCATCTTCCCCCTCCTTTCCCGGTAAGCTCCTATATTTCAGAGTTTTTTATTTATTTTAAATATTAATTAGCTTCATTATAGCATGCAAATAAATCCATGTCTGTAATTTTCGATATTCTTCCAGTTTTTTTCATACAATATTTATATTTTTCCATATAAAAATCCCCCGACCACCAAAATGGTCAGGGGATGTCTGCGAACAATAATTAATTATTCCTCTGTATCGTCAGTGTTTTCTTCTGCATTGATGATTTCATCGTCTGCAGCATCAACAGTTTCTTCCAGTGTGATCGTTTCTTCGTCTTCCGGAAGGCTTTCTGCAGTTTCTTCATCCACTGTCGGTGCCTCTTCCGGCATGCCTGTATCCAACTGGATATCTCTGTAACGTTTCAGACCTGTACCTGCTGGAATCAGTTTACCAATGATAACGTTTTCCTTCAGACCAACCAGGTGGTCAACCTTACCTTTGATTGCAGCCTCTGTCAGGACTTTTGTTGTTTCCTGGAAGGATGCCGCTGACAGGAAGGAATCTGTTGCCAGAGAAGCTTTGGTAATACCAAGCATTACCTGCTTTCCTTCTGCCGGTTTCTTTCCTTCTTTCTCAAGGTTTTCATTAACTTCCTCAAATTCAAGAACATCTACAAGTGTTCCCGGAAGGAATTCTGTATCTCCATTGTCTTCGATACGAATCTTCTTCAGCATCTGACGAACCAGAACCTCGATATGCTTATCACTGATTTCTACACCCTGGAGACGATATACTCTCTGAACTTCACGGATCATGTAATCCTGAACAGCACGAACACCTTTAATTCTCAGGATATCATGTGGATTTACACTACCTTCTGTAAGTTCATCACCAGCTTCAAGAACCTGTCCGTCTGCAATCTTGATACGAGATCCATAAGGGATCAGATATGTCTTGGAATCTCCGTTCTCCGGATTTGTTACAATGATCTCACGTTTTTTCTTTGTGTCGTTGATGACAGCAACACCAGGAATTTCTGTGATAATAGCAAGACCTTTCGGTTTTCTTGCCTCAAAAAGCTCCTCAACTCGAGGAAGACCCTGAGTGATATCTCCACCGGCTACACCACCACTATGGAATGTACGCATAGTCAGCTGTGTACCAGGCTCACCGATAGACTGCGCAGCAATAATACCAACAGCCTCACCAACCTGAACAGCTTCACCAGTTGCCATGTTTGCACCATAACATTTTGCGCAGACACCAACCTTACACTTACAGGTCAGAATTGTACGGATCTTGACTTCTTCGATCGGTCCACCAGTTTTGCTTACACCTTCACTCATGATACGTGCAGCACGTCTTGGGGTGATCATATGGTTTGCCTTAACAAGAACTTCACCATCTTTATTTGTGATAGTCTCACATGCAAAACGACCTGTGATACGTTCCTGAAGGTTTTCGATTTCTTCTTTTCCATCCATGAAGCCTTTGACATACATACCAGAGATTTCCGGTCTGTTTTCGCAGCAGTCTGTCTCACGAACGATCAGTTCCTGAGATACATCAACCATTCGTCTGGTCAGGTATCCAGAGTCGGCTGTACGAAGTGCTGTATCGGACATACCTTTACGAGCACCATGTGCAGACATGAAGTATTCCAGTACTTCAAGACCTTCACGGAAGTTTGACTTGATAGGAAGCTCGATCGTATGACCAGTTGTATCGGCCATCAGACCACGCATACCTGCAAGCTGTTTGATCTGTTTATCAGAACCACGGGCACCGGAGTCAGCCATCATAAAGATATTGTTATATTTATCAAGACCATCCAGAAGTGCTTTTGTAAGCTCATCATCAGTCTTCTTCCATGTTTCAACAACTTCTTTGTAACGCTCTTCTTCAGTAATAAGACCACGCTTATAGTTCTTTGTGATTTTGTCTACGATATTCTGCGCATTCTGGATCATCTCAGGTTTCTGAGGCGGCACAGTCATATCAGAAATGGATACGGTCATCGCTGCACGTGTAGAGTACTTGTAACCTGTAGCCTTGATAGAATCAAGAACTTCTGCTGTCTTGGTAGCTCCGTGTGTATTAATAACTTTTTCCAGAATTTTCTTCAGCTGTTTCTTACCAACCAGGAAATCAACTTCCAGAAGAAGTTCATTACCCGGAATGCTTCTGTCTACGAATCCAAGATCCTGAGGAAGGATTTCATTAAACAGGAAACGTCCAAGTGTAGACTCTACAATACCAGTCATTTCTGTTCCATCAGGCATTGTCTTTGTGATACGAACCTTAATTCTGGACTGAAGAGTAATAACCTTATTTTCATAAGCAAGAATTGCTTCATTAACGCTCTTGAAGAACTTACCTTCTCCCGGATTTCCAGGTCTCTCCTGTGTCAGGTAGTAGATACCAAGGACCATATCCTGTGAAGGAACGGCTACCGGTCCACCATCTGAAGGTTTCAGAAGGTTGTTCGGTGAGAGCAGAAGGAAACGGCACTCTGCCTGAGCTTCCTGAGAAAGTGGAAGATGAACAGCCATCTGGTCACCATCGAAGTCAGCGTTGAACGCAGTACAAACAAGTGGATGAAGCTTGATAGCTTTACCTTCTACAAGAATCGGCTCAAACGCCTGGATACCCAGACGATGCAGTGTAGGTGCACGGTTCAGCATAACCGGATGTTCTTTGATAACATCTTCCAGTACATCCCAAACTTCTGTCTGAAGACGTTCTACCATCTTCTTGGCAGACTTAATGTTGTGTGCAATGCCTCTGGATACGAGTTCTTTCATGACAAAAGGCTTGAACAGCTCGATAGCCATTTCCTTCGGCAGACCGCACTGATACAGTTTCAGTTCAGGACCAACGACGATAACGGAACGACCTGAGTAGTCAACACGTTTACCAAGAAGGTTCTGACGGAAACGGCCCTGTTTACCTTTTAACATATCTGAAAGAGATTTCAGCGCTCTGTTGCCAGGACCTGTAACAGGACGACCACGACGACCGTTATCGATCAGGGCATCAACCGCTTCCTGAAGCATACGCTTTTCATTTCTGACGATAATGTCAGGTGCGCCCAGTTCAAGAAGACGTTTCAGTCTGTTATTTCTGTTAATGATTCTTCTGTACAGATCATTTAAATCGGATGTTGCAAAACGTCCGCCGTCTAACTGTACCATTGGACGGATATCCGGAGGAATAACCGGAATAACGGTCATGATCATCCATTCAGGCTTGTTGCCGGAATGAAGGAATGCTTCGACTTCTTCCAGACGGCGGATGCATTTTACCTTGCGCTGGCCGCTGCCTTCTTCGATTTCCTTCTTCAGGGCTTTTTCGAGAGCCGGCAGATCCAGTTCCTTCAGAAGGTACTGGATAGCTTCAGCGCCCATCTGAGCCTTGAAGGAGCCTTTGCCGTAAGTAGCAACGGCAGTCTGGTATTCAGTTTCGTTCAGGACCTGTTTCTTGGAGAGGTTGGTGTCTCCCGGATCCAGGACGATGTAAGCTGCGAAATAGAGAACTCTTTCCAGCTGACGCGGAGCGATTTCAAGGATCAATCCGATACGGGACGGGGTACCCTTGAAATACCAGATATGAGAAACGGGGCATGCCAGGGCAATGTGGCCCATTCTTTCACGGCGAACCTTGGAGCTCGTTACTTCGACACCGCACTTGTCGCAGATGGTGCCTTTATAACGCATCTTCTTATATTTGCCGCATTTGCATTCCCAATCCTTTGTCGGTCCGAAAATTTTCTCGCAGAAGAGACCATCGGTTTCAGCCTTCAGGGTTCTGTAGTTAATCGTTTCCGGTTTCGTTACTTCGCCGTGGGACCATTCGAGGATCTTTTCCGGAGAAGCGATGCCGATTTTCATGGAATCAAATTCGTTTACATCTAACAATTGTGTACCGCTCCTTTCCGGACTTATTCGTCACGGTCATCGTCGTGACCGGAATCGCCATTGAGTTCTTCTTCATTAAATCCTGCTTCTTCATAAGCGGGAGCTGTGACTTCAGCTTCAAGGGCATCGTTGAAGGATGCTACATCATCATGGAGGGATTCAGCCGGAGCGCCCGTCATGGAAGATTCCATGGCATTTCTGGATTCGGTGACAGCAGTGTCGCCTTCCATAGCTTCCTTGACTTCATCTCTGTGCCAGCGTTCTCCGCCGCCGTAACCCTGTTCCATATCTTCTTCGTCGAGTTCCTTCAGAACGACTTCGTCGCCATTTTCGTTCAGGATGCGGACATCCAGGCCGATGGACTGAAGTTCTTTCATGAGAACCTTGAAGGATTCCGGAACGCCCGGGCTCGGGATGTTTTCGCCCTTGAAGATCTTTTCATATGCCTTGACACGGCCGATGACATCATCGGACTTGACGGTCAGGATTTCCTGCAGTGTGTAAGCTGCGCCGTAAGCTTCGAGTGCCCAGACTTCCATTTCGCCGAAGCGCTGGCCGCCGAACTGAGCCTTGCCGCCCAGTGGCTGCTGGGTAACGAGGGAGTATGGACCAGTGGAACGAGCATGAATCTTGTCATCAACGAGGTGATGGAGCTTCAGCATGTATTTCCAGCCGATGGTGACCTGGTTGTCCAGTTTTTCACCGGTACGGCCGTCATAAAGATCAGTCTTTGCATTAGTCGGCAGGCCAGCTGCTTTCAGTGTTGCTGCGAGGTCTTCATCGCGGCAGCCGTCGAATACCGGGGTTGCGATATGGATACCGGATTCGGTCGGTTCAGGCATGCCATACTGATCGAAATCATATCCGCAGTTGCGCAGACGCTGTTCCATGATCTTGTACTGAGCCGGATCCTTCAGTGCTTCGTGAATTTCTTCGCCGAGCATGTGGCAGGCCCAGGACAGGTGGATTTCCAGAATCTGTCCGATGTTCATTCGGGATGGTACGCCTAGCGGGTTCAGAACCAGGTCGACAGGACGACCGTCTGGTGTGAACGGCATATCTTCGACTGGAAGAATTCTGGAGCATACGCACTTGTTGCCGTGACGGCCGGCCATCTTGTCGCCTTCACGGATCTTACGTTTCTGAGCAATGTATACGCGGACGAGCTTGTTGACGCCAGGAGCCAGTTCATCGCCGTTTTCACGGGTGAAGACTTTGACATCGACAACCTTGCCGAATTCACCATGCGGAACACGCAGGGATGTATCGCGGACTTCTCTTTCCTTGTCGCCGAAAATAGCGCGGAGGAGTCTTTCTTCAGGAGTCAGTTCGGTTTCGCCCTTCGGGGTGACCTTGCCGACCAGAATATCGCCAGGACGAACATCAGCACCGATCATGATGATGCCGTTTTCGTCGAGGTATTTGACAGCGTCTTCAGAAACAGAAGACAGCTGGCGGGTAATTTCTTCTGCGCCCAGCTTGGTGTCTCTTGCATCGCATTCGTATTCTTCAATATGGATGGAGGTGTAGAGATCGTCCTTGCAGAGACGTTCGGAGATCAGAACGGCGTCTTCGTGGTTGTACCCTTCCCAGGATACGAACGC
>OLND01003812.1_pt1 | contig 11231 bp, 9 predicted proteins | sample 1672031 | NCBI WGS metagenome assembly OLND01 (sample SAMEA3136638, study PRJEB25190) | human gut metagenome | biome: human gut; feature: human-associated habitat; material: faeces | place: Austria | collected 2013
AGGGCTACAAGAGCGTTGCCAAGCAGCTGGCTGACAAGTTCCACTTCGAGAAGGTCGCTATCACCCTGCGTGAGAGCCACAACGCTTCCGAGAACGGCTGGAGCGCTATGCTGTACGATGTCGCTTCCAACGAGTACTGCTTCTCCAAGAAGTACGAGCTGAAGATCATCGACCGCGTTGGCGGCGGTGACTCCTTCGGCGGCGGCCTGATCTACGCTCTGCTGAACGGCAAGAGCACTCAGGATGCTGTTGAGTTCGCTGTTGCTGCTTCTGCTCTGAAGCACACCATCGAGGGCGACTACAACATGATGACTGTCTCCGAGGTCGAGAAGCTGGCTGGCGGCGACGGTTCCGGCCGTATCCAGCGCTAAGCAGGAAAGGAGATCCGCTATGGATATCCGTTATTCCTGCAACCAGAAAGACTTCAAGCGCTACACCACCGAGGAGATGCGCGACGAGATGCTCATCACCGGCCTGTACAAGGCGGATGAAGTCGTGGCTGTCTACAGCCATGTGGACCGCATGGTCACGCTGGGTTGTATGCCTGTCCACGAGACGGTCTCCATCGACAAGGGCATCGACGTCTGGGCCAACTTTGGCACCCACTATTTCCTCGAGCGCCGCGAGATCGGTATGTTCAACATCGGCAAGGACTCCACGGGCATCGTGGTGGCCGACGGTGTGAAGTACGAGCTGGGCTATAAGGACTGCCTGTATATCACCCAGGGTACCAAGGAAGTTACTTTTGCTTCTGCAGACCCCGAGCATCCGGCAAAGTTCTATATGGTCTCCGCTCCGGCACATTGCTCTTACGAGACCCGCCTCATCCAGATCATGCTCCGCCAGAGCGCGGAGCCGTTCCACACCGGGGAAATCCCGGTTCGGCTCCATGTAATCGGCAAGATATAAGACCTTCTGCAGCAGCGTCATGTCCGGCTTGCCGGTCGTGTGCCAGCAGATGGCCGACTGCACCGCCGCAGATTCCCCGAACACCGCCCCCGCGACCGCCGCGCCGCTCTTGGCGTGCAGCAGCTTGGGGTGACTGCGTTCGAATGTATCCAACATCATACCATATTTATCGCATAATTTCAACTGCTCCGGACCGGGAAGCGCCTTAGTTACATCGTGCAGCAGACCGGCACGCCGGGCCGGGCCGGGATCCTCCCCGAAGCGGGCGGCAAGCTCCGCCGCCGTATGGCTGCAGCCAAGCACATGCGGCACGCGCTTCGGGTCGTGCAGCGGCAGGGCGATGCGGGCCAGCGCATCGAGCGGCAGGGCGCGCAGGTCGCTGCGCGTGTGATAAAGCCCCTGCATGCAGACGGCGTCATAGACCGCAGGCTCGAGATAGTCCTCCCCGCAGCGGAAGGCCAGCATGGCGCGGGCGATGGTGGAGGAATAGGGCAGAAAGTCATTTTCCACCAGCACGACGTCCGCCCCGAAGCGGTCGCGCAGCTGCTGCGCCGCTTCCCGAAGCGTTCTGCCGTCGTCCTTTCCGCGATGTGCGACTGCCAGCGAAGCGAGCTTTGCAATGCGCTCCGGCGCATGCCACTGCGCAAATGTCAGCAGCATGTCCGTCCCCATCAGAAACCAGAGGTGGTCGTTGGGATACTGCCGGTGCAGCTCCTCGAGTGTATCGGCCGTGTAGCTTGCGCCGCTGCGGTGCAGCTCCAGATCGCTGACCTCCGCAAACGGGAGGTCCTGCGCAGCCAGCCTTGTCAGCTCCAGACGCGTGTGGGCGTCCGGCGATCCGGCGGCCAGCGCCTTATGGGGCGGCAGCGCCGCCGGCATCAGAATGACGCGGTCCAGCCCAAGTCTGCGCTGGAACTCCGCTGCAGCCAGCAGATGGCCGCGATGCGGCGGGTTGAAGCTCCCGCCGAATATACCGATATTTGCCATGTGCGGCGCTCCCCTTTCCGATGATTTATGTTATTCCTCGCGGCTCTTCCGGCGCTCGATGGCGGCCTGAATGGCAGCCTGCCGGAAATACTCATTGCGGCGCTCGCGCTCCTCGCGTGCCTGCCGACGGCGCTCCTGCGCCCCGCGCCGGACGGGGTTCGACTTGCGCTTTTTCAGCTCGCGCGCCTGCCGTGCGGCCTCCTGTGCCTTCTTCTCCGAGCGGCGGTAGATCACGAATTTCGAGCCGACGCACTGCACGCCGTCTGCACCGAGCGCTTCGCACAGCGCATCGCAGACCTCGCGTGCGGACAGGAGCGCCGCCTCGAGCACGCGGCCCTTGACAAGCTCACGCGCCTCAAGCTGCCGGGCGGCCTCGGACAGAACATTCTCCGTCACGCCCCCCTTACCCACCATCAGGGTGGTGTCCAGATCATTTGCCTGTGCGCGCAGATCGGCGCGCTGTTTGCTGGTCAGCATAATTTCTTCTCCTTTTTCGTACCGAACGCCTTCTCCACAAAGGCGCGCAGCGCCCGGGCGCGGTGGGATACCTGATTTTTCTGCTCCGGGGCCAGTTCTGCGAACGTGCACCCGGCATCCTCCGCAAAGAACACCGGATCATAGCCGAAGCCGCCGTTTCCGTGGCGCTCGAACAGGATGTGTCCCGGACACTCGCCGCGCGCGACGATCTCCTTGCCGTCCGGCGTGACGAGGGTGATAACGCTGACGAATTTTGCCGTCCGCTTCCCCTCCGGAACGTTTTCGAGCTTTTTCAGCAGATAGTTGATGCGGTCGGAATCGCTGATGCAGTCCGGTCCGCCGTAGCGCGCGGAATAAACGCCCGGCTCTCCGTTCAGCGCGTCGACCATCAGGCCGGAGTCGTCCGCCACGGCGGGCAGACCGCAGGCCTGCATCACAGCCACAGCCTTGATGCGGGAATTCTCCTCAAACGTTGTGCCGGTCTCCTCCGGCTCGACATGCACACCCGCCTCACGCTGCGAGACGACGTCCAGCCCGTAGGCAGACAGGATCGCGCGCAGCTCGGCGATCTTGTGGGCGTTGTTGCTTGCCATAACGACCTTCATGTCGGGCACCTCCTCAGATCAGCGCGTCGACGAACGCGCGCGGCTCAAACGGCATCAGGTCGTCCATCTGTTCGCCGACACCGATGAGCTTCACAGGGATCTGCAGCGCGTCCGCCACGGCGATGACGATGCCGCCCTTGGCCGTGCCGTCGAGTTTTGTCAGGGCGATGGCCGTAACACCGGCGATCTCCTTGAACTGCTTGGCCTGCAGCAGGCCGTTCTGGCCCGTCGTGCCGTCGAGCACGAGCAGGACCTCTTTATCCGCATTCGGCAGCTCGCGGTCAATGATGCGGGAAATTTTGCCGAGCTCGTTCATCAGGTTGGCCTTGTTGTGCAGGCGTCCTGCCGTGTCGCACAGGATGACGTCGCTGCCTCGCGCCTTGGCGGCGGAAATGGCGTCGAACACCACGGCGGCGGGGTCCGCGCCCTCGTGCTGGCGGACGACGTCCACATTGGCGCGTCCGGCCCAAATTTCGAGCTGATCGGCAGCCGCGGCGCGGAACGTATCGGCCGCGCACAGCAGCACACGCTTGCCCTCGCCGGAGAGGCGATGGGCCAGCTTGCCGATGGTCGTCGTCTTGCCGACGCCGTTGACGCCGATGACAAGCACGACGGACGGGCGCGTGCCGAGCTTCAGGTTCGTGTCGCCGACGTTCAGCATGTCCACAAGGATATCCTTCAGGGCATCGTGAATTTCTTCCGCCGTGCGGAGCTTGCGCTCCTTCACGACGGTGCGGAGCTGCTCGACGGCCTTGCAGGACGTTTCCACGCCGATGTCGGCGAGGATCATGCTCTCCTCGAGCTCCTCATAAAATTCTTCATTTGCACCGCTGAACGAGGCGAAGATGCCGCCGAGCGTGTTGGCCATGGCGGCGCGCGTCTTTTTCAGTCCGTTTTTGATTTTTTCAAAAAAACCCATTTACTTGATCTCCTCCGAAATTCCGAGCTGCTGCTCCATTTGATTCAGGTCCAGATGCAGGATGCGGGAAATTCCCTGCTCCTGCATGGTCACGCCATAGAGCACGTCGGCGGCCTCCATGGTACCGCGGCGGTGCGTGATGACGATAAACTGCGTTTTCCCGCTGAAGCCGCGCAGGTAGCCCGCGAAGCGTTCGACATTCCGGTCGTCCAGCGCGGCGTCGATCTCGTCGAGCATGCAGAACGGCGTCGGCCGCACCTTCAGAATGGCAAAATACAGCGCGATGGCAACAAAGGCCTTCTCACCGCCGGACAGCAGCGTGATGGTCTTGAGCTGCTTGCCGGGCGGCTGCACACGAATTTCAATGCCGCACGTCAGCGGCTGCGAGCGGTCCTCCAGCTCGAGCGAGGCCTTGCCGCCGCCGAACATCTCCGTGAATGTCTGGCCGAAATAGGTGTTGATGCGGCCGAATTCCGTGACGAAAATATCGGTCATCTGGCCGGTGATATCGCCGATGATGCCCTCGAGGTCGCGCTTGGACGTCAGCACGTCGTCGCGCTGGCCGCAGAGGTATTCATACCGCTCGTTCACGCGGGCAAATTCGTCGATGGCGCCGAGGTTCGGCGTGCCAAGGCCGGAGATCTTCTTGCGGAGCTCCGCGGCGCGCTTCGTTCCGGCAGCCGTGCTCTCCAACTCCGCCGCAGCGGCGGGCGCGCTTGAGCGCGTCAGCTCATAGGTATCCCACAGCCGGTCGAGAATTTGCTTTTCCTCCAGCTCGGCAGCATTTTTGCGCGACTCCAGACGGGCGCTCTCGCGCTCCATGTTCAGGATATCGCGGTTTTTCTCCTGTACTTCCTTTTCCGTGGCCGTTTTGCGCGCTTCGACCTTCGCACGCTCGGCAAGCGCGGCCTGCAGCTCTTCCTGCCTGGCCTGCGCCGCGGCGTCCTGCCCGGCCAGCTTGTCCTGCTCGGCCTGCAGCGTCTTTTCCAGCTCAGCAGCCTCCTGCGTATAGCGGTCGATGAGCTGCAGCTTCTGCTCGCGGTCGCCGCGCATGGCATGCTCCAGCCCGCGCAGCTGCTCGGCGGAGCTCTTCGCCGTGGCGCGCTCGGCCTCCAGCTTGGCCGCCTCCATGCGCAGCGCCGTCAGGCGCTCCGAAAGGCGGCTGCTCTGCTCCGAAGCAACGCTCTGGCCGTCCGAAACGACGGAAAGCTCCTGCTCAGCCTCCTCCAGTGCCTTCTGCAGGTCGGCAACGGCCTTCTGCAGCGCCGCGCGGCGGCCGCTGTCGGCGCCGATCCGCTTTTCGAGCAGCTCCTGCTCGCGCTGCGAGCCGGTGATTGCGTCCGTCAGGGCCTGCACAAGAACGTGGTGCTGCTTTTCCTCGCCCTGCAGGCGCAGAGCGGCGTCTTCGGCCGTGCGGAGGTCCGTCTCCGCGTTCGTCAGGTCATAATTCGCCTGCTCCAGCAGGCGCTGCGCCTCCTTCTGCTCTCCGCGGAGCTTGTCCAGCGCGGCGGCAGCCTCCTTCTGCTGGACCTGCAGACGCTCGATCTCGTTGGCGCGCGACAGGATGCCCGCACTGCGGGAGACGGAGCCGCCCGTCATGGAGCCGCCTGCATTCAGGACCTGCCCGTCCAGCGTGACGATGCGGAAGCGGTGGCCGAATTGGTTGGCAATGGAAATGGCCGCGTCAAGGTCCTGCGCCACAACCGTGCGGCCGAGCAGATTCAGGATGATCTCGCGATAGCGCGGCTCACACGAGACAAGGTCGGAGGCTACGCCGCAGAAACCGGCGCAGCGCTCGATGCCGCTCTCGTTCAGCGGCCGGCCGTGGATGACAGACAGCGGCAGGAATGTGGCGCGGCCGTTGTCCGAGCGTTTCAGATATTGGATGGCAGCCTTGGCGCAGCCCTCGTCCTCCACGACGATATTCTGCATGGCGCTGCCGAGCGCGACCTCGATGGCAACGGTGTAGCTGTCCTGTGTGCGCAGCAGCATGGACACCGCGCCATGGATGCCGCGGAGCTTGCCGCGTCGGCTCTCCTGCATGACGGTGCGGACAGCGCGGGAATAGCCCTCCAGCTCACGCTCCATCTCCTGAAAGAGCTTCAGACGGGAGCTGACCGTGTCGAGCCGGACACCGGCGTCCGTGGCCTGCTTCTGCAGGGCCTCGCTCCGCTCCGCTCGGGTGCGGCTGCGCAAACGGTAGCCGTTGATGCGGTTCTGCGCGGCCGTGATATCGGCCTGCGCTTTGGAGAGCTGCTTCTGTGCGGTCTCGAGCGCGCGCTGTGCCTCAGCGCAGCGGCTCTGCGCCGCCTGCAGATCCTGTGCCAGCTGGGTCTGCCGCTCCGTGCTCTGGGCAAGACTCTCTTCCACGGCGGTCAGGTCTGCGCCGCGGGCGGAGAGCTCCTCGCGCTTCCGGCCCTGCAGATCGCGCAGGGTGAGATAGCGCTTTGTCATGCCGTCGGCGGAATCCGCCAGTCTGCGGCCCTCCTCCTCGGCCTGCTTCTGCTTTTCGGCCAGCGCGGCGGTCTGCGTGTCGATCTCGCCCATGCGCTGCTCCAGTGCTCCGATCTGCGCGGAGATGCTGCCGCTGCGGCTGTCCTGATCCTCCAGCTCGTGCTGCACGCGCTTCAGGTTGCTCTGCGCGTTGCCGCGATTCGTCTCCAGCACGGCGATCCGGCTGCGCTGCTCCTGCGAGGCGGCCTCCGCCTGCCGGATCGCATCACGGATCTGATCCGTCTGCAGGTCGCGGTTGTGGAGGTCGAACGTCAGGGATTCCGAGGTGACATAGAGCTTGTCCAGCGCGTCGTGCTCCTGCTGCAGGATGAAGGCGGCGGAATGATAGTCCTCCTCGGCCTTGCGCGCCGTGGCGCTCAGGCGCTCGAGCGACTGCAGCCACAGCGCGACCTCAAGGCCCTTGAGCTCCTCGCGGTAGGTCAGGTAGCGCTTTGCCTTTTCCGCCTGATCGCGCAGCGGGCCGACCTGCAGCTCCAGCTCCGAGATCTTGTCGCCGATGCGGGTCAGATTGTCCTGCGTCGTGGCGAGGCGGCGCTCCGTTTCCTCCTTGCGGTGGCGGTATTTCGAGATACCGGCGGCCTCCTCGAAAATTTCGCGGCGGTCCGTGCTCTTGAGGGACAGAATTTCGTCGATGCGTCCCTGGCTGATGTTGGAATAGCCGTCGCGGCCGAGACCGGTATCCATAAACAGCTCGTTGACATCACGCAGACGCACGCTCTGCTTGTTGATGTAGTATTCGCTCTCGCCGGAGCGGTAATACCGGCGTGTGACCATCAGCTCGTCGGCGTCATAATGCAGGGCGCGGTCGCTGTTGTCCAGCACGAGCGTCGCTTCGGCAAAGCCGACGGGGGCGCGCTTCTCCGTGCCGCCGAAAATAACGTCCTCCATCTTCTGGCCGCGCAGCGAGCGGGAATTCTGCTCGCCCATGACCCAGCGGATGGCATCTGAGATATTGGATTTTCCGCTGCCGTTCGGCCCGACGATGGCGGTGATATCATGGCCAAATCCCACGACCGTCTTGTCCGGGAAGGATTTGAAGCCCTGAATAACTAGCTGTTTCAGATACATATGGACAGATTGCTCCTATTGTATTTCAATGTCTGATTATACCATTGCGCCCCGAAAATTGCAAGACCGTGATTTCACCCCTGCAGGCGGTGCGGCATAGGATGACGCGGAGGTGATCGGAATGCTGCCGATCTTTCGGGGCGCCGCCACGGCGCTCCTCACCCCGTTCCGGCCGGACGGGAGCATCGATCTTCCGGCATGGGACCGCCTGCTTGAGCGGCAGCTGGATGCCGGGATCGCGGCGCTCGTTGTCTGCGGCACGACCGGCGAGGCTGCGACCCTGACGCAGGACGAGAGGCTGACACTCCTGCGCCGCGCAAAGCAGGCTGCCTGCGGCCATTGCCCCGTTATCATGGGCGTCGGGACGAACTGCACGGCAGACTCCGTAGAAAATGCAGAGCTTGCGGCACAGAACGGCGCGGATGCGCTGCTGGCCGTCACGCCCTACTATAATAAAGGGACACAGGCAGGCCTGCTTGCGCACTATACCGCGATTGCGGACGCGTCTCCCCTGCCGCTCGTGCTCTATAATGTTCCGTCGCGCACCGGCGTCGATCTCCTGCCGGAGACGGTGCGGGCGCTCGCCCGCCATCCGCATATTGCAGGCATCAAGGAAGCCTGCGGCAGCATCAGCCGAGCCGCACAGCTGCTGGGCCGGTGCGGTCTACCGGTGTGGAGCGGCAACGACGACCAGACGGCCGCGATCATGGCGCTCGGCGGCAGCGGCGTGATCTCCGTGGTGTCGAACGTCGCGCCGGAGGCCGTCGTTGCCATGACGGATGCCTGCCTTGCCGGAGATTTCCGCGAAGGCGCGCGCCGCCAGCTGGAGCTTCTGCCGCTGTGCGAGGCGCTGTTCTGCGTCGTGAACCCCATCCCGGTCAAGGCCGCCATGGAGGAGCTTGGCCTGTGCGGCGGGACGCTCCGCCTGCCGCTGTCGCCGCTGGAGGAGCCGTACCGCAGCCGCCTGCGGGCAGTGCTGCGGGGGTATAGGCTCCTCTCATAAGAGTATCCCCGCGCAGCACCGGGACTGCTTCCTGCGCGGCATGAAAATGCTCCCCCTATGTGACGGTGTCTTTCATCGTCTCATAGAGGGAGCATATCACTTCACCAGCTCCGAAGCTTTTTCTTTAAGCGCGCGGGTGGTATTTTTCATAGACGCTCTTGAGCGTCTTTTTCACGACCTGCGCATAGACCTGCGTGGAGGAGATATCGCTGTGGCCGAGCATCTCCTGCAGGGAATGCAGGTCCGCGCCGTTTTCGAGCAGATGGGCCGCAAAGCTGTGGCGCAGCGTATGCGGTGTGATCTCCTTGTCGATCTGCGCGGTCTGCTGATAGTGCTTGATGATCTTCCAAAAGCCCTGTCTGGAAATGCGGCCGCCGTTCAGGTTGACGAACAGGGCCTGCTCGTCCGGCTCGGCGATCATATTCGGCCGGATATCCGTCACATAGGCCGTCAGGGCACGGATGGCCGCCGGGTAGATCGGGATGATGCGGGACTTCCCGTTCCCGGTGCAGCGGACAAAGCCGCCTGCCAGACTGACGTCCGAAACGTTCAAGGCGATCATCTCGCTGACGCGCATGCCGGTGGCATAGAGCGTCTCGAGCATGGCCTTGTCGCGGTAGCCCTTCATATCCGTACACTTCGGCTGCTCGAGCAGCAGCTCGACCTCGCGGCCGGTCAAAATCTGAGGAAGGCGCTTTTCTGTCTTCTGCTGCGGGATATCATGCACAGGAGACTGCGCGACCGCGCCGGTGGAGACGCAGTAGCCATAGAAGCTCTTGAGCGACGCCACACACCGGGAGACCGTTGCGGGCGACTTGCCGATGCTCGTCAGATGGCGCACATAGGCACAGACCGTCTCCTGCGTGCACGCCTCCAGCGCAGGGCCGTCCGTCTGCTCCAGATAGGTGGTGAATTGCCGCACATCGCGCAGATAGGAAGCGACCGTATTGTCCGATGCGTGCCTGATATTCATAAGGTAGGATTCATATGCAGCCACGAGCTTCCCCATCTTGCGTTCCCTCTCACCAGCAAAAAACTATGCCGCAGCGGCCCGGCGCATACAGGAGGCAACCGGAGCGTTCTGCAAACATTTCTGGCAGTGTAGAATATAATAACGCATATTTTCCCGGATTTCAATCCTTTCCGGCCCGGAAAGGAAAACTTTGTATATTATGCTCAAGAATTATGTTAACAATATTATGTTAACCAATGCAACGGAGACATCGTAATTCAGTGGCTCATCTGCATATTCCACCAGATGTTGTATTCATTATCTGCATATTCACCACATGCTGTGTTTTGCATATTTGCAAGTTCTCCTGCATTTATCCGTTTTCGATTTATGCATAGCAGCGCTTTTTCCGGCGCCCGGCCCCGAGCAGAGCGCCGAGCAGCCCCGCACCAGCCAGCGGCAGCAGGACCGGCAGTGCTTCCCCGTAATGTACGCCGAAGAACAGCAGGTTCCCCAGCAGCAAAAACAGCGCATAGCCGCCTGCCGCCCCAAGCCCGCAAAGCAGCTTCCGCCGTCCGCTGTGCAAGGCTGCGATCAGCGCACCGAGAAAGGCGACCAGCCCCGCGATCACGCCCGCGGCAACCGGCAGACTGCTTTCCGGCAGCTTCCCGCCCAGGATCAGGCGCGCAGCCAATGCGGCCAGCGCCAGCGTTGCCAGCGGCATGGCCGCCGCCAGCTGCAGCGGCAGCCAATTCCGTTTTTTCCTTCCCTGTTTTCCACCCATGGCGATCCCCTCTCCCATTGTTCTGTTCCAGCCTATGCCGCCACGCAGAAAAAAAGACCCGCCGTCCGGTTTGCCGGGCAGCGGGCTTGCAGAAGGATCACTTGCGAACGAAGGACATGCAGTCCGTGCACTGCTTCATCGTGGGATCGGACTCGTGGGTGCCGACCTGGATGCGCTCGAGCGAGCAGTAGTTTTCGTCGCTGCAGTGGTTCCGGCACTGGGTAACGGAGCACTGGATGCAATGGTTGGCATGGCAATCACAGCTCATGAACGGTTCCTCCTTTGCTTGATTTCGAGCCTAGTTTGCGCCGCTCCGCCGGGAAAAATCATGGAAATTCCATCCATTTTCAAATTGACAGCCCCGGAAAATTCGCTATAATGAAGAGCAGAGGTTCAGGAAGAACTGCAAGGAGGTTATTTACACTATGATCAAGGTCGCACCGTCCATTTTGTCCGCGGATTTTGTCAATCTGGAGCGAGATATCCGCTCTCTGCCCGCCGCAGGAGCCGATTATGTCCACGTCGACGTCATGGACGGCATGTTTGTTCCGAATATCACTATCGGCATCCCGGTCGTCGCTGCCATTTCGCGCATCGCCCCCCTGCCGCTGGATGTCCATCTGATGATCGAGCGGCCCATCCGCTATGTTGACGCGTTCTGCAAGGCCGGAAGCAGCATCCTCACGCTCCATGTTGAGGCCGACACGCAGGAAAACACGCTCGAGGCCCTGCGCCGCATCCGGGAAAACGGTGTGCGCGCTGCCATTTCCGTCAAGCCGAACACCCCTGCAGAGGCCGTGCTGCCGTTCCTGCCGCTGTGCGATCTCATCCTTGTGATGACAGTCGAGCCGGGCTTTGGCGGACAGTCGTTCCTGCACAGTACCATGCCGAAGCTGCATCAGCTCCGCCAGTGGATCGACGAGCAGAACCCAGCCTGCGAGCTGGAGGTTGACGGCGGCGTCAATGTGGAGACGGCAAAGATCTGCCGCGATAACGGCGCGAACGTCCTCGTC
>OLND01003818.1_pt1 | contig 11217 bp, 9 predicted proteins | sample 1672031 | NCBI WGS metagenome assembly OLND01 (sample SAMEA3136638, study PRJEB25190) | human gut metagenome | biome: human gut; feature: human-associated habitat; material: faeces | place: Austria | collected 2013
ATGTGGAGATATCCATGTACCGGCAGATCTTTTACCATAAAAATAAGTTTAAGACGAGAGAGATGGAGGAGTTTATCCGTCTGGCGGCAGAGTGAAGGTCAGAGCTTGTAAAAACAAATAAAATGTGGCACTATAAAAGAAAAAAACACAGGAGAGAAAAAAATGAATCTTATTGAAGAAGCAAAAGCTCTTGGTTTTTCCGACGCAGCGGTCATAAGTACCGATCAGCTTGTATTTGTGCCGGAATACCGGGTTTTCTGCGAGGACAATCTTTGCGGGAATTATGATAAAAACCCGGCATGTCCACCACAGAGCGGCACTGTAGAGGAGATGAAAGAGCATGCGCTGAAATACGAAAAAACGCTGATACTCCAGACAATGCAGGATGGCCTTATGGACTACAAAAAGGCAAAACTTGCTCATAACAAACTGACAGAACAGCTGGCAGAGAAGATGAAAGAAGAGGGAATAACTGATCTTCTGATCATGAGTGCGGGACCTTATAAACATAATTCCTGCATGTCCGCTTACTGTGTGGATGCACAGAAAATGGCAGACGCTGCAGGAATGCTATGCTGGACCAGCGACGGAATGATCCGTTATTTTTCCCAGGTTCTTTTCCATGGGTAAGATGAAGGATTTTGTAAAGGAATATGGGAGAAATAGATGGAGTTTTACAAATGCGAGTATCCGTTGACAGAAACAGAAAAAACGTGTAGAGTTTAAATAAATGTAATTACATAAAAAGAATCAGCAGGAGAAAAACCAGAATGGAAAAATCAACAGTTTATTTCACTGATTTTCGTTGTCCGGTGGGAACCAGCCAGCTGGACAAACTGAAAAAACTCTGCGTTGCCGCAGGAATCAAAGATATCGATATGGATGGAAAATTCGTAGCCATCAAGATGCATTTCGGAGAGCTTGGAAATATGGCATTCCTTCGTCCGAACTATGCAAAGGTAGTAGCAGATCTCTGTAAGGAGCAGGGCGGAATGCCGTTCTTGACAGATTGTAATACCCTTTATCCGGGAAGCAGAAAGAACGCACTGGAGCATTTGGACTGTGCAAATCTTAATGGATTTAACACGATCACAACCGGATGTCAGATCATCATCGGTGACGGAGTTCGAGGAACCGATGAAGTAGAAGTTCCGGTAGTGAACGGAGAATACTGTAAAACTGCCCTGATCGGCCATGCTATCATGGACGCAGATATTTTTATCAGTCTCAGCCACTTCAAGGGACATGAGACAACCGGCTTTGGCGGTGCTCTGAAGAATATCGGTATGGGATGCGGAAGCCGTGCCGGAAAAATGCAGCAGCATGCCAGCGGAAAGCCGGCCATTCATGAAGATGTCTGTCGTGGCTGCCGCCGTTGTGCGAAAGAGTGCGGAAGTGATGCGATTACATATGTAAACAAGAAAGCAGTTATCGATTACGATAAATGCAAAGGCTGTGGTCGCTGTATCGGGGCCTGCAGCTATGATGCCGTATACAATCCGAATAGCAGTGCAAACGAGCTTCTTGACCGCAAGATGGCAGAGTATGCACAGGCTGTCTGTCACGGACGTCCCCATTTCCATATTGCACTGGTACAGGATATCAGCCCTAACTGTGACTGCCATGGTGAAAATGATGCGCCGATCCTTCCGGATATCGGAATGTTCGCAAGCTTTGACCCGGTTGCACTGGATCAGGCCTGTGCAGATGCCTGCCTGAAGGCAACACCGATCGCCAACAGCCAGCTTGGAGAGCATCTGGCAGAGCCGGGATGGCACTGTCACCATGACCACTTTAAGGATTCCAATCCGAATATTGAGTGGAAGGCAACCCTGGATCAGGCAGAAAAGATCGGCCTGGGAATCAGGGAATATGAGCTGAAGATAATCAAATAAGCAACAGAAATCATAGAAAATCACGAAAGCACGCCTGTTATATGGCGTGCTTTTTTGCGTAAATAAAGAAATATAAAATGAAAAAACGTATAAAGACGGTATTTTTAAATAAAAAACATGTGCGTGCATATGCGTGCTTAAAACACAGCCATTGTGAATAATGTACAAAGAAATAACAGGAAAATTTGGACAAAAACGAGAAAACAGAAAAAGCTGTAAATTTATATTGCATAATCAGATTGCGTGTGATAACATACACACAACATAATTAACACGCAATTAACACGCAAACAAAGAAAAAAGCACGCAAATACGAAAATATCAAAGATAAGCGGAGCTAATGTGCAGGAAAACGTGCAGATCGTGTGTACAGAAACAGGCTGCATTCTGTGAGCAGAGAATACAGAGCAGGCCTGAAATCTTTTTCAGAGGAGGAAATTATGACAGGAATACAGAAAAAACAGCGTCTGCTGACTATGATATTCGGAGCTTTCGCGATCTTTTTTACCGGATATCCCCATGTATGGTCTATTTACCAGCCCTATGTGATGGAGCAGGCAGGCTGGAGCCAGGGACAGGCATCCATGTGCTTTTATCTGGCACTGAGCACCTTTGTATTCGGAAATATCGTAGGCGGAAGGATGCAGAACCGCTTTAAGGAAAAGACGATTGTATGGATCGGAGGCGGGATCTTTGCGGCAGGAATCCTGGCATCCACATTTCTGATCGTTCCTACACCGCTTCCTATGTATCTGTCTTATGGCGTGATGCAGGGATTTGGACAGGGAATGATCTACACGGTGATCCTGGCAACTGTGCAGAGATGGTTCCCGGACCGTACCGGATTTGCTTCCGGTGTTGTGGTAACTGCCAACGGACTTTGCGGATTTTTCCTGGCGCCGCTGAGTCGAAAGCTGCTGGAGGCAGAGGGCGTGCAGAAAACCTTTCTGATCATTGGGGCAGCCATCGCAGTTTCCTGGATCCTGTGCGGCATCTTTTTTCAGGCACCCGATAAGAGTCTGGTGAACGCAGGTGGCTCTGCGGCAAAGTCCGGAACATCGGAGATGAAGCAGTATACATCCGGAGAGATGATGCGTACAAGAAATTTTTATCTTCTTCTTGCGACCATGTTCTTTGGACTGATTTCTTATTTTATGGTTTCACCGGTATCCCAGACACACCAGATCGACCTTGGGATTCCGTCTGCAGTGGCAGTCAGCGCCGTTATGCTTGGATCCATTGTCAATGCGGGAGCAAGACTGGTGCTTCCGACACTTGCAGATAAAGTGGGAAGGATCGTCTGCATCAAAGGAGTGCTGATCGTGGCAGTAATCGCTATGGGAGTTCTCGCTGTATCAAGATCCCTGGCAGTAACGGTTGCTGTTGTGCTGATGTACGGCTGCTACGGCGGCATCATGGGAAGCTTTCCGTCCCTGACAAGCTCTATTTTCGGAATGAAGCACACCGGGGAGAATTACGGATTTGTCATGTTCGGCATTGTATTTGCAACCTTTGGCGCACCGGCGATCTCCGGTCTGGTGAGCAGTAATGGCTATGAGCTGAACGCCCAGGTTGGAATCCCTGCGAAATTATCGGACACCGGGGTTACGGATGAGTATTTTGCGCAGATGACAGAGGATGCCATGAAAAGCGGAAACATTGCGGTAAATCCTCAGAAAACCGTTCATGAGCATATAAAGTAAATGTAATACAAACATGTTCAGACTGGCAGCATGATTGCGATCATGCTGCCTTTTTTGCTGCTTTCCAGTACTTTTACCTGTCCGTTATGCTGTCTGACAATTTCACTGACAAGTGCAAGCCCCAGGCCGGCACCTCCCATAGCGCGGCTTCTTGATTTGTCCACACGGAAAAACGGGGTGAAGATTTTTTCCTGATATTCAGGAGGAATGCCGATTCCGGTGTCGGAGACTTCAAGAAAGACGTAATTGACAGAGGTGGATGTATCTGTTATTTCTTCGGAAGGATGGATATTTACGGTTACTTTTCCACCGGAGTGATTGTATTTGATCGCATTTTCCACAAGATTGTACACAGCACGATACAGTAGCAGATAGCTTCCGGTAATGATGCAGTCTCCCTCCTGCTGGATCAGTTCAACTTCTTTCTGTTCCGCTACGGAAGCTAGGTCGCAGAAAACCTCATCCGTCAGTGCTGCCAGAGAGATCCTTTCGGAACGTTCAACAGTCTGTACACCGGTCATATCCAGGAGGATTTCAGCCAGATGGGAAAGTCGCCCGGTCTGTTCCTGGAGCATGGCAAAAATCTCCTGATAATCCTTTAAAGCAGGTGCTTCCCTGCGGGCAAAGACCTCCAGATTTGTCTGGATAACAGCAAGAGGAGTCCTAAGCTCATGGGCTGCATTGGCAGAAAACTGCTTCTGGGCAGTAAAGGCCTCATCCAGGCGTGCGAGCATTTTGTTAAATGAAATGGTCAGGCGGGAAATTTCGTCATTGGTAGCAGGAACTTCAAGAGCCTCTGAAAGGTTCTGGACCTCTATTTGGTTTACCTCCTGGCTGAGTCTGCGAAGCGGAAGTAATGCCTGACGGCTGATAAAATAAGTGCAGATACTGCTGAGAAGGATGATGATCCCTGTTACCATGAGTCCTTTGGTGAGAAAAAGTTTTTTGGTTAACTGCAGCTGATCGGAAAGCTCCGGAAATAAGACGGAGGGATCCATATTAAAGGTGATGGGAGCAGAGTCTGTGTTATCGATCCGTATCATGTAATCTCCCAGATTCTCCATTCCGGCAACTGCAGACTGACTGATAAAAAAATACATCAGAATGCAGGTGACTGTCATAAGCAGTGCGGTGATCAGTGTCAGACGCCATTGAAGAGAAAGCTTTCCGGTTATTTTTTTCATTGTATATCCTCCGTTAAAATGTAACCCTGGCCGATCTTATTCTGTATTGGATCAAAGCCGAGAGCCGTGCGCAGCTTTTTTCGAAGAGAAGAAATGTGGACACGAATGGAATTGCTGAAACTGTTGACGCTTCCGTCCCAGATATGCTCGATCATTTCTTCCGGGCTTATGATACGGTTCTGATGAAGAAGGAAATATTCCAGAAGAGAACTTTCCTTTCGGGTCAGAGAAAGAGGAAGTCCATCGATACTGGCCTTTCTTGTACGGGTATCAAAGCTGATACGTCCGCATTGCAGACATACATCCTGCTGGATAAATTTCCTTCGTGTCAGACTTCGGATCCGTGCCTCCAGCTCTTCAAAATGAAAAGGCTTTGTGAGATAGTCATTGGCACCGAGATCAAGCCCTTCAACCTTGTCCTGGATCTGTCCTCTGGCAGAGAGGATCAAAACGGGAGTGGAAGTATCGGATTCCCGAAACTGGCGCAGGATTTCCAGACCATCAACGCCTGGAAGGTTCAGATCAAGAAGGATGAGATCATAATTTTCCACCAGACATAATTCCAGTCCTTCATCCCCGTCAAAACATGTGTCCGCTTCATAGCCATCCATGCGAAGTCCCTCCGCAATAGACTGGCAGAGCTGCTTTTCATCTTCGATTATCAATATATGCATAGTAAATTCTCCTAAAAAACAGTTGATTTTGCTTTGTTATCTATCATATCATGTATAGCATAAAATTCCTGTAAATTTTTTTATTTCTTAACAGAGATTTTATACAGGGGATGATATAGTAAGGCTACAGAGAGCAAGATTTACATATAAAATATACGTCGGTTCCGGATATGGGCCGGTGATATCAGAAGGGAGAATATAAACAATGAAATTAAGAACACAGAAAATAACAGCACTTATGGCAGCAGCGGTATTAGGAATATCTGCATTTGGAAGCGTACCGGTAACAGCGGCGGAAAGCACGGAAACAGCAGATCCCGGAGCGGCAATGATGGTGGATGGAGAGGCAGTTTCATCAGATCTAGTAGCAGGTACATTTAAGCCTTCCGACGTAACCTGCAAGGCACAGGATTCTTATGAATATCCGTTTCTGGGACTGAAGCTTTCACTTTCGAAGGAGCTGTTAAAGCAGATCAAGGACCAGAGCATTGCAATGCTTACCACGGAAGATTTTGAGAATCAGACCAATGCAGTGACATATGCCTACGTAAGCTGGAGCAAAATGACAGAGGAACAGAAAAATGCCGAAATACAGAAGATGGGAACAGGATATGACGACTGGGTGGCAGGTCTGGACAGAATTGGTACAATTGGCGTTTATGACGAAGCTTCACAGAAAAAGCTGGATGAGATCACAGGCTGTACAGAGCATAAAGAGCTTGGAAGCAGCAGTGACGGGAAATACAAATATTATCTGAGCACCAACAAAGATGCAGATGAAAAGCTGACAAAGGAGCTGGAAAAGATCAAAACCGACATTACGGAAATGACACCGTATCAGAATATTTCCGTGTTTGAACAGCCACAGGATACCAGCGTCAACCCGGAGGATGTAAAATCTGTAGGAAAATTTGAAACAACAGGAATAGATGGAAAAACATATACAGAAAAAGTATTCAGTGACTATGACCTGACGCTGGTAAATATTTTTACAACCTGGTGCTCACCATGTGTAAAAGAGATTCCGGAACTTCAGGAGCTTTATAAAGAAATGAAAGAGAAAGGCGTCGGAGTAGCAGGTGTAGTGCTTGATACTACAGATGAAAAGGGAAATCAGGACGAGGAGGCAGTAAAAAAAGCAGGCATTCTTCAGGAAAAAACAAAAGCAAAATATCCGTTCCTGATACCGGATACTACTATGATGAACGGCCGTCTGCAGGGGATTTCCGCATTTCCTGAAACCTTTTTTGTTGACAAAGATGGAAACATTGTAGGCGATACCTATACAGGAAGCCATACACTGGACGAATGGAAGGAAATCGTGGAAAAAGAGCTTAAAAACGTTTCAAAGTAAAAGATGATTATTATGGAGAGTGGAAAAATGATTCGGAAAATAACAGAATCCAGGTGGATCGGACCTGCTCTGGCAGTTTTTGGAATTTTACTGATGATACTGGGAATCTGCAGGGGCGAGGTGTCTGTAGTTTTTACAAAAGCGATCAACATCTGTATGGAGTGTATTGGCATTGGATAATAAGAAGATGAAAATAAATGAATGGCCGCGGCATGGGATCCAGGCATTGTGGGCGGCCCTTACAAACAGTCACATATCAGGGTTTATAACTGGCAAGATATACACCGGAAAACTGAAAAATGTCTGTGTTCCGGGGCTGAACTGTTATTCCTGCCCCGGGGCAAGAGGGGCCTGTCCCATTGGTTCCCTTCAGGCTGTGATCGGAAGCTGGAACTTCAAGATGGCATATTATGTAGCTGGATTTCTGATCTTTGTAGGAGCGTTGCTTGGAAGACTGGTGTGCGGATTTCTCTGCCCCTTTGGACTGATCCAGGATCTGTTGAACAAGATTCCTTTTCCAAAGAAGATCCGGACATTTCGGGGAGATAAGCTTCTGCGAAAACTGAAATATGTGATCTTTCTTGTATTTGTGATCATACTTCCCATGTTTGTAGTAGATATCATGGGCCAGGGAGCACCATATTTCTGCAAGCTGATCTGCCCGGCAGGAACACTGGAAGGAGGTATCCCTCTGGTGCTGCTGAACAAATCCATGCGAAGTGCAGTAGGCTGGCTGTACATGTGGAAAAATACAATCCTGGTGATCACCATTATCTTATCAATTATGATATACCGGCCATTCTGTAAGTATATCTGTCCGCTGGGAGCTTTTTATTCGGTATTTAATAAAGTTTCCGTTTTTCGTTACAGAGTAGATAAAGAAAAATGTGTTCACTGCGGAAAATGCAGGAATATCTGCCAGATGGAGGTCGATCCGACGGAAAATCCAAACAGTACAGAATGTATCCGATGTGGAAGATGTAAAAAGATATGTCCGACACAGGCGATCCGGTGTGGGTTTGCAGGCAAACCCTGATACAGAAAAATACGAAAACGGTACAGCTTATAAAATATAAGGTGTACCGTTTTTTGCAGAAAACTACTTTTCCATATTATCTATCAGTAACATATTCAGCTGTTCCCAGCGCTTCAGATCTTTTTTTGTAAAAAGCAGCTGGTGGCGGAACGCTTCGGTAAGCTCCTGTGGTTTTAAAGTGATCACACATTTGAATGCGCAGGGCATCAGATCCGCACTGGAAATCCCACACAAAAGTCCTGTTGTAAAATCTCGAAGCTCCAGAGGATTAAAAATGTACAGGAGATCTTCTTCCAGTGGGTTATACTGATTTACAAAGGAAAAACGGATCAGCATATCACTGTAAAGAACTTTTCCGGTGTAAAAAATCTCACTGCTTCTTCCGTTGGCAGAAACAGAACAGATCGTTAAGGTTGCTTCGTATTTTCCGGATTCGCCTTTTTTTTCATAAATATCGATGACGCCATCCTTCGTACGCTGATAGCGTCCATCGTAAAAGTAAAAATATAGCCGCTGTGCCTGAAAAAATGGGCTTTTTTGTCCTTTTCCCGGTGCATTGGACGGTTTACTGGCTGTTTCAGGAAGACCAGTGGTAAGCTGGGACATAGATACCTGGAGAATCTGGCTGATCTCATATAAAGTTTCGATATCAACGGAGATATCTCCATTTTCATATTTGCATACGGTAGCTCGACTTTTATGGATGGCATCTGCCAGATCCTGCAGAGTCATCTTTCCGGCTTTTCGGTATTTTCTTATTTGTTCACCTACATAACAGGTAAAATTACTCATTTTGTTTCCTCATACTATCTATTTTTCTTATTAATTTTTATTGTATACGATTATATCGGAAAAACCGGTATTTTGTAAAGTAGTAAGAAACTTTTTTGAAATAAAATTTCGTAAAAAGAAACTTCTGCCATTTGCACTTATCTTTATTTAAGGTAAGATATGGCTGTTAGGCTGAAGGTTTCAGCCTATATCAAATATATACTTGAAGAGGGGAAATTGAAATGAAAGAAAAAGGAAGTAGCTTTTCCGGCTCAATAGGCTTTGTCCTGGCGGCAGCCGGAAGTGCAGTAGGAGTTGGAAATATCTGGAGATTTCCATATCTCTGTGCCAAAGATGGCGGAGGACTTTTCCTGCTGGTTTATCTGGTACTGGTACTGACTTTTGGATTTGTACTGTTGACAACGGATGTAGCACTTGGGAGAAAGACAAAGAAAAATGCATTGAGGGCTTTTGAATCTCTTGATCCAAAGTGGAAATTTTTAGGACATTTAACGTTTATGGTTCCGGCATTGATCATGACCTATTATTCTGTTATCGGTGGATGGATTGTAAAATATTTTTTTACTTATATTATTTCTGATGGGAAAGATGCGGCTTCAGATGTATACTTTACATCATTTATTACATCAGATATTGCACCCGTTGTATTTATGCTGATCTTTCTGGCACTGACTGCCTGGATCGTATTTCGTGGTGTGGAAAAGGGAATCGAAAAGTTTTCCAGGATCATTATGCCGGGGCTGATTCTTCTGATTGTGATCATTGCGATTTTTTCACTGACACTGTCCCATACTGATACGGATGGAACTGTCCGCACCGGTATGCAGGGGCTGGCTGTTTATCTCAAACCGGATTTTCATGGACTGACGGTAAAACGTTTCCTGGAGATCCTTCTGGATGCGATGAGCCAGTTATTCTTTTCCTTAAGTGTATCTATGGGAATCATGATCACTTATGGTTCTTATGTGAAAAATGAAGTTAATTTAAATAAAGCAACAAATCAGATTGAGATCTTTGATACCGGCGTTGCATTTCTTGCAGGAATGATGATCATACCGGCTGTTTTTGTATTTCTCGGAAAGGATGGAATGGCTTCCGGCCCAAGTCTGATATTTATCTCACTGCCAAAGGTTTTTGATGCCATGGGAGTATTTGGCCGTCCGGTGGCAATTGCATTTTTCCTGATGATGGGATTTGCGGCACTGACTTCCTGCGTGTCTGTCATGGAGACACTGGTTGCAAACTGCATGGAACTCTATCACAAACCCCGTAAGAAAATGTGTGGTGCTGTCGGAATCTATTCTCTTGTTACAGCAGTGCTGATCTGCCTTGGTTATAACAAACTGTATTTTGAACTTAAACTGCCAAATGGTTCTGTTGGACAGCTGCTGGATGTGATGGATTATATCAGCAACAGTTTTCTGATGCCGTTTATCTCACTTTTGACAAGTATTCTGATCGGCTGGGTGATCGGCCCTGACTGGATCATAGGAGAAGTGGAACGAAATGGGGAACACTTCAAACGGGCAGGATTATATCGCTTTATGATCCGTTATGTAGTGCCGGTTGTAATGCTGATATTATTCCTGGTATCTACAGGATTTGCAGATTTGATTTCATAAATGTGGTAATATGTTTATGGCGTCTGGACAGTCGCATTAACGGATGACCAGTACAAGATACGATTAAACAACAGAGGATTTGATGAAAAAAGATATGTACGAATGTTGGAGAGAAAACTAATACATAGAACGGAAATGATTCAGAAAATTAGACTTAGCTCACTTTAAAAGTGAAAAAATAATTTGATAATTTCTTGACAAGTACTAATAAATATGTTAGTATTCAATTATCAAATTAATAAAGTCTTCGGTGACTGACGGAATTGTGGGATAACCACGAGGGAGCCGGAGATTCGATGAGTCGACCGTCTGGGCAGTATTTGAAGAAATTCAGATACTGCTCTTTTTTATGGGATAAAAGATGCAGACGGTTGCAGCGGAGAAAGGAGAACATTATGGGATTTAAAAGTGACATCGAGATTGCACAGGAGTGCACAATGGAGCCAATTACCAAGATTGCAGAGAAAGCAGGTATTGATGACAAATATCTGGAGCAGTATGGTAAATACAAAGCAAAGATCGACTATAATCTCCTGAAAGAAACAGACAAAAAAGACGGAAAGCTGATCCTGGTAACAGCTATCAACCCGACACCGGCAGGTGAGGGAAAAACTACGACAACGGTAGGTCTTGCAGATGGAATGCAGAGACTTGGAAAAAATGTTATGGTAGCTCTTCGTGAGCCATCCCTTGGACCGGTATTCGGTGTCAAAGGTGGTGCGGCAGGCGGCGGCTATGCACAGGTAGTTCCGATGGAAGATATCAACCTTCATTTTACCGGTGATTTCCATGCAATCGGTGCGGCAAACAACCTTCTTGCAGCAATGATCGACAACCATATTTTCCAGGGTAATGAACTGAACATCGACCCGAGAAAGATCACCTGGAGACGATGCGTTGACATGAACGACCGTCAGCTTCGTAATGTAGTAGACGGACTTGGCGGAAGAACAAACG
>OLND01003820.1_pt1 | contig 11215 bp, 8 predicted proteins | sample 1672031 | NCBI WGS metagenome assembly OLND01 (sample SAMEA3136638, study PRJEB25190) | human gut metagenome | biome: human gut; feature: human-associated habitat; material: faeces | place: Austria | collected 2013
CCACCCCGCTGATCACCCGCAACAGCATGATCCCCACCCGCAAGAGCCAGATCTTCACCACCGCACGGCCCATGCAGACCAGTGTGGAGATCAACGTGCTGCAGGGCGAGCGCCACTTTGCCCGCGACAACAAGAGTCTGGGCAAATTCAAGCTCACCGGCATTCGGGCAAGCTTCTCCTCCAAACCGCAGATCGAAGTTACCTTCGATATCGATGTGAACGGCGTGGTGAAGGTATCTGCCAAAGACCTTGGCACCGGCCGGGAGCAGAACATCACCATCACCGGCAGCACCAACCTTTCGGAAAATGAGATCCAGCGCGCCATGGCAGACGCTGCCGCCTACGAGGCCGAGGACAGCCGCCGCAAGGAGCGGCTGGACCTGCACAATCAGGCCGAGGTGCTGGCCTACAAGGTGGACGAGGCTCTTTCCAAATGCAAAAAGGAACTGGACAAGGACGAGAAGAACCGCATCAAAACCGACCTCGCCAACCTCCGCCGCTGCCTGCGCAAGGATAAGCCCGAAAAGATGAATGAAAACGAGGAAGCCAATCTCCGTCAGGCCAAGACTCAGCTGGAAGAAAGCGCAAACCATCTGATGGTGCTGTATACCAGTGAGCAGGAAACAGATGGTACGAATAATGCGCTGTAAAAGTTGCAACAAAACAGAATGATGAGAACTGTGCTCTGTGGAAAATAGAAACCACAGAGCACGTTTTTTTGCAGAAATAGTTGCAGGAGATAGGCTGACATTGTATAATACAACTATATAGTTTTGGCTAAATTCGGGAATGATGCCTTGTTTGGGAGAAAGACATGGAAAAAACTGCGGAAAAGCTAAAGGTAAATGAGAGCCTGTTAAAAACAGTACTGTGCAGTGCTACTTTTTGGGGATTGTTGGCGCATGGTATGGTTCTGTTCAACAAATACTCATTCCATGATGATGTACGGTATTTCAATGAAGTGGGCGCTACTTACGAATCTGGACGGTGGATGCTGGGCATTCTTGGAAGTCTGAGTGCAAATTTGCTGGGTAGTAAAAACTACAGCCTGCCAGTGGTAAATGGTACGATTACGATTTTGTGCATTGCAGCAATCGTATATCTGCTGGTGGATAGTTTGAAGATCCAGTCAAAGCCTCTTGTTATTCTGCTGTGCGGAAGTATGGTGACATTTCCGTCAGTGACGGGAACATTCAGTTACATGTTTACTGCACCATACTATTATGCTGCATCCCTACTGGGAGTTGTTGGAGCATGGATTTTTCACCAGAAAAAGAATGTTGTCGCTCTATTACTCTGCACGGTTTTGATGGCTTGCTCTGTTGGTGTGTACCAGGCAAATATCCCGGTCTGCATCTGTACATTGCTGCTTTATATGATGGAAGATATCCGGCAGTCTGATATGAACTGGAAAGCGTTTTGGAAAATGGCCCTGTGTAATGCAACTGTGTGCATTGGGTTTGTTACAGAATATTTTCTAGTCAATCAATATTTTCTGAATCAGTTTGGCGTTGTTTTGACGGATTACAAAGGTATCAATCATTTTGGAAGAACAAATCTGAGCAATTATATTTATCGGATACTGTGCGGTTACGGCTCATTCTTTTATCCAAGCACTGCTGTGGAAGACTTCAGCGCAAGATATGTCTATACTTTGTTGATCATTGTTACTGCGATCATTGCCATATTTGTGCTCCGGAAAATGTATATTCTTAAGACCCCAAAAGGATGTCAAACCCTATTGATCCTAATCGCATATCCTATTGCAGCATGCTTTGTATACCTGATGGTAGAGCCTTGGGATGTTCATGCCGTAATGACTTTTGGACAGGCGTTTGCCTTTGCTTTGGTTGTATGGTTTATTGATAAATATCCCGAAGATAGAACAAAAGTAGAAGGTGCCCTATGTAAAGCCGCTGTTGCCCTATTAGGAGTACTTGTGACTCTAAATATTCGTTACAGCAATATCCTCTACCTAAAAGCAGACGTGATGCAGACACAAATGATCAGTTATTACACAACTTTGATCACGCGAATTGAAAGTATCGAAGGTTATACTGAAGATGCGCAGGTTGTTTATATCGGGGAGTATGACAAGCACGATAAAAATCTTGTTGGAATCAGCGAATATTTCGATGATTTGGATCTGGCTACATATAAAGGAGAGCCTATTTTCAATGATTACGCATGGAAGGAAGCCATGGAGTTTTGGTGTGGCTTTGCACCGGAATTAGGAGATGCCGCAGAGTTTGACGGTAATGCCGAGGTAGCATCTATGCCCTGCTATCCGGATCAGGGTTCGATCCGGTGCATCAACGGAAAAATTGTTGTCAAATTTGCAGATGAGCCGTAAGAACTACGAAAAAGCAGGGAAGTTAAATGAAAAAATTATCGTTAATTATTTCAGTTTATAACGAAGAAGCCGTTCTGGAAAAGTTTTATAAAGCTTTCTGCTCCATCGAACAGAATTTGGAATACGGGGGAGGGGGATATGAGCTGATTTTTGTAAATGATGGCAGTACCGATGCCAGTATGAATATTCTGGAAGTGATTGCGCAGCAGAACAAGAATGTCCGTGTAATCAGTTTTTCGCGAAATTTTGGCCACGAGGCTGCCATGATTGCAGGCATCGATCATGCTGCGGGGGACGTGATCATTTGCATGGATGCCGACCTGCAGCACCCTCTGGAATGCATCGCCCCCATCATGGCGAAATTTGAGGAAGGCTATGAGGTTATCAGCATGGTCCGAACCTCCAACAAATCGGCAGGTGCCATCAAAAACTTTACATCCAGAGCATTCTACCGGGTGATCAACGCCTTGTCTGATCAAGTAAAGCTGGAGGAAAATGCATCGGATTTCTTTGCCATCAGTAGCCGTGTGGCAGATGTTCTACGTACAAATTACCGTGAAAAAACTCGTTTTCTACGTGGATATGTACAAAGCGTTGGTTTCCGGAAAACAACGCTGGAATACACTGCTGCGGAAAGAGCTGGCGGTGCCAGCCACTATACGCTAAAAAAACTGATGAATTTTGCAATCAGCACCATAGTCGGTTTTTCTGATTTTCCACTGAAACTCGGCCTCTATGTCGGTGCTGTAAGTTTTCTTGCTGCTGTGCTTTTTGCTATAAGTGCACTGTGCGGCTTCCGCGAGTATAAGGTGATTCTTGCAGCATTCAATGTTTTATTTGCTGTTCTCTTTTTGCTGGTCGGAATTATGGGTGAATATTTTTCCGTTGCATTCGCAGAGCTGAAAAACCGTCCGATCTATATTGTGGAAAAGGAAATCAATTCCGGGCGCTGCGTATGATACAAACAATAAAGCAACTTTATTTTCGTTATAAGGAATTGATCAACTATGTGATCGTAGGTGGTCTGACTACGGTAGTGAGTCTGGCAAGTTACTATTTTTTCACTGCAGTCTTTCTGAACCCGCAAGACCCATTTCAACTGATGACTGCCAATACGCTCTCATGGATCTGCGCAGTCTCTTTTGCTTACATCACAAACAGGAAGTTCGTTTTTGAAAGCAAAAGTGCTGATAAATTGCGCGAAATGCTGAAATTTTTCAGTGCGAGGATTTCCACTCTCCTTATCGAAATGGCCTGCATGACATTGCTGGTAAATATTCTGCACTGGAATGACCGGATCTCTAAGTTTGCGGTACAGTTCATCGTCATGGCTCTGAATTACATTTTCAGCAAGCTGTTTGTGTTCCGCATCAAAGAATAATACAGAGTAAAAGGGGCTGCTGCACATGCAACAGCCCCTTTTTTGCAGTATTTGTTATGCCAGCAGAGACATGATATTTGCGGTAATCAGGCCGCCTGCCGTGCCAATGACGTAGCCCATCAGAGCCATCAGAACGCCAACAGGCACCAGAGCGCCGCTGTAGGCACCAGCCAGAATGGGAGCGGATGCGGAACCGCCGATGTTTGCCAGAGATGCAACACCGCAGGTGAACATATCCAGATGGAAGATCTTTGCCAGCAGCACCAGAATGATGCCGTGGATGGCCAGGATCATAAAGCCTGCCAGGATCCATGCGGGTGCATCGGTCAGCTCCAGGAAGCTTGCGCGGGAGGCAAGCAATGCCACCACGGAGTACAGCAGCAGGTTGGACAGCTCGGTGCTGCCTGCCATGCGGCCCACGGGGGTGACAGCGCCGATCAGGCCGGACAACGTGATGAGCAGGACGGTCCAGGTGGCCTTGTCCAGGAAGGGCATTGCGCTGTTCAGGGCTGCGCCGATATCCTGACCGAAGGCGGAGATCACCAGAGCCAGACCCAGCAGGAAGATCAGGTTGACAAAGGTAGCCTTGTCCTCGTTGGACTTTGCGTCCTCTTCCAGACGGCGGGACACTTCATCCAGCGTGGTGGTGTCGGCCTTGACCCACTTGTTGAACTTGGGAGCAAGGTTGATGGCCCACAGCAGGAACATGACCCAGATGGAGTAGTCAATGGAGTCCACCACCAGTGCGTAGGCCATGTCAGCTTCGCCGATGTCCAGCGCAGCCTGCACGGCGACCATGTTGCCGGAGCCGCCCATCCAGCTGCCGCACAGAGCGCCCAGTGCCTTCCATGCTTCGGAGCCAAGGGGCCCCTTCATGATGGCGAAGGTGGCAATGAAGGCCAGCGAGATGGAGACGGAAGCGGCAAAGAAGCCGCCCAGCATCTTGGGACCCAGCTTGATGATCTTGCGGATGTCGCAGCGCAGCAGCATCAGGAAGATCATTGCATACAGCAGGTTGTTTTTCAGCACGGAGTAGGCAGGCTTGGTGGCCTCCATGTCCCATGCACCCAGCGTGCAGAGAATCATGGTAATGAGGTACAGCAGAACGATAGGTGGTGCATAGTCGAAGAATTTCGACTTCGTGTAGCGTTGCAGCCACACCAGCAGTGCGGCAATGAACACCAGCACGGCGATGTAGGTGAAACCGTTTGTGATCATGAACCCAATCCCCTTTCTTTTTGTGCAATTTTTTGCGGACAATTGTCTTTACAATATCGACAATTTCGTATACAATACTACCATAGATTTCATAATCTGGCAATATTTTTTTATCGAAAGGGGTAGGTTTTTGCATGAAAATCACGGAAGTACGTCTCGGTCTGATCTCCGTGCCGCTGCGCGTGCCTTTTAAGACGGCTCTGCGCTCGGTCAGCAGCGTGGAGGATGTGATCGTAGAGATCCACACCGACACCGGCGCTGTGGGTTATGGTGAGGCACCTCCCACCGGTGTGATCACCGGCGACACCACCGGTGCCATCATCGGTGCCATCCGCGACCATATCGCAAAGACCATCATCGGCCGCGATGTGGACGACTTTGAAGACCTGATGATCGCACTGAATGCCTGCATCCAGAAGAACACCAGCGCCAAGGCTGCTGTGGATATGGCCCTGTGGGATCTGTACGGCCAGCTGTACAAAATCCCTGTGTACAAGCTGATGGGCGGCGCAAAGAAGTCCATCGTCACCGACATCACCATCAGCGTCAACGACCCCGAAGAGATGGTGCGCGATGCCCTGAACGCCATCGACCGCGGCTACGACTGCCTGAAGGTCAAGGTGGGCAAGGAGCCGGAAAAGGATATTGCACGCCTGAGCGCCATCCGCGGTGCTGTGCCCAAGGAGACCTGCATCCGCATCGACGCAAATCAGGGCTGGACCCCTAAGGAAGCCGTGCGCATCCTGAACGGAATGCAGGAGAAGGGCCTTGATCTCGAATTCGTGGAGCAGCCGGTCAAGGCCCACGATTTTGAAGGCCTGAAGTATGTTACCGAGCGCTCCTATGTGCCGGTGCTGGCCGACGAGAGCGTGTTCTCCCCGCAGGACGCACTGACCATCATGCAGATGGGAGCCGCAGACCTCGTGAACATCAAGCTGATGAAGTGCGGCGGCCTGTACAACGCCCTCAAGATCGCATCCGCTGCCGAGGTGTACGGCGTGGAGTGCATGATCGGCTGTATGCTGGAAGCCAAGATCAGCGTGAATGCCGCCGTGCATCTGGCCTGCGCAAAGCAGATCATCACCCGCGTGGATCTGGACGGCCCCGTGCTGTGCAGTGAGGACCCCATCCTCGGCGGTGCCGTGTTCAACGAAAAGGAGATCACGGTTTCCAACGAGCCGGGCCTTGGCATCAAGGGCATTGAGCCGGGCAAGATCAAGTATTTGGACTGACCCTCTCAGCTTCACTTCGTTCAGCAGCTCCCCCGAAAGGGGGAGCTTTTTGCATCTTTACAGTCAGCACAAAGAAAGCTCCCCCTTTCGGGGGAGCTGGCACAGCGCAAGCTGTGACTGAGAGGGTTTTACTCTTTGTAAGCCAGAATAGCCTTCAGGTATTCCCACACACGGGCCACCGATGCAATGTCAGCGCGCTCATTGGGGGTGTGGACGTGCAGCAGGTTCGGGCCGAAGGAGATGCAGTCCAGCCCTTCGATTTTGCCGGAGAGGATGCCGCATTCCAGACCCGCATGAATGGCAACGATCTGGGGCTTTGCACCGTACTGTGCCTCGTACACAGCAACGCAGCGGTCGCGCAGGGCGCTTTCGCGGGCGTAGGTCCAAGCGGGATAGTCGCCGTGGAACCGCACACTGCCGCCCAGCAGCTCGGTGAGAGACTGCACCTTGCAGCTCAGCAGCTCCTTGGCCGAGGGCACCGAGCTGCGGATGGCAAACCGCAGGATGGCTTCGGTGCCGCTCATCTCGGCCACGCCGAGGTTCAGCGAGGTCTCCACAAGGCCGGGCACATCCATGCTCATGCTCTGCACACCCCAGGGCATCAGCAGCAGGGCTTTGCGCAGACGCTCGGCGGAGTTCGCATCCAGTGCATCGTATTCGCCGCAGCCCTCCTCGGTGAGCTGCAGGCGGATGCCCGGGTCAGCAGTGCCGAATTCTGCTTTCATCTGCGCGGTAAAGTCTGCCCCGGCAGCGCGCACGGCTTCGGTGATACCGGCAGGCAGCACCAGCGTAACGCTGCTTTCTTTCGGGATGACGTTTTCCTTTGCACCGCCGGAGAGGGTGAGCACAGCGTACTCTGCACCGTGGTCAGACAGCAGGGTCAGGTAGCGCCCCAGCAGAGCGATGGCGTTGGCGCGGCCTTTGTGGATCTCGGTGCCGGAGTGTCCGCCCACAAGGCCGATCACATCCGCCTTTACGGCGGTGCCGGTCACAGGAACACGGGCAATGGGCAGATGGCATTCAACGCGGCGTCCGCCTGCACAGCCTGCGGTCAGCACCCCTTCTTCCTCGGAGTCGATGTTCACCAGAATCCGGCCCTCAAGGTCGGAAAAATCCATGGCAGATGCACCCAGCAGGCCCACCTCCTCGCAGACGGTCAGCACGACCTCCAGCGCAGGGTGGGGAATGTCCTTTGCGTCCAGAACAGCCAGCGCATAGGCCACGGCAATGCCGTCGTCGCCGCCAAGGGTCGTGCCCTCGGCGCACACATAGCCGCCGTCTACGACCGGATGGATGGCATCCTTCTCAAGATCCAGCGGGCAGTCGGCGGTCTTGTCGCCCACCATGTCCAGATGGCCCTGCAGGATCAGGCCCGGCTCCTTCTCGTATCCGGGTGTGGCCGGTGCCTTGATGAGCACATTGCCCATCTCGTCCTGACGGCAGGCAAGGCCGTGGGCCTTGGCGAACTGCACGCAGTAGTCGCTCAGTGCCTTTTCGTGGTGGGAGGTGTGCGGAATGCCGCAGATCTCCTCAAAGTAATAAAAAACCGAAGCTGGTTCCAGATTGGATAATACGCCCATAATGTTCCCTCTCCTTGTGCTGTATTTTAAGAAAGAAGACCGGCAGAGCTGTGAGCCATGCCGGTCTTTCGGGTCTTTACTCTGCCTGACTCAGGCAGTCGTCCATGGCGGTGAACACAGCGTCGCTGGTCATGGTAGCACCGGCAACAGCGTCCACACCGCTGGTGGAACCGGCCTTGGTCAGCTGGTCTGCCAGAGTTTCAGCAGCGGTGCCGCCCAGTTCGGGAGTCTCGCCGGATGCATCGATCTCCACACCGGTCACCCGGCCGCCGGTGACGGTGACGGTGACGGTCACATCACTCAGGCAGCCCTGAGCGCTGGACGTATAGATGCCATCCGTCAGGCTGGCGGCGTTGTCGGCAGCGGGCACAGTGCCGGTGTACTTGATGTACAGGCCGAGCACAACTGCCATAATGACAGTGACAACAGCCATGATGATAACATTCCGGGTGAGTTTCTTCATAAAAGATCAAATGCTCCCTTTTGACGTGATATATTTTTACTTTGCGGGTTTGAAACTGTCGCGCAGGGTGACGACGCGGTTGTAAACGCCGGGGTTCTTGGAGTCCGGCGTAAAGAAGCCGGTGCGCACGAACTGGAACTTCTCACCGGGCTTTGCGTCCTTCAGGCTTTCTTCCAGTTTGCAACCCTTGCACACAACAACGCTTTCCGGGTTCAGGTAGTCCTTGTAATCGCTGCCCTCGGGGATGGCGTTCATGTTGGCCTCGGTGAACAGCTTGTCGTACAGGCGCACCTCGGCATCCACGGCATGGGCGGCACTCACCCAATGGATGGTGCCCTTGACCTTGCGGCCGTCGGCGGGATTGCCGTTGCCCGTCTCAAGGTCGGCGGTGCAGTGGATGGCGGCAATGCTGCCGTCGGCATTCTTCTCCACGCCGGTGCACTTGACGATGTAAGCGCCCATCAGACGCACCTCACCGCCAATGGTCAGGCGCTTGAACTTGGGAGGCGGCACCTCGGCAAAGTCCTCATTCTCGATCCACAGCTCTTTGGTAAAGGCCACCTTGCGGGTGGTGGTATCGTTGGCTTCGCGGTTGGGGTTGTTGGCTACATCAAAGTACTCGGTCTTGTCCTCCGGGTAGTTGTCTACGATCAGCTTTACGGGGTCCAGCACGGCAATGCGGCGCTGAGCAGTCAGGTCCAGCTCGCTGCGGATGCAGGCTTCCAGCTGGCGCATGTCGATCAGGTTGTCGGACTTGGAGATGCCGGCCTCCCGGACAAAGGTGAAGATGGAGGTGGGGGTGTAGCCGCGGCGGCGCAGGCCGCACAGGGTCGGCATCCGGGGATCATCCCAGCCGTCCACGATGCCCATTTCCACCAGCTCGCGCAGGTAGCGCTTGCTCATCACGGTGTTGGTCATGTTCAGGCGGGCGAACTCGCGCTGCTTGGGGAACTCGGTGCCAAAGATATTCTCGATGACCCAGTTGTACAGGGGACGATGATTCTCGAACTCCAGGCTGCACATGCTGTGGGTGATGCCCTCAATGGCATCCTGGATGGGATGCGCAAAGTCGTACATGGGGTAGATGCACCACTTATTGCCCTGGCGGTGGTGTTCAGCATACTTGATGCGGTAGATGGCCGGGTCACGCATGTTCATGTTGGGGCTGGCCAGGTCGATCTTGGCACGCAGGGTCTTTTCACCCTCCTGGAACTCACCGGCACGCATCCGGCGGAACAGGTCCAGATTCTCCTCCGGGGTGCGGTCACGCCACGGAGAGGGACGGCTGGGCTTGCCGGCATCGGCACCACGGTACTCGCGCATCTCGTCACGGGTCAGGTCGTCCACGTAGGCCTTGCCCTCCAAGATGAGCTTCTCGGCGTACTCGTAGCACTTGTCAAAGTAATCGCTGCCATAGAAGATGCCGCCGTTGGGGTCAGCGCCCAGCCAGTGCAGATCCTCAATGATGCTGTTGACATACTCCTCACCTTCGCGGGCGGGGTTGGTGTCGTCCAAGCGCAGGTTGAACTTGCCGCCATACTGGTTTGCGATGGACCAGTTGATGTAGATGGCCTTGGCGCTGCCGATGTGCAGGTAGCCGTTGGGCTCCGGCGGGAAGCGGGTATGGATCTCGCTGATTTTGCCTTCGGCGAGGTCGGCGTCAATGATCTCAGTCAAAAAGTTTTTATCTGCCATAGTGGCGTTCCCCCTGTCAGGGCATAGCAAGCCCGGAATTACACTTTTGATACCCCTTATAATACACTATTTCCCGCTTTCCTTCAAGGTGGAAAGCCGAAGTTCCACCTGTTTTCGGCGTCGTTTTGCGAAAAAGCTTTCCCTATCTCCCGCTTTTTGCAAAAAAGGCGAAATTCATGCTTGACATTCCGTACAGAATCTTATATAATAATCAAGCATTCAGCGAATGCGACAGATAGATAGGGGTATAGCTCAGTTGGTAGAGCAGCGGTCTCCAAAACCGCGTGCCGTGAGTTCGAGACTTACTACCCCTGCCACAAGCGCACAGAGAGTACTCTGTGCGTTTTGTTTTTGTATTTTTCCCTGAATGTCGGACTTTCCCAAACTTTTTTGACATTTTCCGAAATTCATGCTTGACAACAGCGCGTTTCTCAGGTATAATAACACACGTTCCGGCGGTCAACCGCCAGAAACGATGCACTTGAGCGATCATGGCCCGGTAGCTCAGTTGGTTAGAGCACCAGCCTGTCACGCTGGGGGTCGTCGGTTCGAGCCCGATCCGGGTCGCCATTTGCTGCTATAGCTCAGTTGGTAGAGCGCATCCTTGGTAAGGATGAGGTCTCCAGTTCGAATCTGGATAGCAGCTCCATAGCAAAACCACTTGAATCCTTGAGATTCAGGTGGTTTTTTTGTTTGCTGTTAAAATTCAGAACCTCTGTTTTGTCCGATCGAAGAAAGCTGGCGTTTTTTGTTCCATCAAAATGCCCAAAACAGGGCTGTTCTTTCTCCGTTTCGTCCATTGAACCTTTCCACAATTTCCTGTATACTTAGTGTAATGTAATTGGTTATTTTTATAACAATTCGCTGAGTATTGGATTTGGAGGTAGATTCCTATGGCACGTTTCACTCTTCCCCGCGATCTTTACCACGGCAAGGGCTCACTGGAAGCCCTGAAGACCTTTACCGGCAAAAAGGCCATCGTCTGCGTCGGCGGCGGCTCCATGAAGCGGTTCGGTTTCCTCGACCGCGCGGTCGGCTACCTGAAGGAAGCCGGCATGGAAGTGGAACTGTTTGAGGGCATCGAGCCCGATCCCTCCGTCGAGACCGTCATGCGCGGCGCCGAGGCCATGCTGAAATTCGAGCCCGACTGGATCATCGCCATGGGCGGCGGCTCCCCCATCGACGCGGCAAAGGCCATGTGGATCAAGTACGAGTACCCCGACATCACCTTCGAAGAGATGTGCAAGGTGTTCGGCATCCCGCCGCTGCGCCGCAAGGCCCACTTCTGCGCCA
>OLND01003824.1_pt1 | contig 11199 bp, 8 predicted proteins | sample 1672031 | NCBI WGS metagenome assembly OLND01 (sample SAMEA3136638, study PRJEB25190) | human gut metagenome | biome: human gut; feature: human-associated habitat; material: faeces | place: Austria | collected 2013
ACAGGCGTACAGGTTACAGTAGTAACAGCAGCTGATGGATGCGGATTGGGTCTTTATATTGTAAAAATGATCTTGGACCAGCATGGAGCAAGCTATCGTATGGGTAATACATGTGATGGGGTTTGTTTTTCCTTTTCTCTATAAATCACACACGAATCACATATAAACTCCAATTACATTACAAAATTCAATGGTATGGTATGGACATAATAAAAAATGTAAAGGAGTTGGATGTACAATGAAAAGAAAAATTGCAGCTTTATTAATGGGAACTACCTTATCTGTGGCAGTATGCGGCTACAGTGTGCAGGCAATGACTTACGGATATGATATGGGAGGAAAGGTATTTATCTCCGAAGATTCTTCATCTTCCAATCTGACAGAGGAAGAAAAGGAAAAATTATCCGACTGGCATAAGGAAGAAATGCGTAATGAACTTGCTTATCTTGAATGCTACGGTGTTACTTATGATGCAGACAGTGATACACTGTATTATCAGGGGAAAACCGTAAGATGGCTGATTGACCGACAGCTTGAGGATACTTATAAGTCGATCCAGATGCCGGAAGGTGAAATTGATGTCTATACGGTAAGGGAAGACGATTACAGATTAACGGGCGTTCGGATTGCTACACAGGAAGAATATGACCAGCGGACAAAGGAAATGGAAGCGTTGGAAGCAGCGGCTGGAAAAGAATCATCTTATGAACAAGAAGCTGTGGATACAGAAACGGGAAGTAGTATTCATATGTTTGCTTACGATGAGGAAACAGTAACGGAAGCCAATGATGGGTCAGCGACGGAAACAGCAGTAGTGACAGAAGATGTGGTGTCAAATTATGCGGAACAGAAGGATACAGTTGAAAATGCAGTGGAAACAGCAGAGGGTACCTGTGTAGTAGGAGATAATCTTAATTCAGAAATAAAGATTCAGGAATATAAGCAGAATGGCATAGACCTCGATTCTGCGACAGGTAGCTGGATGTGGCATGGAAAAGAAGTTCATTTACTAATGGACGAGGATGGAAGTTTTTACCAGAATGGAAGCAAGGAGGCAAAAGATAATAAGATAAGCACAGTTGAATTAGATGCAGAATTAAAAAACAAAAACAGTAGTTGGTATAAAAATTATTCCTTTTTGAAGTGTGCAGCAGTTGCAGATGTTACACAAGATGGATGGATTAAAGAAGATGACAAAGACGAGTTGATGTTATACGTTGCACAAAAGGGTGCAGGTAAAGATATTACAAATGATAAAATCGATACCTTATTCCCTGTAACATATGTGTACAATGGTTAAAGGAGGAATTCATATGAAAATGAGAAAGGCAATTTCCGCTGTACTAGCTGGTGTTCTGGCTCTGTCTGCACTTCCCATTTCTGCCATGAGCGCCAGCGCTGAGGGAGCATATGCGCCGGGCGATGTGGATATGGATGGTGTTATCACCGGGCATGATGCGGCTATGGTTTCCAGATATCTCCACGTAGACAATACTCTGCTGAACGCAGACCAGCTGGCACTGGCAGATGTCAACGGCGATGGCGTTGTTGACCAGGCTGATGCTGACTTGATTCATGAGAATGAAGAAGTTGAACTGGGTGCCTGCGATATAAGTGTGCCTAATCCAACATCTCTTTTCTATCAATTGGTTTACATTGCAAATACCGGTGCTGGAAATCACTTTACGATTGTAGATGAGGATATATCCACTGAGCAGATTTTTGACCTTAAAATCTCCCAGAAAAACTTTAATCTGCTGGATGTAACAGGTGACGGAAAAATTGATCTGGATGATATCAATGGTTTAGGTGCTTATATCGGACATAAAGGTGCGGGTTTTGATTTGAGCCGTTACTTTGCAACCGGTCGATATGATTATGATATCACAGAATTTGCAAAAATTTACGGAACACCGAAAGATGCTGTTCTTGTCAAGGATGACCTTAGCGATTTGGTTAAGTAAGTGTTTTTTGAACTGAATGCAACTTCAAGAGCCGCAGGCACAGCACCTGCGGCTCTTTTTTGTCATTTTTCCAAAAAATATATTGACAAACCACACCAAAAGTGCTACAATAAAAGTAGATAAAATTCCCGTGAAACCGGGAGATTTTATGTGTAAAAGGGAAAACCGGAGCGTGCAGGCGCTCTCACCGAAAGGAGTATTTTTATGAAAATGAGAAAGGCAATTTCAGCCGTACTGGCAGGTGTGCTGGCTCTGTCTGCACTTCCCATTTCCGCTATGAGCGCCAGTGCCGCTGAGGGAGCATATGCGCTGGGCGATGTGGATATGGATGGTGTTATCACCGGGCATGATGCGGCTATGGTTTCCAGATATCTCCACGTAGACAATACTCTGCTGAACGCAGACCAGCTGGCACTGGCAGATGTCAACGGCGATGGCGTTGTTGACCAGGCTGATGCTGATTGGATTCATGAGAACGAGACCATTCACATCGGCTGCATCAAAAACAGTCCTAACGGTATTGACTCAACAACTGTATATTACCAGATGTTTTATCAGGTAATGACGGCAGTTGGTATACACGTTCAAATTGTGGATGGAACAGATTTGGATACAAACTCCTTAGACAATCACGAGATTTCAAAGGTGGCTTACAATTTGATGGATGTCAACGGTGACGGCGTCTTGAACTTGACAGACTGCTTAGACGCTATGGTATACTGTGGATACAAAGGTGCAGGTTACTTGAGAGACGACAACTACGCAAAAACCGGTCGCTATGACATCGAAAGCAGCTGTATCGTAGCATTCTGCCAGGCACAGGATTAACGAAAAAATAGATTACATAACAGAGAGAGCCGCAGGCACAGCACCTGCGGCTCTTTTGCATTTTTATGAATTCAGCAAGGTCATTCTTCTGTCGGCACGTAGGAGAACCGGCGGAACTTCGCCGGCGCCGTCATGTCCGTTCCGTTTCCGGAGGCATACAGCGCAATGTAATTGCCGGTAAAGCAGCCGCCTGCCTCGGTGGTGAGATACTGGGTCTCGCCTGCGCCGATCTCCTGCATCGCTCCGCCATCTTCCGCAAAGGCAAACCGATACCAATAGCGGTCGCAGCTCAGCCGGAGCGTTACCGTTCCGCCGTGGCACGGCACAGCCTTTTCCACCGCACAGAGCGCACCGATGCGCCGCCGCAGGATGATGCAGTCCACGCCGTCACGCATGGTCCGGGCGATCTCATAGTGATGCCCCGGATTCATGTACACGGTGAGACCTGCCTCTTCGCCCTCCTGCCCCGGCACAAACGCAAGCTCCGTCTCGGCGGTACAGCAGAAGTGTTCCTGCCGCCGTCCCAGCCACGCCTTCGGCGCATCCTCCCAGAGAGAAACGCCGTTGCCGTGCAGTTCCAGTCCGTTTCCGGTACACTGCACCAGTCCCGGCACCGGGTTGTAGATCAGATTCCACATGGGGTGCAGCGTCTCGCCCTGGAACTCGTCTGTGACAGCGCTGCCCGGTACATAGCCGGATGCTGCCCAGGCTTTCGGCGCATGGGCAACGGTGAATTCCGGCAGAACTGCGCCGTTTTCCCCGGCATACAGCCAGCCGTTTTCCCACTTTGCCGGAACGAGCATGGTCTCCCGTCCCAGATTGTGCCGGAACGGATACGCCAGCGGACGGATGCCCAGGCACACTGCCCACCAGTTGCCGTCCGCATCCTCCACCAGGTCGGCGTGACCTGCCGCCTTGATGGGCAGGCTCTGCCCGATGTTCGTCAGAATGGGGTTGTGCGGACAGGGTTCATACGGACCGAGAATGGACTCGTTCCGTGCCAGCACTGCCATATGGCAAAGCTCTGTACCGCCCTGTGCCAGCAGCAGATAGTACATCCCGTCGGTCTTGTAAAGGTGCGGTCCCTCCGGATTGTTGGCAGTCCCCTGCCAGAGCCGATGGGTCTCGCCGATGGCTGCCCCGGTGGTGATATCCATTTCGCTGAGATAGATGCCGCCGTCTGTTCCCAGGTAATAGACCTTGCCGTCCTCGTCGAAGAACAGGGACGGGTCGATTCCCGGAAACGGCAGAGCGATGGGGTCAGACCATTCCCCTGCCGGGTCTTTGGCAGTGATGATAAAGTTGCCGTGGTTGTCCCCGGTCACATTGGTGACGATCACATAGAACAGCCCGTCATGATACCGGATGGTGGGTGCATAGATGTTCAGACAGTTGGGTGCGCCGGTCACCAGATGCACCTGAGAATCCCGTGTCAGACAGTGTCCGATCTGCTCCCAATGCACCAGATCACGGCTGTGATAGATGGGGAGTCCGGGGAAATACTCAAACGAGCTGGTCACCAGATAGAAGTCGTCTCCTACCCGGCAGATGCTGGGGTCCGGGTGAAATCCCGGCAAAATGGGGTTCTGATACTGCATAATTTACTCCGTTCTGCCCGAAGGCGTTTCTTTTATCCGGTATACACCGTGTGGTTCGCCCAGTCAAAGGATTCGAATGGGGTGGGGTTCATGCCGACCGAGCGCATCGCACAGTACAGCATAGCGGCGTAGACATCGTCCGCCTCGATCCTGCCGTCCCCGTTGATATCCATGCGCCGCTGCGTTTCTTCGCTCAGCGTGCCGTCGTGCAGGATATCCTTTCCTGCACCGATCCGGGCGGCGGCGTACATGATCTCGAAAATATCGGTGGAATCAATGCTGCCGTCATCGTTCACATCGCCCAGCGTGTGTCGTGCGGGCGATGCTGCGGTGGAGACCGTGGTCGTCACAGACGTTGCGGTAGTTTCTGACGCTGTGCTTTCCGTCTGCTCCGTGGACGATGATGACGATGCAGATTCCTCTGCCTTTGACGTGGTCGCCGTGCCTGTTTCAGAAGAGGCTGTTGTCTCTCCCGTAACAGTCTGCGTCGTGGTCGCCGGTGCAGTCTCCGTCACGGTAATATACGGCGGCATGGTCATGGTCTCCGAACCTTTTGTGGCGGATGCCGTGGTCTGCGCCGTAGTGTCCGTTGTCACTATAGTGGTGGCTGGCGGCGTTGTGGTCATGACTGTGGTCGTGGTTGTCGTTGGAGGCGTAAGTGTGGTGTACTCCAGATGGAATGCGTCCGCATACTTCTGCACAGAAGTTTCTTCGTCTCCCAAACCCGCTCTGTTTTCCACCAGGATCGCTTTTGTCGGAAAATAGAATTCGTCCAGATTCAGCGTACAGTGATTATCGTAGAAAAATACCACCAGTGATACCCGACAACTTTCAAAAGCATAGTTTCCCAGACTGGTCAGACTCGCCGGCAGCGCAATATGGCGAATACTTTTGCAGTCTACAAATGCCTTTTCGCCGATGTACTGCAAATTCGTATTGGACAGATCAACTGTCCCTCCATCTCCCAGTGATATACAGCCATAGAATGTGTGATCCTCGATCTCAGTCAAACTATGGGGAATGGAGATCTCCACCAGGTCAAAACAATCCTGGAATGCGTGGCTGCCCAGTCTGGTCAGCGTCTCCGGCAGTTCCACCGTAGTCAGCGCCTTACAGCCGTTAAAGGCACTGTCTCCGATCTCCTCCACGTTTGTCATGCCCTGGAGCGTTTTCAGCATGGTGCAGTCCAGGAACGCCTCTGCCTCGATGCGGCGGACACTGCTGCTGAAATTGACCTGCGTCAGAGACTCACAGCCTGCAAACGCTCCGGGAGAAACAGATTCCAGCCCATAGGACAGGGTCACATTTTTCACCTTGCTGTAATTGGAAAGAAATCCGCTGGCGATCAGACGAATGTCGCCCGGAATGATAATGGAAGTCTCCTTGCCGTCATACGCCAGCAGCACGCCGTCGCAGATCTTCCAGTCGTCAGTCTGTGCCTCCATCCAGCCGGTGTGGAAAAAGGCATCCTTTCCGATGCGTTCCAGCGTCTCCGGCAGCTCAAAGCTGTTCAGATTGGTACACATGGAAAAGGCATATTCTCCGATGGTTTTCAGCCCCGACGGCATTTTCAGACTCCGCAGGCTGGTGCAGTTGCTGAACGCATTGCTGTCGATTCTTGTGACAGAATCGGAGATCCCCACATATTCCAGCATGGTACAGCCGCTGAACGCATTGCCGGGGATCTCGGTCAGACTGCCCTGGATGGCTGCCATACTCAGCGAAGTACAGTTCCGGAACACGCCTTCATACATCTGATTCAGTGATGCCGGCAGGGTGATGGAACGCAGAGCGGTGCAATCCTCAAATGCGCCGGAAAGCAGTATCTGCAAATGGGAATCTGACCCAAACTGCGCAACGTTCAGGGAAGTACACCCCTGAAACGCATAGAATCCGATTATCCAGATACTGGCAGGGAACTGGATCGCCTTGAGCTTTGTGCATCCGTAAAACGCATAGCTGTCGATCACCATCAGATTTTCGTTGAGAGAAATGCTTTCCAGATTCTCGCATTTTATAAAGCACTTCTCCCCGATCCGTTCCAGGCTTTCGGGCAGTGCAACGCTTTCCAGACTGCTCCGCTCCATAAAGACGCCGTCTGCCAGCCGGGTCACGCCGTCCGGGATGGTCACCTGCGCCGTATCCGGTGCAGCCACAACCACCTTTCCGCCCAGCACAGCCACTTCGTCCTGCCGACTTTTCAGCCATGCCGTGTTTTCCATTACATCAAAGCCAATGTTGTCCAGCGACTCGCCGCCTTCTACCTCCGACAGGTTGGTACAATTTCGAAAAGCATGATTCCCCAGCGCTACCACACTGGACGGGATCACCACCTTCCGGATGGACGTTTCTCCGTCAAAAGCACAGTTTTCAATGCTGATCACAGAGCGGCCGTCCACCTTTGCCGGGATCACCACTTCTTTGAGGGTGTCCTCCAGACCGAGAACGGATGCTGTGGTATTGCTGATGCGGTACATCAGTCCGTCATAGGTCTGCAAGCTGTCTGCACTTACTTTCCAGGCTCCCTCCGGAACATACAGCAGCATAGAGAAAGCCATACAGAACGCCAGAAAACACGCTGCAAGTCTCCCTCGTTTCTTTTTCTGCATCGCAGAAAACACCTCTTTCCTTTCCTAAAAATGGATTAGTCGTCTTCATCATTTTCTGGATCTTCCACCAGAACGCCTGCGCCACGCATGGCGAGGTAATACATCAATTCAAAAATATCTGTTGTGTCGATCACGCCGTCTTGATTATAGTCGGCACAATATGTCTGAGCGGCTGTGATGTCAACTGGTATCCCTGCGCCTCGTCTGGCACAGAGATACATCAAATCGAACTGATCCGATGTATCGACTACATCGTCTCCGTTCATGTCGCCCCGTTTTCGATCCAGGGCATGAAATGAGCGCTGGTATTTCTGCGCATAGATTTGCGCCGTAGAAGCCGCATATCCGTTGATACGAACGCTGGGTTCTACCGTTTTTTCCGCATCATAAATGCGGCACGCCGGGTTCAGAATCACCAGGCGTTTCAAAGCCGTGCAGCCGGAAAAAGCGTTGGAGCCGATCTCCTCCACCGATTCCGGCAGCGTGATCTTCCGCAGCTGCGAACAGCCGTCAAAAGCATAGTTATAGATCACCTGGACGCCGTCCGGGATCTGAAGCTCTTCCAGACTGGTGCAGCCCTGGAACAGGGTGTTGCTGATCTGTGTCAGCCCTGCCGGAAGAGATATGCTTTTCAGTGACCGGCAATAGCTGAACCCGTGGTTGCCCACCGTCGTCACCGTATCCGGAATCTGTACCTCTTCCAGCGCCGTACACCAATGGAACGCATATTCCCCGATGGTTTTCAGATGCGCCGGGAACTGCACCTGGTGCAGCCTGCTGCAATTCAGAAACGCAAAGGCATCAATGGTCTGCACCGAGTCCGGCATCACCACGTTTTCCAGGGTGGTGCAGCCCTCAAAGGCATAGCCGCCGATGGTGCTTACCGTATCCGGGATAGTGACCGTAGCGTCTGCTCCGGTATACGCCAGCAGAAATCCCTTTCCGGCGATCACGAACTCCTCTGTCTGGTTGTCCAGCCAGGGCGTTCCCTGGACGATGCCCCAGCCGATGTCTGAGACCGTATCCGGGATGGAAATGCGCTCCAGCCGGGTGCAGTCCTTAAAGGCGAACTCCCCGATCCTGCGGATGGTGTCCGGCAGGGTCACCTGTTTCAGCCGGGTGCAGTCCTTAAAGGCATAGCGTTCGATCTCCGTCACCGGACAGCCGTCCAGCTCTGCCGGGATGTTCGCCTCCGTCAGTATCGCACGTGCGCCTGTGATCGTCACCTCGTGCATAGGCGTGATGGTGTAGTAGATCATGTCCTGGTACACCTTCTGCCCCGTGTCATCGGCAAAAGCCGCAAACGGACACGCCGCAAAACAGAAAACCAGCGCCAGAGCCAACGCCGTCAAAAGCGACAGCCAGCGCCGCCATATCCTGTACAATTGTACATCCCTCCTTTCTATGTGATTTTAGAAGTTGTTCTTTTAGGGCTTGTTTGAAAAATCCGTACATTTGTCAAACAAGCCCTAGAAAGAAGCATCTTTTCAGCAAATTTCGAGAACAACCTTCTGCATTTTTATTATAGCATAGGATGGGGAATGCCGTCAATATTTTTTCGCATTTTTTCCACAATCGTCTGCCGCTGTCCCATCCTGCACGCAGATATGCAAAAAAGCGGCATGACGAAACCGCCATACCGCTTTCATTTTGCAAATTCATAGACAGAACAAATCCTGTCTGCGAGAATCCGACGCTAACTTATGCCAGTTCAGCGAAGAACTTGATGGTGCGAACCATCTGGCTGGTGTAGCTGTTCTCGTTGTCATACCAAGAAACAACCTGTACTTCATACAGATCATCAGCGATCTTGGAAACCATGGTCTGAGTTGCATCGAACAGAGAACCGTACTTCATGCCGATAACGTCAGAAGATACGATCGGCTCTTCGTTGTAGCCATAAGACTCAGTAGCAGCAGCCTTCATAGCAGCGTTGATGCCGTCAACAGTTACGTCTGCGCCCTTAACAACAGCAGTCAGGATCGTGGTGGAACCAGTCGGAACCGGTACACGCTGTGCAGAACCGATCAGCTTGCCGTTCAGTTCCGGAATAACCAGACCGATTGCCTTAGCAGCACCGGTGGAGTTCGGAACGATGTTAGCTGCGCCGGCTCTTGCTCTTCTCAGGTCGCCCTTTCTGTGCGGACCATCCAGGATCATCTGGTCGCCGGTGTAAGCGTGAATGGTGCTCATGATACCGCTCTGGATCGGAGCATAGTCATTCAGAGCCTTAGCCATCGGAGCCAGGCAGTTGGTGGTGCAGGATGCTGCAGAGATGATGTTGTCATCTTTGGTCAGGGTCTCATGGTTTACATTGTAAACGATGGTCGGAAGGTCGTTACCAGCCGGAGCGGAAATAACAACTTTCTTAGCGCCTGCATCGATATGAGCCTGTGCTTTTGCTTTGGAGGTGTAGAATCCGGTACACTCCAGAACTACATCAACACCAATCTCTCCCCACGGAAGCTCTGCTGCGTTTGCTTTTGCATAAATTTTAATCTCTTTTCCATCAACAGTGATAGAGTCCTCACCAGCACTTACAGTGTCAGCCAGTGCGTATTTACCCTGAGTGGAATCGTATTTCAGTAAGTGAGCAAGCATTTTCGGGGAAGTAAGGTCGTTGATTGCTACAACCTCGAAGCCTTCAGCACCAAACATCTGTCTGAATGCAAGACGTCCAATACGTCCGAATCCATTAATCGCTACTTTTACTGCCATGATAATATTCCTCCTAAAAGTAATTTGATAGTTTCATGTAAATGTGTCTTCAATTCTCTTTCAGCAGATTGTTAAAGATACATCAACTTGCCCTTATTTTACCTAATTCATACGGAAAATTCAAGTCCCATTTCAAATTTTATTCTCTTTTTAGACTTTGGCTTTACTTTTGCTCTTTTTTTATATATCATGGATTTACAAAAGATTAAGAAAGAAGGCTTATTATGGCGGTTGATTTTCATATTCACTCCTCCTTTTCCGGGGATTCTGATGCCCCCATGGAGCAGATGATCCAGGAAGGGCTCAAGAAGGGGCTTCGGACCATATGCTTCACGGAACACATGGATATGGACTATCCGGAGGAACCGGGAGTTTTTGAAGTGGATACCAGAAGTTATCACGAGAAATTCCTTCAGATGAAGGAGAAATACCAGGATCAGATCGAGCTTCTTTTCGGCATCGAGCTGGGCTTACAGCCTCACCTGGCTGAACGGCACCGGAAATATCTCTCGGAGTGGCCCTTTGATTTCGTCATCGGCTCCTCCCATGTAGTCCACGGGAAGGACCCCTACTTTCCTGCTTTTTATGAGGGAAAAACAGAGTCGCAAGCCTATCTCGAATATTTCGAGAGCATCCTCGAAAATCTGGCTGTCTTTGACGAGATGGACGTCTACGGCCACATCGACTATGTGGTGCGCTACGGCCCCAATAAAAATCAACACTATACTTATGAGGCCTATCGAGAGGTTCTGGATGAGATTTTAAAGACCCTGATCCGGAAAGATGTGGGGCTGGAGCTCAACACCGCCGGTTATAAATACGGCCTTGGTCATCCCAATCCCACGGAAGCAATCTTAAAAAGATACATGGAACTCGGCGGCGAAATCCTCACCATCGGCTGTGACGGCCATGCTCCGGAGCAGCTGGCCTGGGATTTTGAGAAAATTCCGGCTCTCTTAAAGGAATGTGGTTTCCGCTATTATACGGTATTTGAGGAGCGGATGCCCGTTTTTTATCCGGTGGAAACCTTTTAAAAAGAAAAAGCCCTGCAGACAGCTGCCTGCGGGGCTTACTTTTTTAATATTCCTCTTCTTCCTCTTCTTCGCCTTCATGGATATCTGACTTTGGCTTAGAAAGTCCCTTGATCTCGATACCATTCTTCTCTGCATAATCCCAGAGTGCCGCATGAATTGCTTCTTCTGCAAGAAGTGAGCAGTGTACTTTTACCGGCGGAAGTCCGTCCAGAGCTTCCATAACCGCTTTATTAGTCACTTCCATGGCTTCCTGGATATTCTTTCCTTTTACCAGTTCTGTAGCCATACTGCTGGTTGCGACAGCCGCGCCACAGCCAAACGTCTTAAACTTTACATCTCGGATAATCTGATTTTCATCAATATCCAGATAAATTCTCATGATATCTCCACATTTTGCATCAATGCGTTCCTGCCGTTTCTCCAGATAATAACTATAGTTTCCTTTGTA
>OLND01003846.1_pt1 | contig 11153 bp, 9 predicted proteins | sample 1672031 | NCBI WGS metagenome assembly OLND01 (sample SAMEA3136638, study PRJEB25190) | human gut metagenome | biome: human gut; feature: human-associated habitat; material: faeces | place: Austria | collected 2013
CGGCGCAAGTCTGCCCCGGAAGTTTACCAAGATGGTACAGCGTTTCGAGGACAATCCGGATGCGCTCCGGGATGCCGGCATTGCCTATGCCATCGACCAGATCGTCGACCTGGTGACCGACGGGGTGGACGGCATTCACCTGTACACCATGAATAATCCCTATGTGGCACGGAAAATCAGCGAGGCAGTCGGCGGCATCATTAAGGCAGCGCCGAAATGCTGACCCTGCCGCTGAACGAGATCGACAAGCAGGAGGCGCTCCGCTATATGGGATGTCCCGGTGCGCCGGATGCGTCCCTGCTGGCAGTCGTCAGCGACTGCGAAGAAAAGCTGCGACGTGCTGTTCTGCCGGGCGCGGTCTACCGGGTGCTGCCGCTCTGCCGGGAAAACGGCGTTCTCTCTGCCGGCGGCATGGTGCTTGCCGGAGAAGATATCGCACGGCATCTGGCAGAGTGCGACCGGATCATTCTGATGGCGGCGACCCTTTCCGGACAAGCAGACCAGCTCATCCACCGTGTGGGCATCTCCGATATGACACGCTCCCTCGCCATGGATGCCCTGGCAAGCGCCGGCATCGAACAGGTCTGCAACCGGGCGGAGGAATGCTTTCGGGAACAGCTGCCGGAGGTCTACTTTACCTGGCGGTTCAGTCCGGGCTACGGAGACCTGCCCCTGGCGCTCCAGCCGGAAATTTTGCAGCTGCTGGATGCACAAAAGCGTCTGGGGCTGACGGTGACGCCGGAGCATATCCTCATCCCCCGGAAGTCCGTGACGGCGATCATCGGCCTGGCGGATCATCCGCTGAAAAAAGGCGCACGGGGCTGTGCCACCTGCCGGATGCGGGAAAACTGTATGTTCCGCAAAGGCGGCACACATTGCTAAAATTGCGAAAACAACTTGCAGCATGGACGCAGATACCTGTGTCCATATTGTGTTATCTGGAACTTGTTTTCCTAAGACACACCTTTTCGGCGAATCCTACGGAAACACGTACTATATTAAAAAGGAGTTTTTCTTATGGAATATGAAATTATGCCGTATACAGAGGCTGACGTAGATGCTATGATCGAGATCTGGAACGAAGTTGTTCGGGACGGCGCTGCATTCCCCCAGCTGGACGAACTGAACCACAAGACCGGCGTGGAATTCTTCGGCAGACAGGATTTTGCCGGCGTGGCAAAGGTAAACGGCGAAGTAGCCGGGCTGTACATCCTGCACCCCAACAACGTGGGCAGATGCGGTCACCACGCCAACGCCAGCTATGCCGTTTCTTCGAAAATGCGTGGCATGAAGATCGGCGAGGGACTGGTGCGCCACTCGCTGGAAAAGGCAAAGGAGCTGGGCTACCGCATTCTGATCTTCAATGCCGTTGTCAAGGGCAATGACCGTGCGATCCAGCTGTACACCAAGCTGGGATTCCAGCGTGTGGGCGTGATCCCCGGCGGCTATCTGCTGAAAAACGGCGTGTACCAGGATATTTATGTGTATTATCATGTGCTGTAAAAACTATTGAATCACTTTTTGGAAAGGACACTCCCCTATGCTTTCTTCCCTATTTCCTCACCGCAAATTCATTCGTCTGGACGGCGGCATGGGTTCCATGCTGCAAAAAGGCGGTATGCCGGTCGGCGCACTGCCGGAAGTCTACAACATCACAGAACCGGAACGCATCATTGATGCACAAAAACAGTTCGTCGCCGTGGGTTCGGACATCATCTATGCCAATACCTTCGGGGCAAACCGGCACAAAATGGCAAAATCCGGCTATTCTGTCCAGGAACTGATCGCCGCCGGCATCGCCTGCGCCCGGAAAGCCTGCGCCGGAACGGAGACCAAGGTGGCGCTGGACATCGGCCCGATCGGACAGCTGCTGGAACCGCTGGGAACGCTGACCTTTGAAGAGGCATACGATATTTTCAAGGAAGAGGTTCTCGCCGGACAGGATGCCGACCTCATCGTCATTGAGACCATGACCGACCTGTACGAGACCAAGGCGGCACTGCTGGCGGCAAAGGAAAATTCCGACAAGCCGGTGATCTGCACCATGACCTTTGAGCCGAACCTCCGCACCTTTACCGGCTGCACCGTTGCCTCTGCGGCAATGACGCTGGAAGGCCTGGGGGCTGACGCTGTGGGCGTGAACTGCTCTCTCGGTCCGGACGAACTCTTTCCCATTGTGGAGGAGATGGCAAAGTGGACCACGCTGCCGCTGGTGGTAAAGCCCAACGCCGGACTCCCGGACCCGGTCACCGGAGAATATCTGGTAGACCCGGCGGAATTTGCACAGGCTGTGGTGAAGTTTGCACAGCTGGGCGTCACCGTCTACGGCGGCTGCTGCGGCACGACACCGGAGCATATCAAGGCGGCTTATGACCTGCTGGAACAGGCAGAGATCCCGAAACGGGAAAACATCCAGATCCCGGCAGCAGTCTGCTCTGCATCCGAAGTGGTGCAGATCGACCAGCCACGCATCATCGGCGAGCGCATCAACCCCACCGGCAAAAAGCGGTTCAAGGCGGCGCTCCAGGCAAACGACATGGACTACATCCTGGATCAGGCAGTGCAGCAGGTGGATGCCGGGGCTGACCTTTTGGATGTGAATGTAGGTATGCCGGGCATCGACGAAAAGGGCATGATGATCCGCACGGTAAAGGCGCTCCAGTCCATCGGCGGCACACCTTTGCAGCTGGACTCCACCATCCCGGCTGTCATGGAGGCTGCACTTCGGGTATATAATGGTAAGCCCATCGTCAATTCCGTCAACGGCGAAGAGGCATCGCTGCAAAACATCCTGCCGCTGGTCAAGAAATACGGCGCTGCGGTCGTGGGACTGACCCTGGACGAAAACGGCATTCCCAAAAAGGCGGCAGACCGGTTCGCCATCGCCAAACGCATCCTGGATCGTGCCACGGCACTGGGTATCCCGAAACGGGACGTGTACATCGACTGTCTGACGCTGACGGCATCGGCGGAACAGGACGGCGCAAAGGAGACCCTGGAGGCGCTCCACCGGGTCAAGACGGAACTGGGACTGAAAACCGTCCTGGGCGTTTCCAACATCTCCTTCGGTCTGCCGAACCGTGAGGCTGTCACACGGACGTTCCTCACCATGGCGCTGGAAAACGGACTGGATCTGCCCATCATCAACCCCAATATCGCCTCTATGGCAGAGGCTGTCCGGGCGTTCCGCCTGCTCCGGGGATTCGATGTAAACTGTGCCGCTTTCGTGGAGGCATACGCCAATATGCCGACTGCCACGGCGGCAGCCACGCCGACTGCTGCGGCAAAACCGGCGGCGGAAAAAGCGCCGGAGACCCTGGATCTGCCCTACGCCATGTCCCACGGACTGAAAAACGAGGGCGCAAAGATCACGGCGCAGCTACTGGAAACCACCGACGCCATGGAAGTGGTCAATGACATTCTGATCCCGGCACTGGACAGCGCCGGAAAGCTGTTTGAACAGGGCAAGATCTTTCTGCCCCAGCTGATCCAGACCGCAAGCGTGGCGCAGGCGGCATTCGAGGTCATCAAGACCACCCTCATCGAACGCAATGCCGCCCCGGTCAGCCGTGGCGAGATCGTCCTGGCAACGGTAAAGGGCGACATTCACGACATCGGCAAGAACATCGTCCGGGTACTGCTGGAAAACTACGGCTATACGGTGCTGGATCTGGGACGGGATGTTCCGTGCCAGCTGGTGGCAGACACGGCAAAGGAACACGGCGTCAAGCTGGTGGGACTTTCGGCGCTGATGACCACGACCCTGGGCGCTATGGAAGAGACCATCCAGCTGGTAAAGGCATCCTGCCCGGACTGCAAAATCGTCGTGGGCGGCGCTGTGCTGACCGCCGACTATGCGGAAAAGATCGGCGCCGACTATTACGCCAAGGACGCCATGGAGACCGTAGCCGTCGCAAAAGAAGTGGTAGGCTGACAAGGAGGCAACCATTATGACAAACGAGCCAAACGAGACCGGAACCCGTTCTGATGCGCCGGAGAGCGAAGAGAAAAAAGTCCGGAAGTGGGACTTCGTCAACAAGCAGTGGGCGGCGACCATCATTTTCAGCGGCGTTGTTCTGCTGCTGGTGGCGTTCCTGTTCATCAAGCACGAGATCTTCACCGGACTGCTGTCCTATGTGTTTGACGTCCTGCGCCCCATCACCATCGGACTGGTCATTGCATTTATCCTGTATCGCCCCACCTGTCAGATCGACAAGCTGTTTCAGCGTGTGCGGAAAAAATTTCCACGCTTTCCAGCCGGAGCGATAGCAGTATTTTGCTCCTATTTTCTGATGCTCGCACTGCTGTGCGTCATTATCTGGATCATCGTGCCGCAGTTTATCACCAGCATCCGGGACTTCGGGGACAACATCATGCTCTATTACAACAATGTCATGAAGTTCCTCAACAGCAGCCGGGGCGAACAGATCCTCAAATTCCTGGAGGACAACGACATCAACCCGGCGATGCTCCGCACCAAGCTGATGAGTCTGACCACCTACATCCCGGACGCTGTGGGAACGCTCAGCACCTGGGCAAGCGGTCTCATCGGCGGCGTGATCGACTTTTTCATCGGGCTGATCTTCTCGGTCTACGTCCTCGCCGCACGCAACAAGCTCCGCAGCCAGGGACGGCAGATTCTGCGGCATTTCCTGCCCGAAAAACACTATCACCGGCTGTCTCACTACGGCAGACTGACCTTTTCCACCTTCTCCAACTTTATCAGCGGTCAGCTGTCGGATGCGTTCATTCTGGGCGTGCTGATCTTCTGTGTCATGAGCATCGGCGGGCTGGAATACCCCATGATGATCGCCGTTATCATCGGCATCACCAACATGATCCCCTATGTGGGACCCTGGATGGGTACGATTCCCTGTGCGCTGATCCTGCTGATGGTGAACCCGGGTCATGCCATCGCCTTTGTCATTATCGTTATCATTGCACAGCAGATCGACAGCAATCTGATCTATCCCCGTGTGGTGGGGACCTCGGTGGGACTCCCGGCGATCTGGGTGCTGTTCGCCATCACGGTGGGCGGCGGACTGTTCGGCGTCCTGGGAATGATCGTGGGCGTTCCGGTCATGTCCATCATTTATACAGTGATGCGGGAAAAGACCGCCTCCGGCACGCCGAATCAGCCCAGCCAGCCGGAAAAGAAAAAGCACCGCTGGCACATCCGGCAGTCGGTGCAGACCCTTTACAGCCGGGCGGCAAAGCGAAAAAACAGCGAAAACGACCACAGCGATTCTGCGAAGTGAGCGGTTTCGGAGAGAGAAAAATGAGCCTGTTTCTGCGGAAACGGGCTTTTTTGATTTTGCAACGAAAATCCGACAAAATTCGACAAAGTATATCTCTTATTTGAACAGATTCGACAAAACGAATTTAGCAATAATGCTGAATTTTCGCTGTTGAGATTGACACACATGAACAATATTGCTATAATATAAGCATAAGAGAATCGCAGAAAAGTCTAAATTTTGGAAGGGAGATGCAAGCATCAGGTGAAATCGTTTACAAACACGGGACATAAAAGAGGAGGAAGAACTATGAAAAAAATCAAAAAGATGTTCGCAGCCTGCATGGCAACACTGATTGCCGGGGCAACGCTGGGGAGCATGAGCGCACTGTCATCTTCGGCGGCAATATTAGGCGACGTGAATAACGACGGAAAACTTGATGTTTCCGACGTAGTAACATTAAACAAGTTCTTAGCTGGTGAAGGTGTACTTAGCAACTACAATGTTGCAGACACAAATGCAAACGGAATTATAGACGGTGTGGACTCTACGATTTTAATGGCTTTTTTAGTGCATGAAATCAACCGACTTCCGCATACAACAGGCTAATAAGGAGGAAATGTAATATGAAAAAGCTGAAAAAAATCCTGGCAGTCTCAACCGCTGTATTTGTATTGTCTCTTTCTTTGAGTTTGCCTACAGACTGCGTTTCTGCGGCAAATTCCAACAACGCCGTTTCATATACCGTTTTTTCGTTGAAAAGAGGCGGAACCTACAAAACAAAGTACACACTAAATCCGGTGGACACCTTATCCTCTACAAATGCACGTGCTGTCATTGGTGACGACACACGAGTGGTTGACTTTTCAAAAAGTGGTGTGGTAAAAATTAATTTTACTGCTAGTAATGGCGAGTCATATTGGGGAACGGGTTTTGTAGTTGATGAACACACCATTGCTACTGCTGCGCATTGTGTTTGCGAACAGACAAATGGCAAAAATGCTACTAATTCTGGCTCAAAAGTTACAGAAATAAATTTCTTTAACTCTGATGGTACACCAGGATTATCAATTACAGATGCTGTTGAAGTTCATGTTCCCACACTCTATGTAAACGGCTCTTACTCAGACTATAATCCTTATGATTATGCTTTAATTAAAGTCAATGAAGACTTGAGTGATTATGCAATTTTTAATCTGGGCATTATGAATGATAATTTTATCAACAAGCAAACCGCTGTATCTGTTACTGGATTCCCTAAAAAAGTCAATAATCAAGAAGTGCATAATGTCATGTATACAGGGACAGGTTTTATTCGCCAAAGCGATGATAATGAACTGTACTATGATATTGACACCTTTGGTGGAAACAGCGGCGGACCAATTTATATTACTTCCACATTTCAGGGAAAAGCATACTATACTGTAATCGGAATTCATGCTTATGGCGATGCCAACTCTTACAATGGTGGAGCCAGAATAACCACAAATTTGCTCCAATTCTACAAAAACAACCCCTATATCTAAAGAAAGGATGATTTTTATGAAAAAACAATTCCAGAGGGTTTTTGCTGCTTTTCTGGCAGCTGCTACAACATCTGTTTCTATTGCTGGAATTTCTGCAAATGCAATGATAGGATATACTAGCATTATTCCAGAAAACGCTGTTGATATTACCGATGTGTGTGAATGTCCAAAAGGACAATATTTGGATGAGTCATCCTATATGTCATACTATAATAATGACAGCCACACCATTGCCTACTTATCTGACTTCAAGTTTAATTACACTACACTTTATGTTACAAACAACGCCGAATTTATTAAATTCTACAATGAATACAACGCAGATCAGGTTTTTGAGAAATATGATGAAGAGGTTGTTCTGGAAACTTTTTCCCAGTACGGCGAGCGTCTAAAAGTCATGCTTTATGACAAAACAGATAAGAACGGCAATCACTCCACCGATTTTTCCAACTATACCAATAAACGAGATGAAGCGCTGAAATTTTGCAGAATATTGCAGGAAAAAGGCTATATCGCTCATGCAACTTACACCTCTTTTTCTGCAACAAGTATGAAGGGCGGATACGATAATAGCGTATTGTTAGAAAATGCTGTGTCGGGTAAATCAGAGGAAATCCGCAAGACAGCAGAGGCTTTTGACTCCAGCATTGAAGTGACTGAACAGTCCTCTGAAAACAGCAATGTCAGCACATATAAAATCAGCTCCGTGGAAAATATTGAGGATGGTGTAGCAATAGCACGGGAACTCAAGGATAAATTCTGCAAAACACGAAACGATAACGAAGTTTATCCATCCTCTGTAATTGTCACCGGCGTTCAAGAATCTGCATTTTCTAGTAGTTTCCAAGGCAGCGAAACCGATCTGACAACGGCGCACTACACCGGCGACATCGACAACAACGAAACCGTTGACACCAGCGATATTTTCGATGTAATGTACTACGTTGCACGAAAGGGCGCAGGGATCGAGGACGTTTCCTTTACCGACGGCAACGCAGTGGAAGAGGCTGCCGCCTTTGCCGCCGCTGATATCGACGGAAACGGCAAGCTGGATTCCACCGATGTCTACTACATGATGAAGTACTGCGCAGAAAAAGGCGCCGGACTGAACCCGAGTTGGGGAGATTGAACGATTCGATAACTATGTGAAGTTGCAGGGGCAATGTGGGTATTGCCCCTGCTTTGGTAAAAAAGGATATCTAAGAAAGGATGATTTTTATGAAAAAAGCGAAAAAAGGCATTGCCGGCTTATTAAGTATGGCTTTGGTGCTTGGCTGTCTGGGGAGTCTGCCGGCATCTGCGAATGCGAATAACTTTAAATGCACCAGTACTGTTGATGAAAATGGTGTAATTCACACACAAATCATTCTCAGCAACGATATGACTTTTATTGGAACCTATTCTCCAACTTATAGCGACATTACCAAAAAAAAAGTTTTTGAAACTTCTTGGGCAATTGAAATTCCAATCGAAAATGACGACACCCAACGAAAAATTGTGGATTATTGCTCTGATGCTGGTCATATGTCGTACGGTATTCCATCTGGTTCTTCTATGCTAAACGATAAGTGTTTCAATGTAACTGGTTTCTCCACAAAAGAAGAAGCAGAGACGTTTGCAGCAGGAATTCTGCAAAAGAAACTGGTATCCAGTTTCAATATCGGAAATAGTTTTGAATATTATACAGGTGCAGACCAAACATTGCTTCCAGGTGGCTGTGTCCATGTATATGCAGACCACGAAATCACAGAAAGTGATCTATCACAGATGGATGTAGATTATAAGGTAGATGAGTATAGTGGAAATCGGGTTACTCTCAATGTGGGAGAGGGAGTCATACACCCAGATTTAACAAATGATGAGATATGGAGTGCCTATTATCAGCTCCTGTTAAGCGCACAGAAAAACATTCCGGGCGTTATTGGTGTTGACTTCGACCCGTGTATGTATTTGTGCGATCAGTCAAGCCCAAGCGGCGTATATAACCCTCAAACATACACCGCTCACCCCACCGGCGACATCGACAACAACGAAACCGTTGACACCAGCGATATTTTTGATGTGATGTACTACGTTGCACGAAAGGGCGCAGGGATCGAGGACGTTTCCTTTACCGACGGCAACGCAGTGGAAGAGGCTGCCGCCTTTGCCGCCGCTGATATCGACGGAAACGGCAAGCTGGATTCCACCGATGTTTACTACATGATGAAGTACTGTGCGGAAAAAGGTGCTGGACTGAACCCGAGCTGGGGAGATTGAACGGCTTAATAACTGTATGAAGTTGCAGGGGCAATGTGGGTATTGCCCCTGCTTTGGTAAAGCCAAGCGCTTTTGGGTTTGGAAAGGATGAGTTTTATGCTGAAAAAAATAATTGCAGGCATTGCAGGGCTGACCTTTGCTTTTTCTGTGGTAGTTTCTTCCGGAACGCTCCAGACAAAAGCAATGGAAACAACCACGGAAACCACTGCGGAAGAGACGACTGACACAGACGGCAGCGAGGTTCCCATGACCATACGTGTTCTGGATGAATCGCCGAATGATGAAATGTATCTTTCCGGCGTTGCATTTCAAGTCACGTTGGACGAGACAGGAGAAATAATCCAACAATTTGTGTATGACGGCGGCGATTTTACATTTCCACTGCAATATGACAAGACCTATACCGTATGCGCAACCTTTGTTCCGGAAGGATATCAACTTGAAAAACAGGGCTTTTATGTTGAAGTCTCCGGATATGCCAGCATGGACTATACATTCAGAGCGAAAAATCCCAGTATCACTACCACATACACCACAACAACCGACCCAAACATGACAACAGATGAATCTTTTACCGAATCCACTACAGCTACAACTGCAACAAAAAAATCGGAAACTTCTCCGGTACAAACAACTGTTACCACTGAAATGGATCACTACCGATATACCGGCACAACCGGAACCAGCAGACCTCGGCTGACTTCTGGTACAACGGAAACGACAGTCTCAAAGCATGATGATACCGATATCATAGAAGTTCCCATGACCATACGTGTACTAGATGAATCACCAAATGATGAAATGTACCTTCCTGGTGTTGCATTTCAAGTCATATCGGAGGAAACCGGAGAGGTAATCCATCAATTTGTATATGACGGCGGCGATTTTTCCTTTTTGCTGGAGTATGGAAAGCCCTATACAATTTATGCAGTATCTTTACCCGAAGGATATCAGCTGCAAAATGAAGGCGTTTATGTAAGATCCGCAGAATACGAGATGGACTATACTTTCAGAGCAAAAAATCCAAGTATCACCACAACATATACGACAACAACCGATCCCAATATGTCAACAGCTGATTCAACAGAAACCACGTCTGCAAAATCTTCTGTGACTACAGCAACAACAAAACCAAGAACAACCGAAACAACTGCACGCACCACTCCGGATGACTATGAATATACCGGAACATCCGGTACAACAACGCCGGATTGGCTGCATTCGCAAACCACCACTGAAAGTACAACAGCCAACAGCACGACCCCAGATTGGATGAATTCTCAAACCACTACCGAAAACACAGCAACCAACAGTACGACTCCGGATATTGATAAAATCCCCTGCGGCGACATCAATATGGACAGAAGAATTGACCTCTGTGATGCTGTTTTGCTGAATAAATATTGTGCAGGAGTTGTTTCGTTCAATTCTATTGCAAAAGCAAACGGAGATTGCAACCAGGATGGCACGGTGGATGCCGCAGACAGCCTTTTGCTTTTGAAATTTTTACTGAGAATGGTAGAAAATCTACCTGGTACCAGCACTGAAACCGTATAAACAAAGCATATTCTTCCCTTTCTAACCCTAAAAATCCGCCTGTCCCAAACGGAACAGGCGGATTTGCTGTACACAGAACCCTTATTCACTTTCCCGGCGCAGTTCCTCCGGCTGAAGCCGTTCCACTTCCCGGAGCTGGCGCACAATGGCACGGGTGCGTGTCCCTGCCAGAAGTTCCAGCTGCTGCTCTGCGCCCTGGAGACTTTTCTGCGCCTTTTCGATCGTTCCGGCGAACTTTTCGAACTCGCTGCGGACTGCACCCAGCACCACCCACGCCTCGTGGCTGTGTTTCTGGATGGCAAGGGTGCGGAATCCCATTTGCAGTGCGTTCAGAATCGCCGCCATGGTGGACGGTCCGGCAACGCTGATGCTGTACTCCCGCTGGAGCTGTTCCACCAGTCCGCTGTTCACCACCTCGGCATACAGCCCCTCAAAGGGCAGGAACAGGATGCCGAAATTGGTGGTATACGGCGGCTGAACATATTTGTCCCGGATATCCTTGGCGCAGCTGCGCACCACGCTCAGCAGTTTCTGCCGTGCCGCCTCCACCTGTGCCGGGTCGCCCTGTTCCCGT
>OLND01003850.1_pt1 | contig 11139 bp, 8 predicted proteins | sample 1672031 | NCBI WGS metagenome assembly OLND01 (sample SAMEA3136638, study PRJEB25190) | human gut metagenome | biome: human gut; feature: human-associated habitat; material: faeces | place: Austria | collected 2013
GCCACATCCGTCAGGCGCGAATTGATAAGTACGATACCGGCAGAATCGATAGCTACATCCGTGCCTGCACCGATAGCTATGCCTGTATCAGCACGGGTCAGGGCCGGCGCATCATTGATGCCGTCGCCTACCATGGCAACCCTGCCGCGTTTCTGCAGCTCGCGGATGACTTCTTCCTTACCAGAAGGAAGGACGCCCGCAATGACGCGGTCAACGCCTGCCTTTTTGGCAATCGTTTTCGCTGTCTTTTCATTATCGCCGGTCACCATGACGGTTTCGATGCCTATATCATGGAGCATACGGATGGCTCTTGCAGAGTCTTCCTTGATCGCATCGGCGACAGCGATCATGCCGAGGAGTTTCTTTCCTTTTTCAAAGAAGAGAGGCGTCTTTCCTTCATCGGCAAGCGCTTCTGCCTTTTCTTTGAGACTGCCAAGGCTTACATAGGAGGAAATATAATCAAGGGATCCGCCGTGAACAGAAACGCCTTCATCGCTGGCAAGAAGCCCGCTTCCTGAAACGATGCGGAAGTTATCCATAGCATGTGCTTTAAGGTTTCTCTTCTCCCCTTCTTCGACGATGGCGCGGGCCAGAGGATGCTCGGATTTTCCTTCCAGAGAGTAAGCAGTCGTAAGGAGTTCTTCCTCGCTGACGCCTTCGGCCGGAACGATGTCCGTCACTTCAGGACGGCCGGTCGTAATCGTGCCTGTCTTATCCAGGGCAACGATCTTGACCTTGCCTGCGTTTTCAAGATCCTCGCTCGTCTTAAAAAGGATGCCGTTCTTGGCGCCCATGCCGTTTCCGACCATGATGGCAACCGGTGTTGCCAGGCCCAGTGCGCAGGGGCAGGAAATGACGAGTACGCAGATTGCGTATTCAAGAGCAGTCGCCGTATCAGCACCGAGGAATTTCCAGATGATGAATACGACGATGGCAACCCCGATGACGGCTGGAACAAAGACAGCGGATACTTTATCTGCAATGCGCGCAATCGGCGCTTTCGTAGCAGCTGCATCGCTCACCATGTGGACGATCTGGGAGAATGTCGTATCTTCACCGACACGCGTTGCTTTGACGCGGATGAAGCCTGTCGTATTGATTGTTGCGGTGCTGACAGTATCGCCTGCTCCCTTGTCGACAGGAACGGATTCGCCGGTCAGGGCAGATGCATCGACGGCCGTCTCGCCTTCTATGATTTTCCCGTCGACCGGAATGGATTCGCCCGGTTTGACGACGAAGATATCGCCAGGCTTGACCTCGCTGATACCGACAGTCACGACCATGCCGTCCCGCTCGATATTCGCCGTCTCCGGCGCAAGTTTCATAAGCCCCTTCAAAGCATCGGTCGTACGTCCCTTGGAGAGCGATTCCAGAAGCTTTCCGACGGTAATCAGGGCCGGAATCATGGCCGCAGACTCAAAGTAAAGCTGCCCGCGGTAAAGCATATCAATCGATTCCCCCTGCATCGCAAAGTACGTCATCTTGTAGAGGACGGAGAGCGACCACAGGAAGGAAACGCCCGAGCCGAGAGCGACAAGCGCATCCATATTCGGCGCTCCCTGGAAGAGGGAACGGAAACCGGACGTGAAGAATGCACGGTTCACGAACATGACAATCAGCGCAAGAATCATCTGCGTGATGCCAAGCCCGATGTAATTTCCATCCAGGAAGGACGGAACAGGAAATCCCAGCATATTGTGTCCCATGGAAAGGTACATGAGGACGGCCAGGAATACGAGCGAGAGGATAAGTCTCTTCTTCAGCTTCGGCGTCTCCCTGTCCTTCAGCGCTTCTTCCTCGGCTGCGAGCGATCCTGAAGTAGATCCGCTCTTGACCTCACTATCCATGGGTTTGGCCCCATAGCCTGCCGCTTCGACAGCAGCAACGACGGAATCAGCACTGGCCGATCCTTCGACAGACATGGAATTCATCAGAAGGGAGACCGTCACTTTATCGACGCCCGGCACTTTGCTGACGGCTTTTTCCACATGAGCCTGGCAGGCTGCACAGGTCATGCCCGTCACCATGTACTGGCATTTATTTTCTTTCTCACTCACTTGAATCACCCCTTCATAGCGGCAAGGCCGCTGTATTTGGACCAGAAATCACTTCATTAGTTTCTGCAGCATGGTGCAAAGTTCATCGACCTTGTCATCCTTGCCTTCCTTGATGTCTTCCGTAACGCAGCCGCGGATGTGGGCCGCGAGAAGAAGTTTGTTGAAACTGTTCAATGCATTGGAAACGGCGGAAACCTGCATCACAATATCCGGGCAGTACGCGTCATTCTCGACCATCTTCTCAATGCCGCGGATCTGTCCCTCAATCGTGCGAAGCCTCTTCATCAGATTGCTTCTTTCTCTTTCCGTACGTTCCGTATGGCGGCAGCCTTCGCATGCCATTTCTTTATCTTCTGCCATTTGCATCACCGATCTTTCTGAAATCCTTACTTCTTACGGCTATATACTACACCCCCCTGGGGTGTTAGTCAATAGAAAAATTTAGAAATATGGACATTTGGCAATGCAAAAGAGCTGTGGAAATGCCGCCATTCCTACAGCCCTTCTTGAATTCTTGTTTCGATTCTTATTTTTCTGTATCAGCGATTTCCTTGACTTCTGCCAGTCTATCTGTGTCTGTCATGTTCCATGTGAGCGCTGTCAGTGTCGGGTATCCCCTGTGGATCCAGAATACATCTGTATCCGGAACGGCATCAGGAAGCATCGTGCCGGAAAGCCAGAAGCCCAGATGGCCGGACGGATCCTTCATTTCACGGATCGCATTGTCATAGCGCTGGATGCCGAGCTTTGTAATTTTCAGATCCTTCCATCCGATATGTTCCTCTTCTTTCGGGATGTTGAGGGAAAGGATGCCCTTGTAGCTGGAGTCGACGAAATATTTCTTCACGACTTCGAAAGCAAAGTCTGCGGCCTTGGCCAGGTATTCCGGTTTCTTGACCGTTTCTGCGGAAAGCGCAATCGCAGGGATACCGAGGAAAATGCTTTCCATGGCGCCTGCGATGGTACCGCTGTAAAGGCAGTCGCTGCCGTTATTGAGTCCGTTGTTCATGCCGGAAACGATGAGATCCGGCTTGTCATTACGGAGCCAGTGTTCCAGCCCCAGCTTGCAGCAGTCTGCTGTCGTGCCGTTGCAGGACAATACCGTAATATTTTCTCCATAGCTTTCCTTCTTCCACATGCGCAGGTACGTCTGGAGAGAAAGGGAACTGGAGCAGGAGCTTCTCCCGCGGTTCGGTGCAATGACCGTCACCCTGCCCAGCCTGGCAAGTCTCTTTGCCATTTCAATAATACCGGGAGATTCAAAGCCGTCGTCATTTGTCATGAATATATGCATAGTCCACCTGTCACTTCTAAAAAAAGCCTCAAAGGCTGTACTTTGTTTCGTATCTATTTTAACAAAAACATGGAAAAGATTCTATACAATTTCGGTCAAGAGTTGATAGAAGCATGTAAAAAGAGCCGACCAAATGAATGAATCACTTGACCGGCCCTGCCATTACTGCCCTATTTCTTTCTTTCGTGTCAGACTTGCCTGTTCAAAATGCATGCTTCTGGTATGAATGGTATGAACCCATCCTTTTTTATGTCTGTCCTTCCATCCAAGGAGTGTGACAGGAATCCAGGAGTACATGAAGATCGGGTAGATCAGCCAGTAAAGATAAATCTTAGGCGGAACTTCGATCTGCAGAAGAACGATGAGTGGGACGATGGACTGAATGAATCCGATGACGGCCCAGAACTGCTTCGGCACGAGCACATCGTTGTAGAGGATGACTGTGAAGCAGGGATAGAACATATTGATATATGTCATCACCAGGTAGAACGTGGAGAGGACGAGGAAATAGTTCTGCAAAAGCTGCATGATGCCATCTAAGATGACGATGCTGTGTCTCTTGATGCCTTCTTTGAAAAGGATCGGGATGTAACGCTCGGAGCAGTCGAACTGGCCCTGCGCCCATCTCTTTCTCTGACGGCAGGATGCCATGAATCCGAGCGGCTTTTCATCATAGATGATAGCGTCATGGACCCAGCAGGTGCGGATGCCGTGAGAGAGGCACTTCATGGAGAATTCCATGTCTTCTGTCAGGCAGTCGCAGCCCCAGCCGTATTTCTTGACGATGTCGGCGGAAATGCACATGCCTGTGCCGCCAAGGCAGGAGGACAGTCCCATATTGTACTTGCCCAGATGCCAGAGGTGGTTGATCGTCCAGAAGGCAATGGCAAATGTGCCGGATACCCATGTATCTGTCGGATTTTTGGCAGACAGGTATCCCTGAAGGACTTTCTGGCCTTTGAGAAGACGGTTGTTCATGACGGCAAGGAAATCCAGGTGAACAAGGTTATCCGAATCGAAGACGCAGAACGCATCGTAATTCTTATTCAATGCGAAGATCTTCGGGAATACCCAGTCCATGGCATAGCCTTTGCCGACGAGTTCCTTATTGGTTCTTTCAAAGACGAAAGCTCCGTGCTCGCGGGCGATGTCTGCCGTATTGTCCGTGCAGTTGTCCGCGATGACGTAGACGTCATAGAGTTCCTTCGGGTACTTCAGGAGCTTCAGGTTTTCCAGAAGGTCCGACAGTACGGCCGATTCATTGTGCGCTGGTATGACGATCGCAAATTTGCTGGCGGGATCCGCCAGATTTCTTTCTTTTCGATGCCACATGCCGAATACAGCGATGACCGTGTAGTAAATCGTGAAGAAGGCCACGATCAGCTGTATAGGGAACATGATTATATCGAGGTAATGGTTCATTGTACGTTTCCTTCAGCGTCTCCGTTTTGAGCCTGCGCCCTGCGTTTCATTCTCAGACGGCGCTGTTTTCTCTTAGCCTTGCGACGGTTGAGGTATGTATTGACAATACCGAAAATAATGTAAGCTGCGCAGAGAGCGGCTGCCCATGCAGGCCAGTAAATAATCGTGCAGATCAAGAAGAATGCCAGGCATCCAAGAAGAGCCGGCAGGTGAAGCTGATCGGCGCTTGCGCCTTTGTTGTCCGGATAGTGGATTTCGCTGACCATCAGGAATGCGAGTGCGAGGACGCAGAGCATGGCGAGCCAGTTCCAGATCTTGATGCCGGAAAGGACATAAGCAGCCACGATGACGCCTGTCGTCGGACATGGCAGTCCTTCGAAGTAGCCGTGTACAGCGCTGACCTTCACATTGAAGCGTGCCAGGCGGAAAGCGCAGAATGTGCCGAGAAGCGCACAAGGAATGAATCCCAGAGCTCCCAGATCTTTCAGCTGGTATGCATACATCAGTGTTCCTGCGGCAATGCCGAAGGAAATATCATCGGACAGGGAATCGAGCTCAACGCCCATCGGTCCTGCCGTATGCAGAGCGCGGGCTACGCGCCCGTCCAAAGCATCTGCCACCATGGCAATCAGTATGAATACAGCTGCCAGCTGGTAATGTCCTGATACGGACATCATAATGGACAATCCGCCGAACAGCGCATTCGTTGCTGTCACGGCATTGGCAATCCAAGATTTATTCACTTATTTCAGCCTCCCTACTACTGTCAGTCCGCCCTTGACTTTGTCTCCCTTTTTCACACAGATCTCACACTCTCCCGGTATGTATAATTCTGTGCATGAGCCGAACTTGATCATCCCGTACAATTCTCCTTTTTTCAGGGTATCGCCCAGGTTCTTCCAGGTAACGACCCTGCGGGCAAGGATACCCGCGATCAGAATGACCAGGATGGAGCGGTCGCGTCCTTCTATGCCGATCGCGCCTCTCTCGTTTTCAAAGCCGACTCCGTCCTTATAGGCAGGAATGAAGCGGCCCTGAACATACGACTGGTACTTGATTTCCCCTGCCATCGGCGAGCGGTTGCAGTGCACGTCGAAGATTGAGAGGAAAATCGTGATCTTATGGCATTTTTCTCCCAGGTATGTGTACTCATAGACATCATCAGACACGTCGACGACGGTACCGTCGGCCGGAGAAACGAGCACATCGTCTCCGGGCGGGATTTTCCCGTTGCGCGGCGGGCATCTGAAGAAATAGGTGAAATACACTGAGATCACGAGGGGGATCACCGCCAGGTAATACCATTTCATCCAGAAGAAGAAGCAGGCCAGAGCCATCGTCGCCAGGATGAACGGAAACCCCTCAGGCAAAATGAGTGGTTTTTTAAGCATTATTTTCTCCCTTGTTCCTTTTTCCATTTTTTGACAGCTCTCATGAATTTAGGAAGAGCCGCCATTCTTCCGATCCGGCTGGGCTGCAGATACAAGCGGTAAGCCCATTCCAGCCGGTGGTTTCGCATCCACATCGGTGCGCGCGGCAGTGTGCCGCTCATGACATCGAAGACGCCGCCGATGCCCATGGAGACCGGTACGCCCAGTTCATCCATGTGATCGCGGATCCATTTCTCCTGCTTTGGCACGCCCAGACCGGCCAGAAGGAGTTTGGCTCCGCTTTTCTTGATGTCTTTTATAATCTTTTTCTCTTCTTCGCTATCGAAGTAGCCTTCATGGCATCCTGCGAGCTTGAAGGGAACGTGAAGTTCCATGAAACGGGCTGCGGCTCTCTGGGCAATGCCCGGCGCGCCTCCCAGGAAATATACCGGCCACTCTTTTTCCGAGGCAATCTTCAGAAGTTCTTCAGCAAGGTCTGCGCCCGCCACCCTTTCCGGGAACGGCGTGCCAAGCTTTTCGCCTGCCCAGAGCACCCCGGCTCCGTCCGGAACGACCAGGTCGCACGTATTCAGGATTTCCTTAAGCTCGGGATCCTTCTGCGCAATCATGATCATTTCCGCATTCGCCGTAGCAATCATGCGGGGCTTTCCTTCAAGAACAGCTTCCTTTGCCCACTCGAGAGCGTCCTCCATGGTGACCGCATGCACGCGGACATCCATGACAATCTGCTGCTTTTTACTGATATCTGTCATTTGGCACTGTAGTTAGGCGCTTCTTTGGTGATCATCACATCATGCGGATGGCTTTCATCAAGGCTTGCGCTCGTAATCTGAATAAACTGCGCCTCTTCCCTCATAGCTGCGATGTCTTTGGCGCCGCAGTAGCTCATGGCTGCCTTGAGGCCGCCAGAGAGCTGGAAGAGCACGTCTGAAACATGACCCTTGTAAGGAACTCTTCCCTCAATGCCTTCGGGAGCTGTCTTTTCAAGGACGCCGCCGAAGAAACGGCCGCTGCCTGCTGCCCTGAAGGCGCCGGCAGAATCCATGCCGCGGTAGAGTTTATAATTTCTTCCCTGGAAAATCACCATCTCGCCGGGGCATTCATCTGTCCCTGCCAGAAGGTTTCCAAGCATGACGCAGGAAGCACCGGCTCCGATTGCCTTGGCAATATCGCCGGAATAACGCATGCCGCCGTCGGCAATAACGGGGATGCCCGCTTCTTCGCAGGCTCTTGCGCAGTCATAAATGGCTGTCACCTGCGGAACGCCTACGCCTGCAATGACGCTCGTCGTTCCCACCGATCCCGGGCCTACTCCGACCTTCACATCCGAAGCGCCGGCTTCAATGAGAGCCTTTGCCGCATCATAGGTCGCAGCATTTCCTGCAACGATTTCTGCATCAGGAGCGGATTTCCTGAGATTTCTTACGATTTCAAGCGTCCTCTTAGCGCCTCCGTGGAGAGCTTCCACGAAGAGCACGTCAGCGCCTGCTTTAAGGAGTGCTCTTCCGCGTTCTTCTGCATCATCGGAAGATCCGGTCGATGCACCGACGAGAAGGCGTCCTTCCTTATCCTTCACTGCATTCGGGTATTTCTTTGTCTTTTCTATATCACCGATTGTGATCAAACCCTTCAGGTAACCCTTGCTGTCAACGAGAGGCAGCTTTTCAATGCGGTGTGCCTGCAGGATCTTCTTCGCATCACGAAGCGATGTATGTTCCGGAGCCGTTACAAGGCCTTCCGAAGTCATGACTTCGCTGATCGGTTTTGAAAGATTTGTCTCGAAACGCATATCACGGATCGTGATGATGCCTACGAGCTTTCCGTCTTCCGTAATCGGAACGCCGGAAATATGGTACTTGTTCATGAGATCATCTGCATCAGACAGCATATCATCGGGGGAGAGGCAGACCGGATCCACGACGACGCCGTGTTCGGACCGCTTCACCAGCTGGACTTCGCGGCATTCCTCGCCGATGCTCATGTTGCTGTGAATGACGCCTAAGCCGCCTTCACGAGCCATGGCAACGGCCATTGCCGTCTCAGTCACTGTATCCATGCCTGCGCTGATGACCGGAATATTGAGAGAAATATTCTTTGTCAGACGGGTCGTCACATCGACCTGTCCGGGGAGCACTTCGGAATATGCAGGGACCAGCAGTACATCACTGAAGGTCAGTCCCTTCCTGCCAAACTTGTCTGCTCTCATCACAGCCTCCATTCCGGAAACAAAGTTTCCAATGTTGCCATTCCTAATTATCTGTCAATTTAATTATTATAGCATAATGCAAGTATACTTGTCATGGAACTTGCCCGCCCGCTGTCAAATCCGGCAGGATCTGCATTCCAGCGTGATTTTGGCTTATAAAAAATAAATTCACTATGACCGAAACCTTGACCGGAAATTGACTTCCTTTTACAAATTCCGGGGCCGGTCTCCTTCTCTCAATATATGCTGTTTTCCCTTCACATGCAACACGAATTCAAATTCAGCATGCGATTCTAATGAAACAATAAAAAGCGCTCCGAAGAGCGCCTTATAAAAAAGTTAAATAAAATATTCGGACTCCTTATTCCTTCTCTGCTTCTTCCATTTTCTTGAAGAAGGCACCTCCGAAGCGGTGGCGGAGTTCTTCGGTGAAGTCCATGCCCTTATCGACGGCTTTGGCGGCTTCTCTTCTTGCTTCTTCAAGAAGGGGCAGGTCGCGGATGATGTCGGCGGCTTTCAGGTCCGGCATACCGTGCTGATGATAGCCGAAGAATTCACCGGAGCCTCTTAAGAGGAGATCCTTTTCTGAAAGGAGGAAACCATCGGAGATTTCGCACATGAGGCGCATGCGGAGCTGCGTGACTTCGTTCCTGTTATCCGTATAGAGGATGCAGTAGGACTGGCTGCTGCCGCGGCCGACGCGGCCTCTCAGCTGATGGAGCTGGGAAAGGCCGAAGCGGTCTGCGCCATAAACGAACATGATTGTCGCATTCGGTACGTTGATGCCGACTTCGATGACGGATGTCGCCGCCAGAAGTTTGATTTTCCCGTCCTTGAAGTCATTCATGACCTGGTCTTTTTCTGCGCCCTTCATGCGTCCGTGGACGAGGCCCACTTTGAAATCAGGGAATACTTTGTCCCGGAGTTCTTCATAGACGGCAACGGCCGAAGCCAGGTCCTGCTTCTCGCTCTTTTCAACGAGTGGGCAGACGACGTAGATCTGGTGGCCTGCCTGCATTTCCTTTCTCATGAAGTTGAAGACGCGCTTCAGGTACGAGCCGTCAATGGCATACGTTTTGACCGGATGGCGTCCGGGCGGCATGCCGCGGATGGCGGACACGTCGAGGTCCCCATAGACGGAAAGCGCCATGGTGCGCGGAATCGGCGTCGCTGTCATGACAAGGATGTGCGGAGACTCGCCCTTGCTTTCAAGCGCTTTTCTCTGCTTGACGCCGAAGCGGTGCTGCTCATCCGTGATGACAAGACCGAGGTGCGCAAAGATGACGTCCTTTTCAATCAGGGCATGCGTGCCAATCAGGACGTCGATTTCCCCTTTCGCCAGTTTCTCAAGGATTTCATTTCTTTCGGATGTCTTCGTCTGTCCGGAAAGGTAAGCGACGCAAATGGGAAGGCCTTTATAGAATTGCTGGAATGTTTCATAATGCTGCCCGGCAAGGACTTCCGTCGGCACCATGAGCGCTCCCTGATAGCCGTTTTCGACGATCTTGGCAAGGGCAAGCGCCGCAACGGCCGTCTTGCCGCTTCCGACATCGCCCTGCACGAGACGCTGCATGGGGACGAGCCCTTCCATATCATCCTCGATATCACGGAAGGCGAGCTTCTGCCCGTCAGTCAGCTCGAAGGGGAAATTCTTAAGGACAGCGCGGACGAGCTTTCCCGAAGGCGCGCACTTGACCGAGGACGCTCCCTTTTCCCTCTTCCTTTTAAGGAGCAGGAGGCCTGCCTGCATGAAGAAGAGTTCTTCGAATGCCATTCTCTTCCTTGCCGCCTGCCGCATCGTTTCATTTTCAGGATTGTGCATGACGCGGATGGCTTCGGCGCGTTCCATGAGATGTTCTTTTCTCACCGTTTCGAGCGGAAGATTTTCGTCAAGGTCCTCCACGCGGTCGAGCGCTTCCTGGATCATCTGCCTCATGCGGTTGATCTTGATTCCTTCTGTCAGAGGATAGATCGGGACAAGCTTCTGGAAAGACGGCAGCTCTTCAGGTGTAACGGCTTCCGTTTCCGCATTGCCCATCTGTATTTTCCCATAGCCATATTCTGCCCTTCCGTAGGCAAGGACGTTCAGCCCACGGGAGAATTCATCCTTCTTCCATGGCTGGTTGAAGTAAGTGAGCGTCACGGCGCCCGTCCCGTCCGTCATGGTGACGTTCAGAATGGAAAGGCCCCTTCTTGGATGGATTTCCTTCACATCAAGGATTCTTCCGTAAATGACGGACTCTTCCCCGCTCACAAGGTCTTCCATCTTCGTGATCTGCGTCCAGTCCTGATATCTTCTCGGGTAAAAGGAAATGAGGTCTTCCACAGTGCGGATGCCAAGGTGTTCCAACCTTTCCGCCATTTTCGGGCCTACCCCTTTGACATATTTAACGGAATCTGATAATTTCATATGAGCCGTCCGTTTATCGGGAGCTGATGTCGGAAAAAGAGGCGGAAAGCGAATTAAGTCCGGAAACCAGAGCCGGTTTTCCGCTGACGGCGGATGGTACGGCATAGAGAGATCCAGAGCTTTATTTTTTTATTATAATTCTCTCTATATACTAATGTAAAATACTTGATTAAAAAAATGAATTGTGATATATTATGAATGTTGCAATCACGGAAGTGCAAGGAGGTGTGGCACATGGCTAATTATTGTGAAGTTTGCGGAAAGAAAACCGCTACAGGATTCAACGTATCCCATTCCCATTTGAAAACAAAAAGAACCTGGAAACCAAATATCCAGAGAGTGCGCGTACTGGTGGACGG
>OLND01003854.1_pt1 | contig 11129 bp, 8 predicted proteins | sample 1672031 | NCBI WGS metagenome assembly OLND01 (sample SAMEA3136638, study PRJEB25190) | human gut metagenome | biome: human gut; feature: human-associated habitat; material: faeces | place: Austria | collected 2013
TTGATTACCGGTGCCAGCAGACGCCATACAAATAACGCCATCAGATACCAGAGCGAGAACTTCGGCCGGTCAAAATAAAGTCCCGTATGTTTATCCAGCACCAAAGTATACAAGAAATAATATACCAGTTCATATACAAAATACGGTATAACCAGTCCCTGTATTAACTTTTTTATAGATGGAATGCGCTTAGAAAAATAACCGGATATAAAAATAAATGCAGGCATATGAAATGCCACAATTCCCCATTTTAATTCATATAAAAAAGAATTCTGGTCGTAACACGGTTCGATAAAATGACCGATTACAACCAGAATGATCAAAAGCACTTTATAGTTATCAAATAAATATTCTCTCTGTTGTTCCTGCTTCAATTTCATCACCAGAGACTATTTTAGTACACCGATATCCGTCTTTCAATCCGCATTTTCTCAGAAAAAGCGATTGAATTTCACTGAAAATTCATGCATTTTATCCCATTCCATTCATAACTATCCTTGCGAATATCTTGACAAAAACTGTCTGGTGCGTTCTTCCTTCGGATGATTGATCACCTGCTTAGCGTCACCCTGCTCCACAATATATCCATCATCCATAAATATAATCTGATCTGCCACATCTCTAGCAAATGCCATCTCATGTGTAACGATGATCATGGTCGTCTTCTGATCAGCAAGACCACGGATTACACGAAGCACTTCTCCGGTAAGCTCCGGATCCAGTGCAGATGTAGGCTCGTCAAAGCACAGGATATCCGGCTTTAACGCCAACGCTCTTGCAATGGCAACTCGCTGCTGCTGTCCACCGGATAACTGGTGCGGATAATGACCCGTGCGGTCTGCCAGTCCCATCTGCGCCAGAAGTTCCTTTCCGTGTTCTTCTATTTCCGCGAGGATCTGTTTTCTATTCTGCTTATAATCCGGACGTTCCTGTGCCAGGAGCTTCTCAGCCAGTGTGACATTTTCCAGTGCCGTATACTGTGGAAATAAGTGAAATGCCTGAAATACCATGCCAAAATGCAGTCTCTTACTGCGCAGCTCCTTGTCGCTCATCTTCACCGGACGTGACGCGTCAAATATGGTCTCACCATTGACCGCGATTGTACCCTGATTTGGTGTCTCCAAGAAATTCAGGCAGCGGAGCAATGTTGTCTTACCAGAACCCGATGACCCGATAATCGCCAGTGCATTGCCCTTTTCCAGGGAAAAACTTACATCTTTCAGAACTCGTGTGCTCCCAAAATGTTTCTCTATATTATTTACCTCTAAAACAGCCATTTCTCGCACACCTCCTATTTAAAATAATCCAGTTTTTTCTCAATATAGTTAAAGAGCAGTGTCAGGATACCGATAAAAATCAAGTAGAACACTCCTGTGTAAAACAACGGCCAGGTCAGTCCCGCTGATTTCATAAATGAATATCCTGCAAATGTCAGCTCATATGCCGCAATGATTCTGGCAAGAGATGTATCCTTAACCAGTGTAATAATCTCGTTAGACATCGGCGGCACAACACGCTTCACCATCTGAAGCAGTGTGATCTTAAAGAAAATCTGACTCTTTGTCATGCCAAGTACCTGTCCTGCCTCTCTCTGTCCAGCCGGAACTCCTTCGATCCCACCCCGGAAAATGACCGAGAAATAACAGGCATAGTTGATTACAAAGGCGACTACCGTTGCCGTAATACGACCTGCTTCATTACCACTCCAGATATTATGCCCAAGCCACAGACCCGGTCCGTAAAAGATAATGATGAGTTGAAGCATCAGTGGCGTTCCCCGGATGATCCAGACAAAGACCTGAATCAGATAGCGGAGCGGTTTCCATCTGCTGGCACTTCCGATACCAAGAATCAATCCTGCCGGCAATGCAAATACCAGCGTCAATATAAAGATTTGAAATGTGGTCCACAGACCTTTTGTTAATTCCAGTGTTACTGTTCCAAACATTGTATCTCCCTCTTACGCGATAACAAGGCAGAGAGCTCAGGCTCTCTGCCTTATCCACGATGTCTTTCATGCTGTCAGTCATATATGATTGCTGATTCTACTTCTGCTCCAGTACTGCATCTGCAATGCCGTATTTCTCAGCAATTTCCTGTGTCTTGCCATCTTTGTATGCCTTAGTAAGCTGTTCATTGATGTATGCTGCCAGATCAGAGCCCTTACGGCATCCGACTCCATACTCTTCTGAAGTCAGTTCATCAGAGTGGATCAGATCCGGATAGCTTGTGCCCTCCCCGATCATGGCACTTGCCATCAGCAGGTCAATGATTGCCGCATCCGATGTACCAGATGCAACTTCCATCAGGGCATCTGCCTGCGATGCTACGGAATTGGCATTGTATCCTTCTTCTTTGGCTACTGCTTCTCCGGCAGATCCTGCCTCTACTGCAAATGTCAGTTTAGACGGATCATCCAGCTTAGACTCGTCCGTTGTAACGATAACCTGTCCATTGCTGCAGTATGCATTGGTGCATTCCATGGAATTCTTCACTTCGTCAGTCAGTGTCATACCATTCCATACGACATCGATGTTCTTAGACTTGAGCTCCATGATCTTATTATCCCAGTCAATCTCTACAAACTCTACATCTACTCCAAGAGATTCAGCAACCATCTTTGCCATATCCGCATCGAAACCGACCCATTCTCCGGAATCATCTTTATAATCCATTGGCTCAAAATCGGTGATACCTACCACCAGAGTTCCCTTATCCTTAATATAATCCACATCACTGTCTGAATTCTTGCCTCCGCAGGCGGTCATGGAAAATACCATTGTCAGGCATAATAAACTTGCGATAATCTTCTTTTTCATAAATGTCTCCTTTGTTTTCATTCTGCTAATTTAGTAGCATTGTAGCATGGTAGCAGACTAAAGTAAAGCATTTTTTTCAATACAAGAAAAGACTGCTGCAAACATTTCTGTTCACAGCAGTCTCATCCTGCCCTTTATGAATCTTAACCTTTGTTCTGCATCTCCACCAGACGCTCACCACAGTACATCTCCCGAAGCTTCGGCTTTTCAATCTTGCCTGTCGCATTTCTCGGTACTTCTGCAAAGATATATTTGTGCGGACGTTTGTAACGAGGAAGCTTCCTGCAGTATTCTTCCAGATCTTCCTGGGTACATGCATATCCTTCTTTCACTTCTACAACAGCTGTTGCGATCTCTCCCAGACGCTTATCCGGCAGTCCGATAACAGCCACATCCTTAATGGCATCGCAGCCGCGCAGAAAGTCTTCGATCTGTACCGGATACAGGTTCTCGCCACCGCTGATGATGACATCCTTCTTACGGTCTACAAGGAAGAGGAAACCGTCTTCGTCTTCTTTTGCCATATCTCCGGTGTACAGCCAGCCGTCTTTTAAGGTATCCGCAGTTGCCTTCTCATCTTTATAGTAACAGGTCATAACGCCAGGACCTCTTAACAGAAGTTCACCGACCTCGCCCTGTTTTACGTCTTTACCATTCTCATCCACCACACGGGTCTCCCAGCCGTATCCGGCTTTACCGATAGCTCCGATCTTATCAATATTCTCCACGCCAAGATGTACAGCACCTGGTCCAATAGATTCGCTGAGTCCATAGTTGGTATCGTACTGATGCTGCGGGAAGTATTCTTTCCAACGCTTGATCAGACTCGGCGGCACCGGCTGTGCCCCAATGTGCATCAGGCGTACCTGATCCAATTTGTAATCAGACAACTTCAGATCTCCGCGGTCCAGTGCATCCAGAATATCCTGAGCCCACGGTACCAGCAGCCACACGATCGTACACTGCTCATTCGACAATGCATCCAATATATATTTCGGCTTGGTTCCCTTCAGGATCACTGCCTTGCCACCAGTCAGCAGGCTTCCGAACCAGTGCATCTTCGCACCGGTGTGATATAACGGCGGAATACACAGGAACACATCATCTTTGGTCTGTCCGTGATGCTTCTGTTCTACCTTAGCCGCATGCATCAGGCTCTCGTGATTATGCAGGATTGCCTTCGGAAATCCTGTTGTTCCTGACGAAAAATAAATTGCCGCATCATCCTGGTCACTAATCTCTACATTCGGTGCCATACCAGAGCAGTTCGCTGTCTGATGGGCATAACTCTCTGCAAATGACGGACATCCGTCTCCCACGAAGAACAGCAGACGGTTTTTGGAAACGGAATCTGCAATCTCTTCCACACGCCCGATAAATTCCGGTCCAAATACCAGTACATCTGTATCCGATTTATTGACACAGTATTCAATTTCATCTGCCGAATAACGGAAATTCAATGGAACAGCAAGTGCTCCGGCCTTCAGAATACCAAAATAAATTGGCAGCCACTCCAGACAGTTCATCAGCAATATTGCAACTTTATCACCGCGCTTCACGCCTCTGCTCAGGAGCAGATTCGCAAAACGGTTCGCTTTCTCATCAAACACACTCCATGTGATCTCTCTGCGATAATGTACAAATGGAGTCGGTTCAATCAGCTCATACTCTTTCCATGTGATCCGGCGGTCTTCCGGCTGTTGCGGGTTGATCTCCACCAGAGCAATGTCATCTCCGTACTTTTTCGCATTTTCTTCTAACAGTTTTGTAATCGGCATCTCGCTTTACCCCTTTAACGCTTTTATTCACTAAAGTACACTTTAACATATCTACCGATAAAAGTCAATCAAAGTATTCAAAAAGACAGCTGCTCTTTCGAACCGCTGTCTCAATGAACATACAAGTCTATTGGTTCTTTTTCTCAGGGAATGCAAAGATGAATACCAATGAACTGATCAACAGCATTCCCGGATAGAAAAGCTTCGGGATCACATCAAACGCAGACAATTCATGTCCCATCTCATGCACTGCCGAAAGCGCCACCAGCATCTGCGCACCGTAAGGAATCACACCCTGGGAAATACAAGAGAATGTATCCAGCAAGGATGCCGCTTTGCTGTGCGTAATTCCATATTCTTCTGACATTTCTGCCGCAATTGGATTCGCCATTACAATAGCTACAGTATTATTGGCCGTTGCAACATCCATTGCTGCTACCAGAAGTCCCATGCCAAGCTGTCCTCCTTTACGTCCCCGGAATACCTTACGAATTGCCGAAAGCAGTGCTTCGAAACCACCGTATTCCCGGATCAGGGCGCAGAGAGCAGCTACCAGAATGGCTACCATACAAGTCTCAAACATACCCGAGATTCCGGATCCCATATTTCCGATCATATCCACTACCGTTGTCTGTCCGGTTGCAAGCATGATAATAATTCCCGAAAAGATGCCTGCCAGAAGCACAACAAATACATTGATGCCGATAATACCTCCTGCCAGAACAAGTACATATGGAATAATCTGAAGCAGATGGTATTCATGTGCCACCGCGCCATTCAGGGTCGTGCGAAGTGACAGAATCAGGATCAATACCAATGTCACCAGTGCTGCCGGAAATGCGATCCAGAAATTCTCACGGAATTTATCCTTCATCGGACATCCCTGTCCGTTGCAGGCTGCAATCGTCGTATCCGATATGAAGGAAAGATTATCTCCGAACATTGCTCCTCCCATAACAGAACCGACACAAAGTGCCAGGTCAAAACCAGATGCATCCGATACCGCCGCCGCGATCGGTGCGATCAGTGTGATCGTTCCTACCGATGTTCCCATGGCAGTTGACACAAAACATGCCACCACAAAAAGTACCGCCACTGCAAATTTGGCCGGAATCAGCGACAGCATAAAATACGCTACGCTTTCCGCACTGCTGCGTCCTACAACGCCCACAAAGCTTCCCGCCACAAGAAAAATCAGCAGCATGGTAATAATATTTTTATCAGCAATTCCCTGTGCCATAATCCCCAGCTTGTCATCAAATGACACTTTACGGTTCTGCAGGCAGGCCGTAAGAATCGCCACCATAAATGCCAGCACGATAGGAATATTATAGAATCCCATCGGAATCTTCATCACATATTCAAACACAATTCCAAGTCCCAGATACAGGACCAGGAATACACCAATTGGCAACAGTGCCTTCGGATTACTCTTTTTCATTGTCTTACCCTCTCATTCTTCCTGAAATTATTACTCGTAAAATGTTTCCCGTTCCATGTCTTCACTGACATGATCTTTCTCCATCTGCCGGATCACTTCCTGGTGTCCGGTCAGTGCCGCAAATGGAGCAAATTGTGCCGCCCGGTCGCGTCTTGCCATCTGTGGATGATTCTTCGACACCGGATGCGGCATATCCAGCATATCTTCGTATTTGCTGAAATCAATCTCTTTCATACTTTTTCCGCCTCTCTCTTATACCTTATCATACACTTTATGACCAGCTTTGTTCTTACGCCTTGTGGCCGCCGATCTGGCTGTTCCTCTCGATTGTGGTCGCACCTTCTTCCAGATTCATGCCCTTGAGCACCGCATTTTTCCCATAACGCTTCTTAATCTCCAGAAGTGCCTGCTGCAGATGCTTCTCACGTTCCTTCACTTCTGCCGCCTCTTTCTCTTCCAGTTCCTTTTTTCCATAATCGGTAAACAGATTCAGCTGCTCATAGCGCTCTTTCTTCTGCGCCTGCTTTTCTTCTATCACATGATTTGCAGTCACATTTACCCGGCGCACCAGGAGATCCGGATTCACAATCCGGTCATACAGCTCCATTACCGCCCGGATAATCTCTCTGGATGATGCCGTATGCTCCGGGAGATTCGTCGTGCCATGTGCATGTTTCGGAACGCTTCTTCCATAGCGGTCTGTCGTCACTTCACCATGATATTTACTGCGGATCTTCGAATCCTCCAGACAGCTCCTGTCATAACCAACAGTCAGCACCATCTGATCCGCCGCCAGTCCATGCGCTGCAAGGTCAAGTGCTAAAAGATCTGTCATCTCCTGCACGATTAGTCTGGCTTTCTTCGCATCATACGGACAATGCAGCACTTGTCCGGAGCCCATGCTGTTCGTCTCCGGCTTGTACGACTTGATATCCTCCATTGTACATGGCTCATATCCCCAGGCGTGATCGATCAGAAGTTCCGCATTTACCCCAAACATCCGGTACAACAGTTCTTCATTATAATACTCACCCAGCTCGCCAATCGAACACCGGGCAATATCTCCCATCGTGTAAATGCCCTGCTCCGCAAGCTTTTTTGCATATCCATGGCCGACTCTCCAAAAGTCTGTCAATGGCTGATGCATCCACAGCAGTCTTCGATATTTTCTTTCATCCAGACTCGCAATCCGCACGCCGTGTCTGTCCGGCGGAATATGCTTCGCCACAATATCCATGGCAATCTTGCTGAGATACAGATTCGTGCCGATCCCCGCCGTCGACGTGATGCCCGTCATCTCCAGCACATCCCGGATGATCTTTCCCGCAAGCTCCTCCGCGCTCATCTGATACGTGTTCAGATAATGCGTCACATCCATAAACACCTCGTCAATCGAGTACACATGCATATCTTCCGGTGCCACGTATTTGAGATAAATATCGTAAATGCGTCCGCTGTACTCCAGATACTTTGCCATCTGAGGCGGCGCTGTCACGTAATCTGCCTTCATCTGCGGACGATATTCTAACTCTATCGAATTGACCGAACTTCCTTCCAATGTGCCGCCCGGTGCTTTCCGCTGTCTGCCGGCATTGACCTTCTGCATCTGCTGTACCACCTGAAAGAGTCTCGGTCTTCCCGGAATCCCATAAGCCTTCATAGATGGTGACACCGCAAGGCAGATCGTCTTTTCCGTACGGCTCTTATCAGCTACCACTAGGTTTGTGTGCAATGGATCCAGACCGCGCTCCAGACATTCCACCGATGCATAAAAGGACTTCAGATCAATTGCGATATACGTATGCTTTTCTTCTCTATGATCTGCCATCCTACACACCTCGGATCTCGGCAGTACTTCCGCCGCTTCGCTCTTTCTTCACCACGATCTGGCGGTCGATCCGATTCTTCAGCTCATCTACATGGGAAATAATTCCCACCAGACGTTTACTCTCTGCAAGTCCTGCCAATGCCTGAACTGCCTGTTCCAACGACTCCGAATCCAATGATCCGAATCCTTCATCCACAAACATCGTATCCAGCCGGATACCACCTGCAGATGCCTGGATCTCATCGGCAAGTCCAAGTGCCAGCGACAGGGATGCCTGGAAAGACTCACCACCGGAAAGTGTGCGGATACTTCTCTCACTTCCATTATAATGATCGATCACATCCAGTTCCAGTCCGCTCTGGCTTCGGAGATTACTGCTGCCTCTGCGCCGCTTCATCTCATACTGTCCTCCGGTCATGACCATCAATCTGGTATTGGCTCTGGCAATGATGCGGTCAAAATACGTCATCTGCACATAAGTCTCCAGCATGATCTTTTCCTTACCCGGAATATTACCCATAGCGGTCACTGCCAGCGAACGAACCATCGCATATTGCTTTTCCTTCTCCACCAGTTCTTTGCTTCGATTCTGCAGATTCTTTAATACGGACTGATTATTTTGTATTCTGTGATGCAGTTCTTTCCCGCGTTCTTCGCATACCGCTTTTTCTGCTTCTATCTCCATCTGCTTCTGCTGTAACGCTTCCGTATCCGCTTCCACCGCTTCTTCCAGCTGCTGTTTCAGTTCTGCCAAACGTCCCTCCGTTCCGGCAATTTCCACTTCTGCTGTCTGAACTGCTTTTTCCGCCTGTTCTAATTGGCGCTTTATCACATTCTGCTTCTGCACAAGTTCCGTCTGCTTCTCCTGCGCTTCTCTCTGACCAGGATAAGGCAGTACTTCCGTCAGCCTCTGAATTTCCTCCACCGCTGCTTTCTGCTTACTTTCAAGTGCGACCTGCCGCTCCCTGATCTGCTGCAGTTCTTCTGTTACTTTCTCCAACGCTTTTTCCTGCTCCGGGAGCAGTCGGTTCCACATATCCTTCTGCTTTACCTTCTCTGATGCAAGCTTCAGCTCCTGCTGTAACCTCGTTCCCGCTTCCTCTCCCTGCTTTTCCTGATTTGCAAGCTGATACGTCATATCTTCCAGACTTCCTGCAAGTTCCAATTCTTCCGCTTCCTTGCGGATACTTTCTTCCCTGCTTCTCACATTTCCAAGCAGTTCCCCTGCTGTTCTGCTGGCTTCCGCTTCCTCCGCTCTGCACTGTTCCAGTTCCTGCTGTAACCTTTCCAGCTCTTCCTTGGACGGTGCACCCGGATTCTGCTCTGCCGGTGCCGGATGATGCATGGAACCGCACACTGGGCATGGCTGATCTTCTGCTAAGGTCTGAGCAAGTATTCCTGCCTGTTCATCTAAGAACGCCTGATTCTTAACGCGGTACTCTGATTCTTTTTTCTGTACTCTGTCCCGCACTGTCCGATATTCCTGCTGCTTTAACGCAAGACTCTGTCTCTGCTTCTCATACTGCTGTATATCCTGCGCCAGATTCTGCAGCCGTTCCATATATTGCTGATGCTTCTCCGATTCATATAGAAGCTTCTGATACTTCTCCGGCGCATCCGCAAGTGATTCACCAGCTTCTCTGCCTTCCTGGATCTTACCTTTCAGCTCTTCCTGCTTTGCCTCATACTGACGCTGCTTTCCCGACAGTTTCTCTTGCTCGTCCTGATCTGCCCTCTCATTCTTCTTTAATTCTTCTAAATGAAGATACTGCGGCATCAGGCTTTCCAGTCTGCTGATCTCATCTGCAAGACGTCTGCGCTCCGGCTCTTTTCCCTGTTCTTCCCAATATCTCTGCTGTAATTCTGCAATCTGCTCCCGCTGCGCTTTCCGTCTGTCCTGCAATTCCAGATACAGCTTCTGCCTCTTCTTCCGCTCCCGATCCTGTTCTAACTCGGACCGGATCTTCTGCAGCACCTGTTCTTTCTGTTGTACTTCTTCAAACAGTCCTGCCTGCATCTCCTGATCTGCCTTATTCTGTTCTGTCAGAAGTTCCATCACTTCTTCCACCGGTGTCTCTTCAGATGCATCTTTATTCCAGAGAATCCCCTGAATATACTGCTTCACACTCTCCCGCAATGTCTCACATTCACGTTCCAGCGCGCGGTATTTTCTTTTCAGGATATCCTGAACCTGCTGATACGGTGCCGTCCGGAATATCTCACGAAATATCTTCTGCCGCTCTGTCGTTCCCTTCTCGATCAGATCCCTGAACTTCCCCTGTGCGATCATCGCGATCTGACAGAACTGTTCTCTGTTGACACCCATGATCTCTGTCACTGCTGCCGTCACATCTTTCGGCTTCGTGACCATTCTGCCGTCCGGATAAACAAGCTCTGCCTCCGCTTTCTGCATCGTCATGCCTGTACCGCGTTTTGCCGGACGCTCGTACTCCGGATTTCTGCATACGCTATATGTCTTGCCACCATAGATAAATGTAAGTTCCACTTCTGTAGGCACGGACGGATCTGCATATTTGGAACGGAGCATCCCCGCTTCTCTGCTGTCACCGCTGGCTTCTCCATATAACGCAAATGTAATGGCATCAAAGATCGTCGTCTTGCCGGCTCCCGTATCTCCTGTGATCAGATAAAGTCCGCCTGCTCCCAGTTCTTCCATATTCAGTTCCTGTATGCCCGCATACGGTCCAAATGCCGACATGCGGATATAAACTGGTCTCATGCTTTATCCTCCCACACCTGTTCCATAATCTCCTGCATCAGCCTGAACTGTTCTTCATCCATCGGCTGATTATTCTGTGTCTCATAAAATTCCGCAAATAGTTCCATCGGAGATTTCTTTTCGATAGCCTCAATCTCCTGTAACACCTGATTCCCGCGCGTTCTCGCATTATCGTAGTCTAACTTCATCAGATTCGGATAGATCACCTGCAGTTTTCTGACTGCATCTGGTATATCTTCCTCATCCGTCAATGTAATATGCAGATAGTCTTCCCTGTCCATATCCCGGTAATACGCCCGGTCTGTCAGCTCCATATACGCGCCTCGGATCTCCCGCATATCATGCTTTGGTGTCAAAGGAATGTGCTGAATCGACACATTTCCTTTTTCTGCCAGTTCCACAACGGTAAGAGACTTCTCATGACCGGCTTCTGAAAAGGAATACTTTAACGGAGTCCCACAATACCGCACCGTGTCTCTCATGATCCGCTGCGGTCTGTGGATATGCCCCAGTGCCACATAGT
>OLND01003858.1_pt1 | contig 11120 bp, 8 predicted proteins | sample 1672031 | NCBI WGS metagenome assembly OLND01 (sample SAMEA3136638, study PRJEB25190) | human gut metagenome | biome: human gut; feature: human-associated habitat; material: faeces | place: Austria | collected 2013
TTTTTTTATCGCTTTTTCGGCATTTTCTATTACCCCATTATTTTCCTCCAAAAACGCCGGATGAATCGGAATTCTAATCCTCATAGCTCGTCTATCTTCATCGGTAAAGAATTCTGCGCGTGAAGAACCGTTCTTTTCCAGTTCTTCTTGTATTGTCGGAATACCGGAGGAATGACCTTCTGACAAATCCAATTCTTTCAAAAATTCTCCCAATCTTCTGTTGCGATAGTATCTTGAAACAAATCTCTTACCTTCTGCTATCGTCTTTTCGGAAATAGACCGATCAATTCCCGGAAAATTCATAATATTAATGCAATCCGGCTCTATCTCTATTGTAACAGGCTCACAAGACATATAATCTCTGTGGTAAAAAGCATTAACCACAGCCTCCTCAATTGCCTGATACGGATAATTCTTAATCCGCAAAGCTTCCATCTGATTTGGAACCTTGATTACTTTTTCTCGTATAAAAAGATTTCTAAATCGTTCCATTGTTGCCTGAATCATCTGTGGTACGGAACCTGTAATATTAGGAAAATCCTCGCTTACACTTGGATTTTCTATACTCCCCTGCGGAAATGACGTCATCTGAACATAGGTGTATGGGAAAAAACGGTCCGGATGCTCACAAAACATCATGATTGCCACATTTTGAATATAACGTAGTTCCGGCGGTCCTACCAGTAACTGCATATCTTCTAATATTTCCTCTACGCCCCGTTCCTTAACCTGTTTTGCTAATTTACTACCTGTTTTTCTCAAATGATCTTCCAAAAGGACAGGTGAAATGTCATCAAAAGCAGCCTTATGATTCGCTCTGCAATCATAAGGAGTCTGGTCCGACATGTTAATCAATTCCCTTTCCTGCTCAGCATTTGCCTTGACAGAACTAGTTAGATAACGAATATAATAATTATACTTCTTGTCCTTTTTACCGGTAACATGTTCTGGTGATTTGTAAGGACGCTGCTGTCCCGTTCTCGCCACAATAACAAGAATCCATTTTCCATCAACTTCCAACGGAATCGCTTTAGGAAAATATGGTGGAGAAATCATATTGTTGTAGCTAAGCATTTCTTTTTGAATCTCGTCCAACATGTATTCCGAAATTCCCTTTACCGGACGTACTGCTACTCCGTTTTTTTCTTCAACACCGACAACAATATATCCACCACCATCATTGTTGTAATCATTTGCAAATGCACAAACACTATGATAGATGTCATCTGGGTTCCATCCTGCTTTAAACTCTATGCGGTCTGATTCAATTTTTCTTTTGTTTAACAAATCTTCTACGCTTATTTCAAGTTCCATAGTGTCCTCACTTTCCCTTTACCGGTTTCCCTATAAAATCTCTACAATTTCAATTTGGAAATTTAACTCTTTGCCAGCCATCTCATGGTTCGCATCAAATGTTATCGTGCTTTCATCTTTGGCTGTGACTTTTACCGGGAACGGCTGTCCGTACATATTTTGAAGATATACCTGCTGTCCGGCCTCCAACACCTCCGCTCCTGGCATTTTATCAATTTCCACGGTAAATATTGCATCCGGGTCCGCTTCTCCATACGCTTCCGACGGTTCCAAATGAACATCCGCAATCTGTCCAACTTCCATATTTGCCACAGCTTTATCAAATCCTAAAATCATCATTCCCGCACCGCAAACAAACTCCAACGGCTCACCACGGTCGTAGGAAGAATCAAACTGGGTTCCATCGTTGAAGGTTCCTCTGTAGTGGGTACGGCAGGTTTTTCCGACATTCTTACCTTCCATAACCGGAGTCGGTGCACCGCATCCGCCGCCGCAGGTTCCGCAGGAACCGCCGCAGGAGCTCTCCTCTTCCTCATGGCTTCCGCAGTGGTCGCCGCAGGAATGGCCTTCCTCGTGATCGTGGTGATCGCAGGTTGCACCCGCAGATGTGAGCGTTCCGTTTAAGTAAGCTTCCACCGCTGCATCCACATCTCCCTCTGCTCCGGAGCAGAGCTCTACGCCTGCCTCAGCAAGAGCAGCCTGTGCACCGCCGCCGATGCCGCCGCAGATCAGAACATCCACGCCCTGCTCGGAAAGAAGGCCTGCCAGTGCGCCGTGGCCGGTTCCGTTGGATCCGATCACTTCGCTGGAAACCACCTGATTGTCTTCTACTTCGTAAACCTTAAAATTCTCTGTTTTTCCAAAATGCTGGAAAATATTCCCGTTATCGTATGTAACTGCAATTTTCATCTAACTAAATCCTCCGTAGTTTTTTTCTTACGCCTCTTTTTCCTGCATAAAGGCTTCAATCTGGTCTGGATCACGCATCAGATTCTCGGAAAGAACCTCGCATCCGTCCTCTGTAATCAGGATATCATCCTCGATCCGGATTCCGATCTCCCACTCGTCAATATAAAGACCCGGCTCATCGGTGATGATGGCGCCTGGACGCAGCTTGTCGTTCCATGCCGCGGTCACATCGTGTACATCAATGCCGAGGTGATGGGAAACGCCGTGCATGTAATAGGTTCCGACATCCTCTTTCTTCTCGATCAGGCCAAGTTTCACACAGCCCTCGCCGAGAACATCCTTTGCGATATCGTCGAGCTCTTTTAATGTCATACCCGGTTTTGCTGCTTTTGCAACGGCGCGGTTTGCTGCCAGAACAACGTCGTAAACCTGTCTCTGACGGTCCGTATATTTTCCGTTGACTGGATACGTTCTGGTGATATCTGCGCAGTAGCCCTGGAATTTTGCTCCGAGGTCCATCAGAAGCAGGGTCTCATCCTCGCACACGTCACGGTTGGTATCGTAGTGCAGCATCGTTCCGTTTGCACCGCTTCCTGCGATCGTCGGGAATGCGGTTCCGTCTGCTCCCTCGTGGAAAATCTTGTACTCGAAATCAGCCTGTGCCTGATACTCGGTGCAGCCCGGTTTCAGATTCTTCATCACGAATTTCAGCGCGTCGTCGGTGATCTTGATTGCCTGGCGGACGAGAGCGATCTCATCCTCATCTTTCTGCATCCGCAGTGCTGCGATGACAGGAGCAATGTTTTTAATCGGTCTGCCTGGAAATTTCTTTGCGAACTCCTCTGCCTTTACCATGTTGTAATCCGGCAGATCCTCGACCTGATAGCGGTAGCAGTCGAAATACAGGGTTCCGATATCCTCGCGTGCCATCAGACGATTTACCATGCCCTCAAAGGAATCCAGGAAACGAACGTCATCGATTCCGGTGATCTCCTGTGCCTCGGATACGGTTACTTTTCTTCCAAACCATCTCTCCTGGTTCAGATCCGCTTCCTCGATAAACAGAATGGATTTCTCCTCTTTTGCGGTCTTTTTCATCATCAGGATCATGTGATCTCTGCGAAGGCCGGTCAGATAGAAAAAGTTGCGGTTTGCTTCAAACGGCAGATATTCGTCTGCGCTGACATGCAGCTCGATTCCGGAAAACAAAAGCAGTGCGGAATCCTGGTCCATTTTATCAAAAACCTGTTTTCTTCTTTCTGTAAAATTCATCTGTCTTTCCTCACTTTCTTTTAGAGCCTGCCAAGATCTGTTTTCTGCTCCTCTACTAAGATAACACGTTCGTGCTTTTTTTCCTACCTTTTTCCTGCTTTTCTGTGAAAATTCTTATTTTATTCCGCACTTTCCAGTCCTTTGACAACTTCCAACGCTTTTTCGAGCTGCACATCGCTCGTCGCGTCATCCGGCAGCTCCACCTCGACATCCGGCGTAATGCCGACCTTGTGGATGTCGTTTCCGAGCGGCGTGTAATAATGGGCAATCGTCAGCTTCACCACGCTGCCGTCCGAGAGCTGGAATGTATTCTGGACAATGCCTTTTCCGAATGTCGTCGTTCCGACAATCGTTCCGATGCCGTAATCTTTGACTGCTCCCGTGAAGATTTCTGCCGCACTTGCCGTATTTTCATTGACCAGCACGACGAGTGGAATCGAGATCGGGGTATCGCCGTCGCAGGTATACTCTTCCCGTTTTCCATTTTTATCCTCGGTATACACGATGAGTCCCTCCGGCAGGATCTGGCGCAGGGTGTCACAGACTGCCGTCACGAGGCCGCCCGGATTGCCGCGCAGATCGATGATCAGGCGCTCCATGCCCTGATCCTGCAGTGACTGGTATGCTTTCTGGAACTGCTCGGAGGTAAGCCCTGTAAACTCGCTGATGGCCAGATAGCCGATCTTGTCGTCCAGCATTTTACCGTCTGCCACAATCGCCGCAAGCTTCTCTTTTTCGACTTCCGTTTCAATCAGATCCGCCTCGCCTTCCCGCTCGATGGAAAGCGTCACGGTGTCGTTCTCGCTGTTTTTCAGAAGACCGACCGCATCGTTGAGGTTTAAGCCTTCGAGTGTCTGCCCGTCAATCTTCACAATGCGGTCATCCGCCTGAATACCGGCCTTCGCCGCCGGGGTATCGTCCTGTACGCCGGTGACCTGCAGCTTATCGCCGTCCAGCGTCACCGTAACACCGATGCCCTGATAGTAACCCTCCTGCGCTGTCTTGATCGCTTCGTATTCCTCTTTCGTGTAATACGTAGAATACTTGTCGCCGAGGCCGCTGATCATCCCTTTATACATCGCATTCGACAGCTCTGTGTCATCCACATCGCCCGCGTAAAGCTGGCTGATCATCGCTTTGATCGCCGCCGTCTTCCGCCACGACCAGAAGCCGCCGGGGTGGTCCGCACTGCTTCCCGGCCAAAGAAACGTTGTTCCGACAAGCACGATCATTACAAGCGCCAGCATGGAAATCATGCCCGCAAAGTAGCTCTTCCGCATCTCATTTTTTCGGTTTTTCTTTCTGTTTCTGCGCTTTTTCGGTTTTTCCTGCTCTGCCGCTTTTATGCCCTCTTTTTCTTCCTTCATCAGTTCTTCCAAAATATGCCTCCCAATCGAAAGATCCCGGAATCTTTTGACGGATTCCGGGACTTATTTTTACTTTATTATATTGTCTAATCCTATCAGACTTTCAAGTGTTTTCGAATCGTAAAGATACTGCCGACAAGTCCGATTCCCATACCGAGAATGAGTCCGACCGGAAGCAGAATCCGGAATACGGCCGATACCGGCATGAATGCCATAAAGTTCGACAGTACGCTGAACTCCGTCATAACGTAGCTGATGACTCTGTTGTATACAACATACAGCAGCCCCAGCGGAATCGCTGCTCCGACAAGACCGATCAGGATACCCTCGATCAGGAACGGAGCCCTTACAAACAGGTTCGTCGCACCGATCAGCTTCATGATACCGATCTCCTCTTTCCGGACCGAAATACCGATCGTGACGGTATTGCTGATCAGGAAAACAGATACGGCAAGAAGAATCAGGATGATCGCGATGGAAACGTAGCCAATGACACGGTTCATCGTCGTCAACGTTGTTGTTGCACCCTCGGCCTGTTTAACCTCACGGACACCGTCCAGCGAGCGGATATACTCAGCCAGTGCATCCTGCGTCTCTACCTGGTATACGTAAACCTCGTAGTGAGCAGAAGTTGCGAGCGGGTTGTCGTTTGGCTTAAAGCCGTCCTTGTATTCCTCTTTTCCTTCGAAATACTGTTTTGCAAAGTTTTCCCACGTCTCATCCGCGGAAACATACTTACATTCCTTGACCACATCGGTCTTGGCCTTGATCTCCGTTCCGATCTCATCGATCGTCGCCTGATCCACATCTTCGTTGAAGAAGACGGTCATGGATACATCTGTCTCGGCATTTTTTACGATGTAGTTAAAGTTGATGACAACCGCAAAGAAGATACCGAAAAGAAAGATACAGGCTCCCATGGTTGCGATGGATGCCAGCGAAAACATCTTGTTTCTCCAGATGTTTTTGACACCCTGTTTGATGCTGTAGCCCAGTGTACTAAACCTCATGGTACTCGCCCTCCTTCTCATCGCTGACTACCACGCCTTTTCGCATGGTAATAACGCGTTTTTTCATGGAGTTGACGATCTCACGGTTGTGGGTTACCACAAGAACGGTCGTTCCTCTGTTGTTGATTTCCTCCAGGAGCTTCATAATCTCCATGGAGTTTCCCGGGTCCAGGTTTCCGGTCGGCTCGTCCGCCAGAAGAATGTCAGGCCGGTTGACAATGGCTCTTGCCACGGCAACTCGCTGCTGCTCTCCTCCGGAAAGCTCCTTCGGGAAGGATTTGTACTTCTCTGCCAGTCCGACCAGCGTCAGGACTTCCGGCACGCGCTTTTTGATGACGCGGTTCGGTTTCTCGATGACACGCTGTGCGAATGCTACGTTTTCATAGACATTCCGGTCTTTTAAAAGGCGGAAATCCTGGAATACGACGCCGACACCGCGGCGGTATTTCGGCACTCTCCAGCGTTTCATTTTATTTAAGATCTGTCCGTTTACCTTAATGGTACCGGATGTGGGCTCGAGTTCTTTCAAAAGGAGCTTGATCAGCGTCGATTTTCCAGAACCGCTGTTTCCCACGATAAAGACGAATTCCCCCTTCTCGATGTGTAAGGATACGTTGTTGACGGCCGGCTGGCCTTTCGCGTAACTCTTACTTACACTATCCAATGTTATCATGCAATTCCTCCTTCAAGGGTTCTCGCTTAATAATCGAGCGTTTCCATGTATTTCATGTACTGCACAACCATAAGCGCAATCTTGAATGTGATCGCATCTTCAAAAACTCTAAGATCGAGTCCCGTGCTCTTCTGCAGCTTATCCAGCCGATAGACAAGGGTATTTCGGTGTATATAAAGCTGTCTCGAGGTTTCCGAGACATTCAGAGAATTTTCAAAGAATTTATTGATCGTTGTCAGTGTCTCTTCATCAAAGTCATCCGGCGATTTGTTGCCAAAAATCTCTTTGATGAACATTTTGCACAGTGGGATCGGAAGCTGGTAAATCAGACGGCCGATACCCAGTGAGCTGTATGCATAGATATCATTCTCAGCGGAGAAGATTTTTCCGACGTCCATCGCCATTCTGGCTTCTTTGTAGGAACGCGATACTTCTTTGATCTCCTTGACAATGGTACCGTAAGCAACGTGGGTTTTCCCCTCCTCATCTCTTCCTGCTGCTTCCAGAATGGTGGCTGCCACTTTGTTCATCTGGGCATAATCCTCACCTGGAGCAAGTTCTTTTACGATGATGATGTTTTTCTCATCAACTGCAGTTATAAAGTCACCGGATTTGGTACCGAGCAGACTCTTGACGCTCTCGAGCGCCCCGCTGTTCTTATCCGGATTTGTCTCAAGAATAAATACAAGGCGGCGTGCTTCCACTTCAATATGTAACTTCTTCGCCCTGTTGTAGATGTCGACCAGCAGCAGGTTGTCGAGCAGCAGATTCTTGATAAAGTTGTCTTTATCGAAGCGCTCCTTGTAGGCGGTAAGGAGGCCCTGAATCTGGAAGGTAACCATTTTCCCGATCAGGTGAATGTCATCGTTTCCGCCTTTTACAACCAGAATGTACTCCAGCTGGTGTTCATCGTATACTTTAAAAAACTGATAATTTTTCATGGTCTGGGAATCTGCCTGAGACTGCGCAAACGTTACAATATCATTTTGGCTGATCTCAACCTCCGGAAACGTCGTTACCAGAACTTTTCCTTCTACATCAGTCACGCAGAGTTCGACACGCGAAATGTTTTTGATTCCCTCAATGGTACTCTGTAAAATCTGATTTGAAATCATATTTTCTTCCCTCTTTCATCCTATAGTTTGTCTCCGGCTGCACCCGCTTTCATTGCCAGGCATATCCACACCCCTATGATTCTGCGCCTGATGCAAAGTACCTCACAGATATACTTATTTTAATACAAAATAGACAAAAAAGGAAGAGAAAACACAACATTTATACCACAAAATACGTAAAAAGGTCAGGAGAAATCCGTCTGGAAGCCCTCTCCTAAGACCTCTCTTGCATCCGACACAACGACAAACGCGTCCGGATCGATCGTTCCTACGATCTGTTTGAGCTGCGGGATCTGTTTTTTGCCCACAACACAGAATACCATCATACGCTCTTCGCCCGTGTACATTCCCTTGATGTGGATGCCGGACGCGCCGCGGTCGAGTTCTTCCATGAGCTCATCGGCTACCTGCTCCGGATGCGCGGTAATGATAAACGCGGATTTCGCATAATTCATACCTTCCATCAGGGCATCCGTCATTTTCGTCGTCACGTAGATTGCCACGATCGCATAGAGCGAAGCGTGGATACCGAAGACAAAAATACCGGCGATGACGATGATTCCATCAAGCACCTGCATAACCTGTGCAACGGAATAGTGGCGCAGCTTTCTCTGGATCAGAGCCGCCATCATATCCGTTCCGCCCGTCGTACCGTTTCCGATGAAGACGAGGCCGATGCCTGCTCCCATCAGAACGCCGCCAAAAAGTGCGGAGAGCATCCTGTCATCCGGCACCAGCTGCAGAACCGGGAGAACGGCAAACCAGAACGTGTTCATCAGGGTTCCAAAAATGGTTTTCACAAGAAAATCACGGCTCATGCGGATTCCAAAAAGAAAGAGCGGAATGTTCAGCACAAGGTTCGTCACCCAGAGCGGAACTCCTTTTCCGAACAGCATCTGGCTCAGTTGTTTGATGACGATTGCAAGACCGGAAAATCCTCCGGTAACAAGCCCCGCCGGGTCGTAAATCGAGCTGGTCGCAACCGCCATGACCGCGGTTCCCAGCGTAATCAGCAGATAATCTCTCCACTGCTGTTTGTTCCGTATCCAGTTCATGAACTTCAACCGTCCTTTTCGCTGTTATATTTTGTTACCATCCACTTGAACGTATTCTTCTTTAGCAGAGTTCCCCACCAGCTCGTTTTTATACCGGCCTCGTTCTGCAGCGTCGAATGCTCGCCAAGGCTCAGCCAGATTTTTGCGCTGATTTTGCTGCTGTTTTCCAGAACGAAACGATCCTGCCGCGTTCCCGCAAGGCCGCTCACAATCACGTCCGTCGTCTGGCTGTTGATCTCGTTGACCAGGCTGTCAAACGCGGATTCCTCCAGCGTCTCGACGACAGCACCGCCTCCGATCTCAATGCCGGGATACGTTTCTGTCAGATATTTCTGCAGTGTCTGCAGTTCTTCCCCAGTGTCGCCCAGTACGAAAATCCGGCTTTTTTTCTGAATCAGTCCCCAGAAAAAGCGTGCGATGAACTCGTTCGTCTCCACTTCCTCATAGGACGGCGTCTCCGGGTCAATTCCTGCTGCCTCCAGCACCTCGGTTTCCCCGATGACCGTCAGATCCAGATCTTCGATATACTGTTTCCACGTCGGTTCCTTGCTCGCCTGCATCAGCATCTGCATCGTCACAATCCCGATGGTGTTCAGCTTATCGTTCGAGAGGTATTCCTCTGCAATCTCCATTGCCGCATCGACGCGGTAATGTTTCAGCTTCACACCTAAAATTTCCAGTTCTGCATTCATAGTTCTGTATACTTCTGTTTTCCTTCGAAATCCAGAAGCGTTTCCTCCATGTTTTCCTGCCGTTTCTTCCGGCAGCGCTGTCCGCCCTTTTCTTCTGGCAACAGCTAATCCCCATTATACTAAAAAAAGAGGCTGTTGTCAAAAACAGCCTCTTTTTCTGCCCTGTTTTCACAGAATTTTTACAATTTAGCGGATCGTCTGCGGATTGTTTCAACTCACAGTCGGTATTTTCACGGAGTCTGACATGTCGAAAATAGTTCGACTGTGACTTGCCTCATGTCAGTGGAGGATACCGATTTCTCTCCGCCCGCCACTGCCGTTGTGTTTCTTTTAACAATTCATCCCACCGCTTTAGAAGTGGGAGACTTCTTGTCTACTAGGGTTAAACCTCAAACATCAGATCGCCGTAGGACGGCATCGGCCACATCTCTTTGTCTACGATCATTTCCAGTTTGTCAACCGGTGCACGGAGTGCCTCCATAGCCGGAGCAACTTTCTCGTAGTAGTATTTTGCTTTTGCTTCGCCGTCTTCCATCTCGCATCCTGCATTCTCGATTGCGATCAGCTCGTCGAGTGCTTTCTGGGTCTCCTCAAGCAGTGCACTTGTCTCGTTCAGCAGATTCTTCTGTACACCAACTGCCGTAACACCTGCTGCGGTGATGGTGTTGATGGATCCAGCCAGGGAAGTCGCATATTTGATGACTGCCGGGATGATCTGTTTGCTTGCCATGTCGATCATGGTCTTTGCTTCGATGTTGATGGTCTTTGCATAGTTCTCGAATTTAACTTCTGCACGGGATACCAGCTCTGCCTCGGTGAATACTTTGAAATCGCCGAACAGTTTGATTGCGGTATCAGTGGTCAGTGCCGGGATTGCGTACACCATGGATTTGATGTTCGGAAGTCCTCTTCTCTCTGCCTCAGCTAACCACTCATCTGCATATCCGTCGCCATTGAAGATGATTCTCTGATGCTCACTTAAGTTCTTCTTGATCAGATCATGGACAGCGTCCTCAAAGTTTTCAGCGCCTTCCAGTACATCGCATGCATCGCGGAATGCTTCTGCAACGATGGTGTTCAGTACGATGTTCGGAGCTGCAACGGAGTCACGGGAACCAACCATACGGAACTCGAATTTGTTTCCGGTGAAGGCGAACGGTGAGGTTCTGTTACGGTCGGTAGCGTCTTTCTTGAGATCCGGAAGCGTCTTAACACCAGTCTCCAGAACGCCCTCTTTTTTACTCTTGGTTGCATTTCCGGTGCTGATCAGCTGCTCAACAACGTCCTCCAGCTGCTCGCCAAGGAATACGGAAATGATGGCCGGCGGCGCCTCGTTGGCTCCCAGTCTGTGATCGTTTCCTGGATCGGCTGCGGACTCACGGAGCAGATCTGCGTGAACATCAACAGCTTTCAGGACGCAGCTTAACACAAGCAGGAACTGAATGTTCTCGTGCGGTGTTTTGCCCGGCTCAAGAAGGTTGATGCCGTCATCTGTGGTGATGGACCAGTTGTTATGTTTTCCGGAACCGTTGACACCTGCGAACGGTTTCTCATGCAGCAGGCATTTCAGTCCGTGCTGGCATGCAACTCTCTTTAAGGTCTGCATTACGAGCTGGTTGTTGTCGACTGCTACGTTTGCCTCGGAATAGATGGAAGCCAGCTCATGCTGTGCCGGTGCAACCTCATTGTGCTGGGTCTTGGCTGTAACTCCCA
>OLND01003861.1_pt1 | contig 11111 bp, 7 predicted proteins | sample 1672031 | NCBI WGS metagenome assembly OLND01 (sample SAMEA3136638, study PRJEB25190) | human gut metagenome | biome: human gut; feature: human-associated habitat; material: faeces | place: Austria | collected 2013
TCATAAGGAAAGACGGCCGTCTGATTGGAAGACTTACGAAATCATGCATACAGCAGGGAATCAGATAGGCACTGTATTAAATGAAACAGATACAATATTATTTGACTGCATTACAATGTACGTAAGCAATTTATTGATGGATCATATCAGTAATATAGATGCTGAGGTTTTGGGTGTTTCGGATTTGGAGAAGCTTCAGAGTTTATTGCAAAATGATCTGGATCGAATGTTTAACGAAATATCTTTAGTTTCTGACCGGGAGATTATTTTTGTTTCAGACGAACTCGGAATGGGGATTGTCCCGGCTAATGCAATGGGAAGAGTATACAGGGATCTTGTCGGCCTGGCAAATCAGTATATTGCCAAAAAAGCGGATGAGGTATACCTTTCGATTGCAGGAATTACTGTTGAGCTCAAAAGCAGAGGAGTGGAGCTGTCATGAAAAAAGCAAAGAAATTAATGTTTCAGGGAACCAGTTCACATGTAGGCAAAAGTATTTTGACTACGGCATTTTGCAGAATCCTGGCTCAGGATGGATACAAAACGGCACCTTTTAAAGCACAGAATATGGCATTAAATTCCTACATCACAAAGGACGGTCTTGAGATGGGACGTGCTCAGGTCATGCAGGCGGAGGCGGCAGGCATCGAACCATCGGTCAGGATGAATCCGATTCTTCTGAAACCTACATCAGATGTGGGGTCTCAGGTGATCGTCAATGGTGAAGTGCGTCAGAATATGCGGGCAGCGGAATATTTTAAATATAAAAAGTCACTGATACCGGATATTATGGCGGCGTACAATTCGCTGGCAGCAGAGAATGATATTATCGTGGTGGAAGGTGCAGGAAGTCCGGCAGAGATCAACCTGAAATCCGAGGACATTGTGAATATGGGATTGGCCAAAATGCTGAAAGCACCGGTATTGCTTGCAGGAGATATTGACAGAGGTGGTGTATTTGCACAGCTTGTGGGTACCATGATGCTGCTTGAAAAGGAAGAACAGCAGATGGTCAAAGGCCTGATCATCAATAAATTCCGGGGAGATAAGCGTATTTTGGATCCGGGGATCGAGATGTTGAAAGATTATACGCCAGTGCCGGTTGTAGGGGTTGTACCGTATATGCATGTGGATATTGACGATGAAGACAGCCTGGCAGACCGTCTGGACAAACATACCGAAAAAGGATTGATTGATATAGCGGTGATCCGTGTGCCGAGAATGTCGAATTTTACGGACTTCAATGCACTGGAACGCATGCAGGGCGTAACACTGCGTTATGTGGAAAAGGTGCAGCAGCTCGGCCGTCCGGATCTGATCCTGCTTCCGGGTACCAAGAATACCATGGGGGATCTGAAGTGGCTGCGTATGAACGGTCTGGAGGCTTCGGTTTTGAAATTGGAAGCGGAAGGTACACTGGTGATGGGCATTTGCGGCGGTTATCAGATGCTTGGTCTGACGCTGGAAGACCCGGATGGCGTGGAGGAAGGCGGCAGCATGCGCGGCATGGAATTGCTGCCGGTACATACGGTGTTTGAGAAGGCAAAGACGAGAACCAGAGTTTCCGGAAAGACGGGAACATTACATGGACCGTGGCAGTTGTTATCCGGCACGGCTTTTGAAGGCTATGAGATTCATATGGGTGAGACAACCTATGAACCTGGGGGCACTGTATTTTCTGTAATAGCAGAAACAGTCGGTACGCAGCATGTTGATGAAGCGATGGCTAACGGCTGCCAGTATCAGAATGCGGCCGGCAGCTATGTGCATGGTCTTTTTGACTCTGTGGAGATGCAGAAAGCACTGCTTAGGCTGCTTTGTCAGAAGAAAGGGCTGCCGGAGGAAGCGGTATCCTGGATTGATGAGAAAGTCTATAAAGAGCAGCAGTATAATAAACTGGCAGAAGGACTCAGGGAGAATATGGATATGGCAAAGATTTATCAGATATTGGAGGAGGGACTGGCATGAAGATAGAACTTGAGAATGTATTGCCGGCAGAGATTGAGAAGCGCAGTTTTGAGATCATCACAGAAGAACTGGGAGACCGGGTATTTGATCCGCTTCAGGAGCCGATTATTAAGCGGGCCATTCATACCAGTGCGGATTTTGAATATGCTGATTCGCTGTGCTTTTCTGAGCATGCGGTGGAGAAAGCGTTGGATGCGCTACGCAAAGGGGCTTATATCGTGACTGATACACAGATGGGGAAATCAGGCATCAACAAGAAAGTGATGGCAGAATTTGGCGGCGAGGTCTGCTGTTTTATGTCGGATCCGGATGTGGCAGAGACAGCCAAAAAGAACGGTACAACCCGGGCCGTAGCCAGTATGGAAAAGGCCGCAAAGCTTGACAGGCCGTTGGTTTTTGCCATCGGCAATGCGCCGACAGCCTTGATCCAGCTTTATGAGATGATTCAGGAGGGCCGTATCCGACCGGAACTGATCATTGGTGTGCCTGTGGGCTTTGTTAATGTGGTACAGGCCAAAGAACTGATTATGACGGCGGGTGTACCGTATATTGTTGCAAGGGGCAGAAAGGGCGGAAGCAATATTGCCGCCGCCATCTGCAATGCGCTTTTATATATGCTGGACAGTTCCAGGGGACAGCGCTAAAAGAATAAAAATCAATCGTAAGGGGTCGCTTTTGGCGGCCTCTTTTCTTCGAGGAAACTGCCCCGCATGACGGCCTTGCTGCCATATTTCTGTCGGATGTTGTCCAGGGCCTGATCCAGCTTTTCCTGCTTGTCATTCCGGACATAATCAAAGAGATTCATCTGACGAACCTGGCAGTCACTGAGCTTGGAAGTACGGATGCCGAGAAGCCGCACGGGGGCACCGTTCCAGAGTTCATGAAAAAGCTGCCCGGCAGCTTCATAGATGACCTGTGTGGCCTGGGAAGGTGAGAGAAGCTGCATTTGATGAGAAACATTCTCAAATGTGTTGTAGCGGATTTCAACGCTGACCATACCGGCCAGAAAACCGGCTTTGCGCAGTCGGCCGGCAACGGATTCTGACAGTTCCAGCAGCACTTTGCGGGCGGCTTCTTCTGTGGTCACGTCTGCTGACAGGGTTGTGGAATTGCCGATGCCTTTGTTGGAGGTATCCGTTTTGGTCCGCTCGTCAATGTGGACAGATTCGATACCGTTGGCGTATTCCCAGATGGTACGGCCATGACTTTTCAGATGGGCTTCTATGAGTGCCGGATCCATTTTGGCCAGATCGCCGATGGTTTTGATACCCAGCAGTTCCAGTTTTGCAGCGGAAGCGTGGCCGACCATGAAGAGATCCCTGACTGGAAGAGGCCACATTTTCACCGGGACTTCTTCGGGGAAAAGGGTGTGAACTTTGTCCGGTTTTTCAAAATCAGAAGCCATCTTTGCCAGCAGGCGGTTGGTGGAGATGCCGATATTCACAGTGAAGCCCAATCTGTCACGAATTGTATCTTTGATTATATGGGCTGCCCTGACAGGGTCACCGCTATCTCCGGGGATCGGGACATATTCGGCAAAACATTCATCAATACTGTACTGACTGATGGCGGAAGTATAATGATGCAGCAGATCAAGCAGCTGACGGCTGCACTGGCTGTAGTAATGATGTTCCGGCGGTACAATGGTCAGATTGGCACATTTTCTCAGGGCATCGGTGATCGGTTCTCCGGTGCGGATGCCGTATCTGGCTGCAACTATGGATTTGGCCAGGACAACGCCATGCCGTTTGGACATATCACCGCCTACAATAGCCGGAATCTTCCGGAGATCTGTTTCACTGCCGTCACGGAGCAGTTTGATGGCTGTCCAGCTTAAATAGGCGCTGTTCACATCTATATGAAAAATAATTTTTTTCATGATAATTTTCACCTTTTTTCCACAATTATAGGGTATGTTATACGTAAGATATAAGATGCTTTTGATAAAGTTGATATTTATCTTTATTATATAGGAATAAAGATTGTCCGTCCACGACATTTTTACGTTGAGATTTTGTACGGCCGGTGTTAGAATGGTGGTTGTTGTAATAGATGCTGTATACACATGCATGCATCGAATTTGAATTTTATAGACTGGGAGAAAGACTTTAATGAAAAATATTGTTTTTATAGGTATGCCGGGGGCTGGAAAGAGTACCATCGGCGTGGTAATCGCCAAGATTTTCGGATACGATTTTGTGGATTCGGATCTTCTGATCCAGAATCAGGAGGGAGATATTCTGGAACATTTGATTGAGAAGCATGGAATTGAAGGCTTTTTACAGATTGAAAACCAGGTGAACAGAGATATTAATGTGAAGAAAACGGTTATTTCAACAGGAGGCAGTGTCTGCTATTGCGATGAAGCCCTGAAACATATGTCAGAGCATGGCGTTATTGTTTATATCAAAACAGATTATGAATCATTGCATCAGCGCTTGGGCGACCTTCATCAGAGAGGTGTTGTGATTCGAAACGGATCGACACTTTTGGATTTATATAATGAAAGAACGCCTCTTTATGAAAAGTATGCAGATGTCGTTGCAGATGTCAGCGGATGTCGGATTGAAAAGGCCATTGATAAGATAAAAAATTTACTGAAAGCCTGTGCCAAATTATATGAAGAATAGAATATCAAAAAAGAGACATAACAGTTACAGAAAGAGGGAGAGAAATTTCAGAGATTGGCCAAAGAATCCGCATTTTTACGGTGCGCTGGCGATGCTTCTGCCGTTGACGGCGATACTGATCGCTTATATTGCCATGGGCGTTTTCCCTTTCGGCAATCAGGCAACGATGATCATTGACTCTTATCATCAGTATGTACCGTTTTTCTCTGAATTTCATGATAAGATCTGGCATGGTGAAAGTTTCCTTTATTCATGGCACGGCAGTCTGGGATTTAATTTTATAGCGGTTCAGGCTTATTATCTGGCAAGTCCGCTGAATTTTCTGATTGCCTTGTTCCCGGCCTCGATGATGATAGAGGCCTTTGAGACGCTGATCGTGCTGAAGATCTGTCTGTCAGGATGGACGGCTTATCGCTATCTGCGGAGAAGAACCGGAAGAAATGATTATTCGACGGTTGTGTTTGCATCGTTTTATGCCCTTGGTGGATTCAGCATCGCTTATAACTGGAATGTGATGTGGCTGGACAGCATTGTCCTGTTTCCGATCATTCTTATGGGTGTTGAGAAGCTGATCAATGACAGAGACGGTCGGATGTATGCAGTCAGTATGGGACTTGCTATTTTCTGCAATTACTATATGGCCATTATGATCTGCATTTTTGTTGTTTTGTACTTTTTTGTTATCTGGTTTTCCAGAAAGCGAGAAGGCATCAGACAGTTTCTCAGAAGCGGTATTCATTTTGTGCTGTGCTCTGTGTTGGCGGGCGGAATGGCGGCCATTTATCTTTTTCCGACGTATTATACATTGATCAACAGTTCCCAGGGATCGGCCCCGACGAGCTTTAAGATCTACAGGAATTTCCTGGAGATTTTTCGTCAGCAGTTTGCACTGGTTGAACCGACGCAGCTGACAGGGGCGCCGAATATATACTGTGGCGTTCTGCTTGTGATGTTGGTTGTTTTTTATGCGGTTTCCAAAACGATTCCATTAAGGGAAAAGATCGGACGTCTTTTTGTAACAGGATTTGTTCTGGTAAGTCTGAATATTAATGTGCTTGATTATGTATGGCACGGATTCCATTTTCCGAATAACCTGCCCGGCAGATTCTCTTTTATTTATATTTTCATGGTGGTCGTTATGGCTTACGATGCATGGCAGTCACTGCGGCTGACGAATAAGAAGGTTTTCCTTGGAATTTTTGCGGCAGAAGCGGTGCTATTTGGTGTATGTCTCTGGTATCCGAAGGATCGTCTGCCCCTTTACAGTATGATTGTGACAGGGGTGCTGATGGCACTTTACATGATCCTGCTGATCGCCCATCGGAGACATGCTTCATTGACGATTAAAGGCATTAAGGTCTTGCCAAAGTATCTGTGTCTGATGGTACTGACAGTGGAAGTGGCGGGCAATGCTATTTTTGGCCTGTGTATGAACGGAACCACCAACCGGACGAACTATACAGAGGACAGGCAGGAGGTTGCAGATATCCGCAGCCGCTACGAGGCAAAAGATACTTTTTACAGAATGGAACTGGAACAGATCAGAGGCAGGGATGATGTCACATGGCATCATCTGAATGGTCTTTCATTCTTCTCATCAACAGCGGATGATCGTGAGGAGAAGTTGATGGGAGCTCTCGGTTTTTACAACAGCGGCAATAAATACAGCTATAAAGGGGCAACGCCTCTGACAGATGCGATGTTTGGTATCCGTTATATTATCAGCAATGATGAAATATGGGCGTCGAATCTGTCATTATGTGAGCAGACAGAGAATAAGTATATTTATGAGAACCAACAGAATCTTGCTCTTGGTTACATGGTGAATCCGGGGGTTACCCAGTGGAAGATCGTGGAAGGGGATCCTTTTGTCACCCAGAATGATTTTGTGAGAATGGCAACGGATACTCAGGGAGCGATGTTTATCCCGCTTGAAACGGGAGAGCCGCAGGTGACAGATGGCATGTTGACCAGTACCGGTGAGGATAAATATTATTATGAGCGGCATGGCAGCGGCGGAAGCCTTACCTGGCAGCTGACTTTCACGGAGCAGCAGGATGTGTATATTTATTTTGAGGCCAGTCATTGTGAGAAGCTGAAGGTGACGATTGACGGAAAGACGGAGACCTATTCTGATAAGCGGGGACATATTGTGCATCTTGGGCAGTGTGATGCAGGGAAGGTTGTGACATTGGATTTTCCGATGGACAGCGAATATGAAACAGGCAACGTGAAACTGCAGATGTATGCCCTCAATCAGGATATTTTCGATTCAGCCTATGCCCAGCTGGCGGATGAACAGCTGCAGGTGACAAATTACGACAGCACCCACGTCAACGGACATATTCAGGTGAATCAGGATGGTATGATGCTGCTGTCGATTCCTTATGACGAAGGCTGGCATATCTATGTGGATGGTGAAGAAACAGAGATACAGCCGGTGGGTGAAGCGATGACAGGATGCTGGATGACAGCAGGCGAACATCAGATTACGATGCGGTACACACCACAGGGATTTGTGGAAGGAGCCGCGATCAGTGTTATTTCACTACTGATACTTGTGTTGGGAATTGCTGGAAAAGCAGGTCTTTTCAGCAGACATCATAGGAAAATGTAACAAATTCTTAACAAATTTTTATAAAAAGATAAAAAGCGATTTACAAACAGAGAGTTTGTGATATAATCATTTTGAGGAAAAATCAGTATAGGGATTTTTTGTCGATTTTTATAGGAATAATAGTTGATCAGCGAGTGATGTATTGCATGATTCGCTGATTTTCGGATATTGAATCAGATAGATGAGAACAACGCAATATAATTTGAGGTGCAATATGGAACAGTATTTAATAAAAGGCGGGAATCCGTTGGTTGGCGAAGTAGAGATTGGCGGAGCAAAGAATTCGGCCCTTGGTATTTTGGCAGCAGCGATCATGTGTGATGAGACTGTGACAATTCGGAACTTGCCGGATGTGAATGATATCAATGTTTTCCTGAATGCGGTTATATCCATTGGTGCGGAAGTCCGTTATCCGAATCCGAAGGATCGTCATACAGTTACAATTAACGGCTGTGGTATTCGTACACACGAAGTAGACAATGACTATATCAGAAAGATCAGAGCGTCCTATTATCTGATTGGCGCTCTTCTCGGCAAGTACAGGGAAGCCGGTGTGGCGCTGCCTGGCGGATGCAATATCGGCAGCAGACCGATCGACCAGCATCAGAAGGGATTCAAGGCCCTGGGTGCGAAGGTATGGATTGACAGAGGCATGATCTTTACTTCTGCTGATGAGTTAAACGGCAAGCATATTTATCTTGACGTGGTCAGTGTGGGTGCAACCATCAATATTATGCTGGCAGCATCCAGAGCCAAAGGCATGACCATCATTGAGAATGCAGCGAAGGAACCGCATGTTGTTGATGTGGCGCAGTTCCTGAATCAGATGGGGGCCAACATCAAGGGTGCCGGAACAGATATGATCAAGATTATCGGCGTAGATCGTTTCAGAGCAGCTGATCATGAGATTATCCCGGATCAGATCGAAGCGGGTACATTTATGTGTGCAGCTGTTGCAACAAAGGGTGATGTGACGATCAAGCATGTTATTCCGAAGCATCTGGAATCTATCTCAGCGAAGCTGATCGAGATGGGGGCAGAGATTGAAGAACTGGATGATGCCGTACGTGTTGTAGCAACCAAGAGACTCAGCCCGACAACGGTGAAGACAATGCCTTATCCGGGATTCCCGACAGATATGCAGTCTCAGATTGCGGTATGTCTTTCTCTTGCTGACGGCACAAGCCTTGTTACAGAGAAGATTTTCGAGAACAGATTTAAGTATACAGACGAGCTGACCAAGATGGGTGCCAATATCAAGGTTGAAGGCAATACAGCTTTCATTACAGGTGTTGATAAGTATACAGGTGCAGTTGTTGTTGCACCGGATCTTCGGGCAGGTGCAGCACTTGTTATTGCCGGACTGGCAGCAGAAGGCTGTACATGTGTTGAGCAAATCCAGTATATCCAGAGAGGTTATGAGAACTTCGAAGAGAAGATCCGAAGCCTGGGCGGTATTATTGAACGCGTGGACGTAGAAGACCGTACAGATCGTGACCGTATGATGCGCAAGATGAGTCTTGCAGCTTATTAATTATCACTGAATGAGTGGGAATCTCTCATTGTCGTATGGATGACAATGAGGGATTTTTTCTGTAGGAGAGGGATCGGGCTACAAATCGTTGGAATTGTAGTGCTGCATCGCTTGACTTTAAACTTATTTTCATGTATGCTATGTAAGCAATCAACACATTAAATAGTCAACTGATTAATTAAATAGTAGTTTTCTCTTATTCAGAGCAATGGAGACCAAGGATCTGTGATATTGCGGCAACCCCCATGAGGAAGGTGCCAACCTGAGCGAGTAACATCGAACAATAAGAGGATTTGATCGTATCAAGTCCGCTTTGAGCGGATTTTTTTTTGCCATGGACAGCAGTGTTTGGTGCCAAGGGCAGAACCAATGACGATTAAATAGCAATAAGAGAAATAGTAACTGTGAAGAGAATGCGCAGTTATGAGAGATACTAATTCGACAAGGAGGACATAATGGAAAAGTTATTATTCACATCTGAATCTGTAACAGAAGGACATCCGGATAAGATGTGTGACCAGATTTCCGATGCAATTCTTGATGCAATGTTAGAGCAGGATCCAATGAGCCGTGTCGCATGTGAGACATGTACAACAACAGGTCTTGTTATGGTTATGGGTGAGATCACCAGCAATGCGAAGGTAGATATCCAGAACATTGTCAGAGACACAGTCAGAGAAATTGGTTATACAAGAGGTAAATACGGCTTTGATGCTGACACATGTGCAGTTATGGTGGCACTTGACAAACAGTCTACAGATATTGCCATGGGTGTTGATAAGGCCCTTGAAGCCAAAGAGCATACCATGTCTGAAGAAGAAATCGCAGCTATCGGTGCTGGTGACCAGGGTATGATGTTTGGTTTTGCAACCAATGAAACAGAAGAATATATGCCATATCCGATCGCACTGGCTCACAAGCTGGCGCGTCAGCTGACAAAGGTTCGTAAAGATGGTACACTGCCTTACCTCAGACCGGACGGCAAGACACAGGTTACGGTTGAATATGATGAGAAAGGCAAGGCGGTTCGTCTGGATGCTGTTGTCCTTTCAACACAGCATGATCCTGAAGTAACACAGGAACAGATTCATGAAGATATCAAGAAGTATGTTTTTGATGTAATTCTTCCAGCAGAGATGGTCGATGAGCATACAAAGTTCTTCATCAACCCGACAGGCCGTTTTGTTATCGGCGGACCTCACGGTGACAGTGGTCTGACAGGACGTAAGATCATCGTTGATACCTACGGTGGAACAGGACGTCACGGCGGCGGTGCTTTCTCCGGTAAGGACTGCACAAAGGTAGACCGTTCTGCAGCTTATGCAGCTCGTTACGTTGCTAAGAATATTGTTGCAGCAGGTCTTGCTGACAAGTGTGAGATCCAGCTTTCCTATGCGATCGGTGTTGCACATCCGACATCTGTCAGTGTGAATACTTTCGGAACTGGTAAGCTTTCTGAGACCAAGCTTGTTGAGATCGTTCGTGAGAATTTTGACCTTCGTCCGGCTGGTATCATCAAGATGCTTGATCTTCGCCGTCCGATCTACAAACAGACTGCTGCTTATGGTCACTTTGGCCGTACAGATGTTGACCTTCCATGGGAGCATCTGGACAAGGTTGAGACTTTGAAGAAATATCTGTAAGAGATAATAATAGTTCCAAAAGAACAAAGATTGAAGCCCCCGGTATTCGCACTACCGGGGGCTTTTTTATAGAAAATTTAGAGATGGGTAATATAGTTTATGTTATAATACGTGTGTAAATGTGGATTGCAAATATCCGCTTGATTAATAAAGGACGGAGATATAGATGAAGTTAAAAACACGTATTATTGTGGGCTTTATCGCAGTGATCCTGCTGCCGTTGCTTCTTTTTTCAGCAAGTCTTTACGGTTTCAGCCGGACTCAGGTGAAACATGTACAGGAGAGCAGCAGTCAGGCTGCTGATTCCAATGAGATGGTCTATGATATTTCTCTGGCGCAGTCTTCCAGCAGTCAGGTGAAGCTGATGGCCAAGGATATGATTCTGACGGCAACGATCATTCTTGTTTTTACAGCGCTGTCTGTAGGTCTCTGGATCTACAGGAGTATTGCGGTTCCGCTGGTGAAGCTTCGTAAGGCAACCCAGAACATCAAAGAGGGTAATCTGGATTTTGTGCTGGAGGTTGAGGGGAAGGATGAATTTTCCCAGCTTTGCCAGGATTTTGAGGAGATGCGTAAACGGCTGAAGGAGTCCACGGAAGAGAAGATCCTGATGGATAAGGAGAACAAGGAACTGATCAGTAATATTTCCCATGACCTGAAGACACCGATCACTGCGGTGAAGGGTTATGTGGAGGGGATCATGGATGGTGTGGCGGATA
>OLND01003867.1_pt1 | contig 11107 bp, 8 predicted proteins | sample 1672031 | NCBI WGS metagenome assembly OLND01 (sample SAMEA3136638, study PRJEB25190) | human gut metagenome | biome: human gut; feature: human-associated habitat; material: faeces | place: Austria | collected 2013
GCGCCCGCAGGGTGTGCCTTGTGTTGAGGTAGATATTTTATAATATAGGCTCCCCTAACAGGGCGCCCGTAGGGTGTGCCTTGTGCTGAGCTGGCAAGCCGTAGGCTTGACTGAGGGGTTAATCCCACTGCCAAACACCCGCCCGAAGAATTCTTAAAATGCACAAAAAAACTTCATGCAATTCCTGCATTTCCCTGTTATACTAAAATAAATGAGAATTATTCCTATTAAGCAGTTTCTGAGGAGGTATTACCATGCTGAAAACGATTCTCCATTCGGAGCAGATCTTCTATGTGGGCGCAGACGACAAGACCCTGGATCTGTTCGAGAGCCAGTATCCCGTCCCGGACGGCGTCTCCTATAACGCCTATGTCATCCGGGACGAAAAGACAGCCCTGCTGGACACCGTAGATCCCCGTGCCACGAACCAGTGGCTGGAACAGGTCACCGAAGTGCTGGACGGCACAGCGCCGGACTATCTGGTGATCTCCCACATGGAGCCGGATCACGCCGGCAGCATCCGGGCGATCACAGAACACTATCCGGACATGACCCTGGTTGGCTCTGCAAAGGCGCTGGGGATGCTGCCCCAGTTCCTGGGCGATATGCCGGGCAATCCCACCCGTACCGTCAAAGAGGGCGAGACGCTGGAACTGGGCAACCACTACCTGATGAGCAAGGAAGAGCTGGAAAACAAGATCGCCACCCTCACCGGCGGACGCGCCGCCGAGGAAGTGGTGTTCCATTCCATCACCACCGGTGCCTCCAACGATATCGAGCAGGCCACCAAGCTTGCCCGCGCCATGCTTACCCGCTACGGCATGAGCAAGGACTTTGACATGGTGGCGCTGGAGATCGTGAACAACCAGTATCTGGGCGGCGACACCTCGCTGGCCTGCTCGGCCCAGACCCAGCGCGAGATCGACCAGAAGGTGGTGGAGCTGGTCAAGGCTCAGCACGAAAAGGCTGTCCGCATCCTGACCGACAACCGCGCCAAGCTGGACGAGCTGGCACAGTATCTGTACCAGAAGGAGACTATCACCGGCGAGGAGTTCATGGAGATCCTGAACCGGGAACCGGCACAGGCCCAGTGACCCCGGCGGCAGAGCTTCCAAAAAATTTTTTTAGCCTGCTGCAATAATCCCGCCGCCGCATCCGTTTATAAGACAGATGCGGCGGTTTTGTATTACACCGCATGGCAGACCATGGTTTTCCACAAAACAAAAATGTGCGGTGCAAAACCGCCGTCAACGGAGGTATTCCAAATGAAACTGAACCATAAATTTGTCCGTACCGTCACCACCACCGCAGCAGTGCTGGGTGCTGCCGCCATGCTGAGCGTGGGCGCATTTGCCGCAGAGGCAGACATCAACGACCCTGCTGCCGCAGGCTATCTGCCCCCGCAGGAGCAGATGGTGCAGGGGGATATCGCCCTGCACAGCGCCGATGTGGCGATCGGCGAAAAGGACCCCACCTACGGCGGCTACGGTGCACCGGAGGGAAACCCCATTCAGGGCAACATCATGCTGATCTCCGGCGATGAGCTGGCCGCCCCGTCCGCAGATGCAGCGGCGAAAAAGAGCGAGGCACGTTACACCGTCAAGGGCCTGTTCGGCAGGGAGGTGCTGTACACTGCCCGTCAGAAGGACAGCGTGCTGACGCTGGATGTGCCCGCTGGTTCTGCTACCTTCCGCACCACCGTGCAGGACATGCAGACCCTGCTGAACGAGGGTGTAAGAACGCTGGTGGTCCAGACTGAGAAGGGCTCCACCACCCTGAACCTGTCTCTGCTGGTGGAGGGCCAGAAGGGCACCGATCGTGTGGTGCTGCGCCGACTGGGCGAAAACACCTTCCTCACCGTGGGCCTGCGCTGCCGCCGCGATTTGATCGTGGGGCGCTGACCGCTGAGATCAAATGATGAAAGGGCTGCTGCACGCAGAGATGTGCAGCGGCCCTTTTTGCGCTTTTCTGTTAAGTTTTTGAAAATTTGCGCAGATGTCTTTGCAAAGTCTGCCAGGAGATGTTATAGTTAAATTGAAACAGTATGCATTCCCGATAGAAAGGAAAAAACGCCATGGAGCATTTTGTGGAGTTTGAGGACGTTTGCAAATACTACCAGACCGGCAGTGTGAAGATCGCCGCCGCAGACCACCTGAATTTCTATGTGGATAAGGGCGAGTTCTGCATCATCGTGGGGCCTTCCGGCGCAGGCAAGACCACCCTGCTGAACATCCTCGGCGGCATGGACAGCTGCGACGAGGGCAACGTCTGGCTGGACGGCCAGAATGTGAGCCATTTTACCGCCAGAGAGCTGACGACCTACCGCCGGTACGATGTGGGCTTTGTGTTCCAGTTCTACAACCTTGTGCAGAACCTGACCGCACTGGAGAATGTGGAGCTGGCCAGCGAGATCTGCCGCGACCCGCTGGACCCCAAAGAGACCCTGCGCAGCGTGGGTCTGGGAGAGCGGCTGAACAACTTCCCGGCCCAGCTTTCCGGCGGCGAGCAGCAGCGGGTGTCCATTGCCCGCGCACTGGCCAAAAACCCCAAGCTTCTGCTCTGCGACGAGCCCACCGGTGCACTGGATTACAAGACCGGCAAGCAGGTGCTGGCCCTTTTGCAGGATACCTGCCGCCGCACCGGCCGCACGGTGATCGTTATTACCCACAACACCGCCCTGACGGCGATGGCAGACCGCATCATTCAGGTGCGCAGCGGCAAGATCGTCTCCAATCAGGTCAACGAGCACCCTGTGCCGGTGCAGGAGATTGAGTGGTGAGAGCTGTGCTGAAAAGTTATCGTAAAAACATCCTGCGGGAAATGAAGGACAACCTGAGCCGCATGGTCTCGCTGTTCGGCATCGTAGCGCTGGGCGTGATGATGCTGACCGGCCTGATGAGTTTTGCGCCCAGCATGCGCATCGCCGGGCAGAAATACTACGTGCAGCAGAACGTGTTCGACCTGCGGGTGCTGTCCACGCTGGGTCTTTCGGAGGAGGACATTGCCGCCATTGCCGCCGTGGACGGCGTGGAGGCTGTGCAGCCGGTGAAATATCAGGACGTGGAGGCCCAGTGGCAGGGCCAGAGCGAGACGGCGGTGGTGCGCCTGCAGCAGCTGCCCGCCGACCCCGGGGCCGACACGGCAGAAAATATGAACCGTCTGGTGCTGCTGTCGGGCCGGATGCCTGAGGCCCCGGACGAGTGCGTGGTGCATGTGATGGGCTACGGCGACCCGGTGGAACCGGGCACGGTGCTCACCCTGCCGGAGGACACCGAACATGTGAGCCGGAAGCAGTTCACGGTAGTGGGCACCGTGCAGGACCCGCAGCATTTTTCCACGGACAAGGAGAGCAGCACCGCCGGTGACGGCCAGCTGGATGATATTGTGTTCCTGCCGGAGGGCAGCCTAACCACGGATTATTATACGGTGTGCTATCTCAAAGTAAAAAATGCCGGCCTGTATGATAATTACTCGGACGCGTATCAGGCAGCAGTGGATGACACAGCCGCAAGGGTAAAGGCCATCAGCGGCGCACAGTGCACGGCCCGGCGGGCGGAGCTGATCGAGGACGCCAGTGCAGAGCTGGCCGACGCCCGGGCCGAGTACAACGACAAAAAAGCCGAAGCAGACCGTCAGTTTGCGGAGGCAGAGCAGCAGCTGGCCGATGCACAGGCACAGCTGGACAGCGCCAAAGCCCAGCTGGACGCGGGCGAAGCGGAGCTTGCCGCCAACAAAAAGGCCCTGCCGGATACCATGCAGGGCGGTGCGGACGAGCTGGTGAGCGGCGAGGAACAACTGCTGGAATTTGAGGATCAGCTGCAACAGATCGAGATGCTGGTGAACCTGAAAAAGGTGGCCGACCCGCTGCTGGGCTATGCCGAAACGGCTCTGCACAACGCACAGAAAGCGCTGGACGAAGCGGAACCTGCCGATGAAGAGTACACCGAGCTGCGGGATGCCCTGCAGAAGGCGCAGGATGCTTACGACAACATCAGCGGCCAGCTGAACGGCTATCAGGCCCAGCTGGACGCGGGCAAGCGCCAGATGTATGCACAGGGGCTGATCTCTTCGTCCAGCCTTTCCAACGAGCAGCTGGTGACTGAGGCAAAGGCAGCACTGCGCCAGATGAAGGTAAAGCTTCTGCAGGGGCAGCTGCAGCTGACCACCGGCACGGCCACAGCCTACACCCAGTTTGATGCGGCTCGCACCCGGCTGGACGAAGGCTGGCAGCAGTACAACGACGGCGTGCAGCAGCTGGCCGATTCCCGCGCGGAGTACGAGAGCCGAAAGGCCGATGCCGAACAGCAGCTGGCCGACGGCCTTGCCCAGCTGAACGACGCCGAGGAGCAGGTGAGCCAGATCAAGAGCGGCGAGTGGTATGTGCTGGACCGCAGCTCCACCATGAGCTTTGTCACCTTTGAGCAGTATGCCGACCGCATGGATGCCATTGCACGGGTGTTCCCGGTGTTCTTCTTCCTGGTGGCGGCGCTGGTGGCCACTACTACTATGACCCGCATGGTGGACGAGAACCGCCTGCAGCTGGGTACTCTGAAAGCTCTGGGTTACTCCAACGCAAAGATCGCAGGCAAGTATCTGTTCTATGCCCTCAGCGCCAGCGTGCTGGGCAGCATCGTGGGCATGGTCATCGGTTTTGTGGTGTTCCCACTCATCATCTGGTATGCTTACCAGATGATCTTCAGCATGTCCACCTTTACGCTGCACTTTTACCCCGGCATGGCGGCAGCCAGCGTAGCCATCAGCGCGGCCGTCATCGGTTTTGCTACATGGAACGCCTGCCGTGCCAGCCTGAAGGAAAAGACTGCAGCTTTGCTGCTGCCCCGGGCCCCGGTGGCAGGCAAGCGCATCTTTTTGGAGTACATCACCCCGCTGTGGCAGCACATGAGCTTCTCCCAAAAGACCACAGCCCGCAACCTGTTCCGCTACAAAAAGCGCTTCTTCATGACAGTGCTGGGCGTGGCAGGCTGCACGGCGCTGCTGCTGATCGGTTTTGGCATTCAGGATTCCATCCTGCCCATCGTGGACAAGCAGTCCGGGCAGCTGACCCACAACGATCTCACCATCTCGCTCAGCGATGAAAAGGCGCTGACCATGGAGCAGGGCCTTGCCGACACGCTGGACAGCAGCAGTGCGGTCCACAGCTGGGGCGCGTTCTACACAAAGTCCACCACCCTTTATAATGAAGAGGGCGGGAGCGCCGACGTCAGCATCGTAGGCGCGGAGGACGATGCCCGGATGACCGAATACTTCACCTTCCGCACCCGGGTGGGCCACGACCCCATTCCCTTTGAAGAGGACAGCGTGATCCTGACCGAAAAAACGGCCCTGAATCTGGAGCTGAGCGTGGGCGATACGTTCTATGTGGAGGCTGCAGACGGGAGCCGCGTGCCGCTGGTGCTGACCGGCATTACCGAGAACTACATGTTCACCCGGCTGTATCTGTCCGGTGCACAGCTGGAGAGCCTGCTGGGCGGCACACCGGAGTGGAATACTGTGTACGGCCTGACCGGCTGTACCACCGAGGCGGAGTACAACGCTCTGCGCACAAAGCTGCTGGGCTGCAACTACGTCAGCAGCGTCAGCTTCACCGAGGACACCACCTCCATGTTCGGCAGCCTGATCGGCAGTCTGAACTACGTGGTGGTGCTGATCATCGTGTGCGCGGCGGCGCTGGCGGCGGTGGTGCTGTACAACCTGATCAGTGTCAACCTTGCCGAGCGCAAAAAGGAGCTTGCCACCATCAAGGTGCTGGGCTTCTATGACAAAGAAGTGTACCGCTACATCTTCCGCGAGATCGAGCTTTTGTCCCTCATCGGCTCCGGCGTGGGCCTGCTGCTGGGCGTGCCGCTGCACCGGTTCATCGTCCTGACCGTGGAAATGGATCAGCTCATGTTCATCCGCACCATTGCACCCCGCAGTTATCTGCTGGCAGTGGCATTGACGATGCTGTTCACCTTTGTGGTGTGCTTTGCCATGCGGCGGCATGTGCGGCATATCAGCATGGTGGAAAGCATGAAAGCGCCGGAGTGAGTTTACAAAATCTTCATAAAAAGAACATGGTTTCGCAGAAATTCTTTGGTATGATAATGCTACCGACAGGCGGGGCCGCAACCGCCTGAACGGGTAACATGATTCCTCCTTTACCAAACCAAATACCGCAAAACAAAACACCGCGCCTTGTCTGATCCGCAGCAGACAGGGCGCGGTGTCTTGTTTAAACCGTTAAGTTTTCAGCATCTGCGGCAATGGCATCGGCCTGCTGCTGGGTGAGCACGCGGCACTTGACCATCCGCTTGAGCACCACCTGCATCCGCTTGAAGGCAAGCTCCGGGCTGCTGGCGTAGGTGGAAGGCGCGTTGGGCATACCCGCCAGATAGATCGCTTCGGCATCGGTCAGCTGGGCCGGTTCCTTGCCAAAGTAGCCCTCGGCAGCTTCTGCAATGCCATAATACCCGCTGCCAAAATAGATGGTGTTGGCGTACATCTCAAAGATCTGCTGCTTGGAGTAGGTCTTTTCAATATCAAAAGCAGCAAGCATCTCGGCAGCCTTGCGGGCCAGATGCTTGTCCTGCGTGAACAGCTCGTTCTTGGCAAGTTGCTGGGTCAGGGTGCTGCCACCCTCGGCCAGCGAGTGGGTGCGCAGGTCGGCCAGCAGGGCGCGGGCAATGGCCCCCGGGTCGATGCCCTTGTGGGTCATAAAATGCTCGTCCTCGGTGCAGATGACTGCGTTAATATAGATCTGCGGCAGCGCATCGTAGGAAGTATAGCTCCCGCGGGCACAGATGGTGTCGTACATGGAAGCCACTGGGTAACTGCTGGCGGCACTGCGGTACAGCTGCCTGCCCTGATAAAAGAACCAGCCGCCTGCCAGCAGCCCGCCAAGCAGCAGGATGCAAAGAACAACGAGCAGGCTCTGCTTAAAAAAATGAAAGAAACGATGCAGCATCGAAAAAACTCCTTTGATGATAAAAAAGAACGCTACCATAATAAACGATTTGCAGGGCGTTTGCAAGGAACAGCTTTAGTATAACAATAAAATTTTAAGGTTTTATCAATGGAAAAATAAAAATTTTCGAAGAAGCAGAAGTGTTACTCCTGTTGGAACTGCACAACGGGATGCTGCAAATGCGGGCTGCGCATCGTGCAGAAAACTCAATTTGAAAAAAACTGGAATTAACCTATTGACAAACTAGGTAAGAGGGAATATAATGCAAACAACAAATCCACAAACCTAGTGGGAAAAAGAAAGCAAAGGTTTTGCTTCCCGGTACAGAGCAGATAGAGGTGCCGGTTTGTAGATGAGTGGGAAAGAGTTTTACGGGAAAGGAGGGCACGGATATGAAGCTGATTTGGAACGACCTACTGCATGCAAACTTCCGCTGTGGGCGAATGTGCGGTGACCGGGCAGAACATCTGGCTGTGAACTGTACGATGCCCTCTTGCTGTGCACGAATGTGTACCCGAATGTGACGTTGACAGAATCGCTTTGAATTGCGTTTGCCCGGTGCGCTTTTGTATCACGCATCGGTTTTTTTGTATCAGAAAATTATACTATAAGTATAAATAGAGAGGTAAAATGCTATGTCTAACTATAAATTTGAGACCCTACAGCTTCACGTTGGCCAGGAGCAGGCCGATCCCGCAACCGATTCCCGTGCAGTGCCTATCTATCAGACCACTTCCTATGTGTTCCGCAACAGCCAGCACGCAGCAGACCGCTTTGGTCTGGCAGATGCCGGCAACATCTACGGCCGCCTGACCAACTCCACGCAGGACGTGTTCGAGAAGCGCATCGCTGCGCTGGAGGGCGGCGTGGCTGCTCTGGCAACCGCCTCCGGTGCCGCTGCCATCACCTACACCATCGAAGCACTGGCACAGGCCGGTGACCACATCGTGGCTCAGAAGACCATCTACGGCGGCAGCTACAACCTGCTGGAGCACACCCTGACCCAGTTCGGCGTCACCACCACCTTTGTGAACGCACACGATCTGGCTGAGGTGGAGAATGCCATCCAGCCCAACACCAAGGCCGTCTATCTGGAAACTCTGGGCAACCCCAACAGCGATATCCCCGATATCGATGCCATTGCAGCCATCGCGCACAAGCACGGCCTGCCGCTGGTCATCGATAACACCTTCGGCACCCCGTACCTGATCCGTCCCATTGAGCACGGCGCAGATATCGTTGTTCATTCCGCCACCAAGTTCATCGGCGGCCACGGCACCACGCTGGGCGGCATCATTGTGGACAGCGGCAAGTTCGACTGGAAGGCAAGCGGTAAGTTCGGCAACATTGCTGACCCCAACCCCAGCTACCACGGCGTTTCCTTTGCCGATGCAGCAGGCCCCGCAGCTTTTGTCACCTACATCCGTGCGATCCTGCTGCGTGATACCGGTGCCACCATTTCGCCGTTCAACGCCTTCCTGCTGCTGCAGGGCACCGAGACCCTGAGCCTGCGCATCGAGCGCCATGTGGAGAACACCAAGAAGGTGGTCGAATTCCTGGCAAACCATCCTCAGGTGGAGAAGGTCAACCATCCCTCTCTGCCCGATCACCCGGATCACGCCCTGTACGAGAAGTATTTCCCCAACGGTGGCGCATCCATCTTCACCTTCAACATCAAGGGCGGCCGCGAAGAAGCCTTCAAGTTCATTGACAACCTGAAGATCTTCTCCCTGCTGGCAAACGTTGCAGACGTAAAGAGCCTGGTCATCCACCCGGCCTCCACCACCCACAGCCAGCTGAACGATCAGGAGCTGGCCGAGCAGCAGATCTATCAGAACACCATCCGCCTGTCCATCGGTACTGAGCACATCGATGACATCATCGCCGATCTGGAAGCAGGCTTCGCAGCCGTCCGCGGCGAGTAACCCCCCTGTCCCCCATGCTCTGACAAAAACTCTCCTCCCTTCTCCTTTTTGATCGTGTGTGCAAAGAACCGCCGCCCGAAATTTCCGGGCGGCGGTTCTGTTTTTGCGTGTTCGTGTTTTTACAGCCGGCGTTCCAGCCAGTCACCAATGTCAGCAAAGACCTCTTCGCGGTTCAGCTCCACCAGCAGCTCATGCCGGGCGCTGGGGTACAGCTTGACCTCGATGTTCTTCACACCGGCATCCAGCAGGCTCTTGACCGCCCGCTTCACGCCTGCGCCCTGTTCGCCCACCGGGTCGGCATCGCCTGCCAGGAACAGCAGGGGCAGATCCTTGGGCACCCGGGCCAGAAGAGCCGGGTCGTACAGCCGCAGGATGCCGCTGAACATGCTGTAATAGGCGTTCAGGGTAAAGATAAAGGTACAGCGCTCGTCGGCGCGGTAGCGGTCCACCTCCACCGGGTCACGGTTGAGCCAGTCGTGGGCCGTGCGGCCCTCCAGCCCCTTGTTGTACCCCAGAAACGAGAGTCTGGCCACCAGTTTGCTGCGGTAGTGCCAGCCATGGAACACGGCCAGAACCCGGCAGATGGTCCTGGCCAGCTGCACCAGCGCTTTGGGCTGGTAGCCGGTGCCCATGATGATGGCACCGTCCAGCTCATCGCCCCACTCACAGAGGTACTGCCGCGCGTAGAACGAGCCCATGCTGTGGCCCAGCAGGAAATAGGGCACGCCGGGATACAGCTGCTTTGTCAGGGTCGTCACAGCGTGCAGATCCTCCAGCAGGGCGCGGTTGCCGTCGGGTTCGCCAAAGTAGCCATAATCCTCTTTGGTGCGGATGGAACCGCCGTGACCCAGGTGGTCGTTGCCGGTGACAAGGATGCCCCGGGCGGCCAGGTTCTCGGCCAGCGGCTTATAGCGGTCGATGAACTCCACCATGCCGTGGGAGAGCTGCAGCACCGCCCGCACCTCTCCCTCCGGCACACAGCGGAACGCATGGAGCGTTCGCCCCGGCTGGCAGGACGGCAGGGTAAAGTCGATCATCTGGCTCATGGGCTGCCCTCCTTCTCCGTTTTATTTTTTCATGTTGCCGATTTTCTTGCGGCAGGAGGTGCAGATGCAGTAGCCTGCATACTGGATTGCGTTGTCGTCCACCTCGCCGCAGAAATCGCAGCTGCCGGTGGGGCGGTATTTTTTGAGGATGATCTCATCGCCTTCCACAAAGATCTCCAGCTTGGCATCGTTGTCCAGCTTCATGCTGGTGCGCAGCTCCTTGGGCAGGACGATACGGCCCAGGCCGTCAACGCCGCGGACGATTCCGGTACTCTTCATAGTTTTTTCTTCTCCTTTGTCATTTACACCTCAGACAGCCATTTCCTGTTTTCTCCCGGCCCTGATCTCTCCTTCAGAGCCTTCAAAGGAAAATTGTGCCATCTCTCCCACTCAGTATACAAAATTTCCAATCATTCGTCAATGATTGCGTGCAGTTTCGACAAAAAGATTTTTCTTTTGCTTCCAAACGCCCATTCTGCCAAATCTGCGGCCGATTCGTTGACAAAACAGCGCACAGCGATTAAACTAAAAGGTAGCTATCCGCATTTTTTTGCCTGTAAATATAAAGGAGCGTTTTTCTATGCCGAGCAATAAAGTCCGCACCCGTTTTGCCCCCTCGCCCACCGGCTACATGCACGTTGGCAACCTGCGCACCGCGCTGTACACCTACCTGATGGCCAAGCACGAGGACGGCACCTTCATCCTCCGCATCGAGGATACCGATCAGGGCCGCTATGTGGAAGGCGCTGTGGACGTCATCTATAACACCCTGCGCGAAGCGGGCCTGAACTGGGACGAAGGCCCGGACATCGGCGGCCCGGTGGGCCCCTATGTCCAGAGCGAGCGGATGGGCATGTTCAAGCAGTATGCCGAGCAGCTCGTCGCCGAGGGCAAAGCCTACTACTGCTTCTGCACCGAGGAGCGGCTGGAAGCCCTCCACGCCGAGCAGCGCGCCCGCGGTGAGATGACCCACTACGACGGCTGCTGCCGCGATCTGCCCGAAGAGGAGGTCAAGAAGCGTCTGGCCGCCGGGGAGCCTTATGTCATCCGCCAGAAGATCCCCCGCACCGGCATCACCGGCTTCGATGATGTGGTCTACGGCCACATCGAGGTCGAGAACAGCGAGATGGACGACCAGATCCTCATCAAGACCGACGGCATGCCCACCTACA
>OLND01003869.1_pt1 | contig 11096 bp, 9 predicted proteins | sample 1672031 | NCBI WGS metagenome assembly OLND01 (sample SAMEA3136638, study PRJEB25190) | human gut metagenome | biome: human gut; feature: human-associated habitat; material: faeces | place: Austria | collected 2013
CCGACTACAAAAAAGAACACGGAGAAGATCCGTCCTGGATGCCGAACCAGTACTTCGCAGCCCTTACCAATATGCGAAGCGTAGGCGTAATGGGAGACTTCAGAACCTACGATTACGCAGTAGCACTCCGTGCTGTCAAGACTATTGACTTCATGACTGCCGAGTCCGCAGAGATTCCTTATGCAGTACTTAATAAGGTGATGAACCGTATTATCAATGAAGTTAAGGGCGTGAACCGCGTATTCTATGATCTTACTAGTAAGCCGCCTGGTACGATTGAGTTTGAGTAAAGGCAAAAAGACTGAAAAATAGAAAAATTTACAATAAAGGCTGCAGAAATGGATAATTCTTGCAGCCTTTATTTAGTGTCAGATGGAAGTCTGTGAGTTGAAAAATATTATTATATATTTGTTAAGGAAAAAGCAATTGAAAATAGTTCAATTGCTTTTTGAGTTTATATTGTTATTCATTTGGTTATATCTTTATATTATTATTAATTTGTTAAAAGCTATTGACACGGAGAGATAAAAGGAATATTATAAAGCTGTAATGAAAAAGAGCTACCTAGTACTGGTAATACTAAGTAGCTCATCATAGGAAATGCAATCCAAATAATTTGAATAGCATCCAGCACATCTATTCTAAATTATTTCTCGATTTTTGTAAACCCTTTCTATGATATTTTCATTACAACAATGAATCTGCAGATTCAATAAAAATATCATAAGGAGGCTTTTATCATGAAAGCAATTAAAATCAAAATGAAGCGTAACTGTGGCAATTCCGGAAATGTACAGGACATTGATTCTATCTATATAGATCAGACAAGTACATACTGGAAGAAATCAGAAGTTTACGACTATCTGCAAAAATTTCCTAAAACCATTACCGTAAATATTTCACCATATCCATATCTTATTCCTGCAATAAGTTCACAGGGTGAGAAATATGTTCGTTCTGTGGCGAATAGTACATCGAAAGATAATCTGATGATGTTACCACGGGAATAATGATTAACGGTTTGTCAGCAAGGCAGATATATAAATCGAACATTTCTTCGATATCTGTCTTGCGTTAAGGCTATAATCCTGATAAAATATAGTAAAAATATATAAAAAATAAAAATTTAATACTGTAAAAATAGGCATATAACACAAGGAGTACTGAATGGAAGATAAAGAAATAAGTATTCCGGAAACGGAAGAATGTACACTGGCCCATGTAGACTATGAAACACAAAGAATCCAGTCTATGCAGGAACACGCAGGAAATGTTGCTCTTTTTTTAAGTAATGTCTGTGAACTTCCAGAATTGAAAAACCTTGTAGAATTAGCTGGAATTCTTCATGATGCAGGAAAGCTTGGCACAAAAAATCAGGATGATTTTAAGAATATTCTGAAGCTGGGTGATAAGGTACATAAACATGGACTGGATCATTCTACTGCCGGTGGAAGACTTGCGCTTGAATTAATAAAGGAATGGCCTGTCTCGGAATTTATCAGTACATTGATTTATTTTCATCATGGAATGGAAGATTGTATTAATCTGGAAAATGGCCAGAGTTTACAGGAACGACGTTTGAAAAAAGAAATTGAGTATGCATACATTAAAGAAAAATTTTTCCGGATTTATGATATAAAAACGTTGAAGAAATCCGGAGAGGAGGCAATTCAGTCATATCAAAAAATCTTTAATAATATAAATGAATTTGTTAAAAAACAAGATCCTTCCGGAAAAAAATATGGAAGCAGATATTTTTATCTGGGAATGTATTTGAGAATTGCGTTGTCTTTGCTGACTGATAGTGACTGGACAGATACAGCATGTTTTTTTCAGAATATCCCTTTATCGAAAAGAATTTCGCAGGAAGAGACTCAGGAAATATGGCAGAAGTGTATACATAATTTTGAACAGTATTTGAAAAATGAAATTCAGAATAATCCGGACAATGGAAATCAGCTGAACAGTTTTCGACAGGAGATATCTGACTCCTGTCGGAAGGCAGCAGAAACGAATCAGAAACTATATCGTCTAACGGTGCCAACTGGTGCTGGAAAAACGCTCAGTAGTCTTCGATTCGCACTCTATCATGCAAGGAAAGAACAAAAAAATCGTATTATTTATATAGCCCCCTTCACATCTATTTTGGAACAGAACGCAGAGGAAATTCGAAAAGCAACGGGATTGCCCTCTGTTGTATTGGAACATCACTGTAATGTGATCTGTGAAGAAGGAGAAGAGGAAAAATATCGAAATCTCACAGAGACCTGGGACTCACCAATTATTGTAACGACAGCAGTGCAGATTTTAAATACGTTATTTTCTGATCAGAAGAGTTGTATTCGTAGAATGCATAATCTATGCAACAGCGTTATTATATTTGATGAAGTGCAGGCAATTCCGGTTAAATGCACAGAACTTTTTAATCTGGCTGTGAATTTTCTTTCTCAGTTTTGCGGAACAACAGTGGTATTATGTTCTGCTACACAGCCGACACTGGCTTCTCTTGAAGAAAATAATATCTGCAGGTGTGTGGAGATGTCAGGAGAATCTGAAAAATATGCAAAAGCTTTTAAAAGAGTTGAGATTATCGATGAAACAGAAAGATACTCTGGAGGGATGGAAACAGAAGATTTAAGAGATTTTGTATTAGAAAAAACAGAGGAATATAGAAGTACTTTAGTAATTGTAAATACTACAAAATGTGCATTTGAAGTATTTCAAAAACTGGAAGACAGCTGTACGGAGGAATATGCGATTTTCCATCTGAGCAATAATATGTGTCCACAACATAAGCTGGACACTTTGAAAGAAATAAGAAATGTATTAAGAAAAAAATCAAAGAAGATTATTTGTGTCAGCACACAGGTTGTGGAAGCTGGAGTGAATTTTTCTTTCGGATGTGTGATCCGGTCAAAAGCTGGTTTTGACAATGTTATTCAGGCAGCAGGAAGATGCAACCGACATAAAGAGTTGGGAAGAATGGGGGCAGTTTATATTGTGCAAATGTCCCAGGAGGCAGAGAAACTGGAACATTTGAGAGAAATAAGAAACGCACAGGCTGCTTTACAAAAGGTGCTTGATGATTTTAAGCATGATAAGAAAAAGTTTAATTATGCATTGGATTCAGAAATAGCTATAAAATTTTATTATTCAGTGTATCATACACAGTTAAGAAAGTCAGAAACGAAATTTCCGGCTGAAGTATATAATGTGCCTGTAACATTAGTGGATCTGTTGGGGAAAAACCAAACAGGTCGGAATCAATATCGACGAAAACATGAAGGAAAAATGTATATAAAACTTCCGCAGGCTTTCCAGACTGCAGGACATGAGTTTGAAGTGATTTCTGATACTTATAAAGTAAGCGTTGTTGTTCCATATGAAACCGAGGCATATCAGTTGCTGGAAGAACTGTCACAAGTGCGAACAGAAACAGAGAAGAAAAAGATATTGAGAAAATTACAGAGGTACACGGTCGGGATTTCGGAAATCAGAAAAGATAAACTGGGAAATGCCATATATGAAACTAGTGAAGGGATTCTGGTGTTGAGTGATGGATATTATGATAAAAAAGTGGGTGTTGTGGATGAGCCAAAGATGGATTTTTGCAATATGTAAAGGTGGTGAGAAGCATGAAAAAATATAGAAATACAATAGAATTTGAAGTATATGGTCCATATGCACTTTTTTCTGATCCCGTTATGCGGGTCGGTGGAGAAAAGACAAGTTATCATATTCCGACATATGAGGCCTTACGTGGAATTGTGGAAAGCATTTACTGGAAGCCCACGATCATGTGGATCGTAGATGCAGTAAGAGTAATGAATCCGATTCAGACAGAAACAAAAGGTATCCGTCCGATCGCATATAATGGTGGCAATGAGCTTGCATACTATACGTATCTGAAAGATGTTCGTTATCAGGTGCGTGCGCATTTTGAAATAAATTATAATCATACAGAATTGAAAGATGATCGAAATGAGTATAAACATCATAATATTGCTAAACGGATGGTGAAGCGAGGCGGACGCAGAGATATTTTCCTTGGAACAAGAGAGTGTCAGGCTTTTGAAGAACCTTGTACATTTGGCGAGGGAGAAAGCTTTTATGATACGATGACCGGAGAAGTAGATTACGGTTTTATGTATCATGGCATAACATATGCGGATGAAGCTGTTTTGGAAGAAGATAAGGGTAAAATGACAGTGCGTTTCTGGAAACCGGTTATGAAGAAGGGGGGAATTATAGAATTTATAAAACCGGAAGAATGTACACAGAAAAGACACATCAGAGAAATGGAACGTAAAATTTTTGGAAAAGATAATTTCACAGGTTTAAAGGAATTTACCAGTGAGGAGGTGGGAGAGTGAGCTGGGTAAACGAACTCATTGATCTGTATGAGATAAACAGTGACAAAATAGGTGTCATTGAGTATCGGGGAGAAATGCCATACGTTCTTTTGCCACCGTTTCATACTACTGTGACTGCACAGATAACAGTAACTATTGATCAGGATGGTAATTTTATGAATGCAGAACCGGTAGATCTTAATGATAAATTAACGATCATACCGGTTACAGAAAAATCGGGAAGTCGTACAGCAGGAAAGGAACCACATCCTTTGTGTGATAATCTGAGATATCTTGCAGGAGATTATACCCAATATTATAAGGATGATGGAATTTGTCATGAACTGTATATTTCTCAGCTGAAAGAATGGGTAGAATCGGAATACTGCCATGAGAAGGTCCGGGCAATTTATTTATATCTGAAAAAAAATACTCTGATCTCTGATCTGGTTGATAAAAAGATTATAAAATTGGATGAACAGAATCAGATTGATGACAAAGAAAATATTCAGGGAATTGTGCAGACGAAAGCATTTGTACGTTTTATCATTCGTTCGTCAAATTCAGATCTTTTTGAATTAAAAACAGATGAATGCTGGAAAGACAGAACACTTCAGGATTGTTATATAAATTATGTGCGGTCCCGGGAAAAAGAGAAAGGCTTGTGCTATCTTACCGGAAATATGGAGGCTATTTCTTATCTTCATTCTAAAAAAATCCGTAATGAAGGTGACGGAGCAAAGCTGATCTCATCAAATGACAGTCAGAATTTTACTTATCGGGGACGGTTTGTAAGTAAGGAAGAGGCTTTTGCAGTAGGAAATGAAACCTCTCAGAAAATTCATAATGCATTGAAGTGGATTATTCGGAAACAGGGAACATTTTTTGATACTTTGGCAGTTGTTACATGGGAATCTAATCGACTGAGTATGCCAAGATGGAATGTAGATACAGAAATGATTACATCGGAATATGCTTGGGATGATGAAGAACCTGAAGAAGAAATCATATCAGATGGAAATGCAGTCACAGCTGAAAAATTTTACAGAGCGCTTCGAGGATATGGGAAAAAGGTAGATAATACATCAGCAATGATCTTGCTTGGCTTTGATGCGGCCACACCGGGAAGATTGTCCATGGTTGAGGAGATGACGCTAGATTCTGCGCGATATCTGGAGAATATAAAGAAATGGCATGAGAGCTGCAACTGGATTCATGAGAAATGGAAAGGTAAAGAAAGAATAGAGTTTTCCGGAATGGTTGGCGTTAAAGATGTAGCAGAGATTCTGTTTGGCATAGAAAGTAAAGGCGGACTTGCGATTGCGGATGCAAACGGAAAGAAAATGTATGCGGAAGTTGCGAGAAGATTAATTCCATGTATCTGGAAAGGAACCGAAATCCCGCATGATTATGTGAACAGAGCTGTGCTTAAGGCGTCTAATCCATTAACATATAGAGATCGCAAAAATTGGGAAAGGGTTTTAACGTTAGCATGTTCGCTGGTGAAAAAAGATAGAAAAAAGGAGGAATGGAATGTGGCATTAGATAAAAATCAAAAAGACAGAAATTATTTATATGGACGTTTACTGGCAGTGGCAGATCGGATTGAATATCGTACTTATGATGATGGAGATAAAGCAAGGGTTACAAATGCAAAAAGATACATGAGTACTTTTTCCCAGAGACCTTTTGAAACATGGAAGGTGATTGAAGAAAATATCCAGCCATATATGAATAAATTGGGGATTGCGGAGAGGCGTTTTTATGAAAATCTGTTAGATGATATTTATGAATTATTTGAAATAGATAGTTTCAAGGATAATAAAAAATTGGATGGTTTATATCTTCTTGGTTTTCACAGCCAGGCTTATGATCTGAAACTGAAAAAGGAAGATTCCAAAGAAAAGGAAGAGGAGGAATAAACGATGAGTGAATTAAAAGGAAAAATTGATTTTACTTTATTTGTAAGTGCTGATAATGCGAATCCAAATGGAGATCCATTAAATGGAAACCGTCCAAGGATCAACATGGATGGATATGGTGAAATATCAGATGTGTGCATTAAAAGAAAAATCAGAAATCGTCTTCAGGATCTTGGACAGAAGATTTTTGTACAGTCAGATGATCGTACAGATGACCCTTATACCAGTCTGAAAGACCGTGCAGATGGATGTGAGGAACTGAAAGCCCAGATGGGAAATAAGAAAAATGCGAATCGAGACGCATGTGCGGCGATTGCTTGCAGAGAGTGGTTGGATGTCAGAGCTTTTGGTCAGGTCTTTGCATTTAAAGGAATTCCTGTATCATTTGGCGTAAGAGGACCTGTTTCCATTCATCAGGCGATCAGTCTTTCGCCAATCGATATCATCAGCATGCAGATTACTAAAAGTGTAAACAGTGAATCTGGAAAAGAGAGTAAGGCTTCGGACACCATGGGCACGAAACACCGAGTGGGATTTGCGGTATATAAAGTAATGGGAAGTGTAAACGTTCAACTTGCTGAAAAAACAGGATTTAGTCAGGAAGACGCAGAATTACTGAAAGAAGCATTAAAAACATTATTTGAAAATGATGCTTCTTCTGCAAGGCCAGAGGGAAGTATGGAAGTCTGCAAAATGTACTGGTGGCAGCATGATGAAAAAACTCCTGCTGTTTCCAGTGGGAAAATTCAGAGAGGTTTTGAGATTAAACCTAAGAAGGAGCATCCGAGAGAATTTACAGATTACGAAATTTCGTGGCATGTAGATGGATGCAAAGAGCCGGAGGAATTTGATTTTGTATAAGGAAGAAGATTTTCTTCAGTTATCTGGAATCCAGCATTTTGAATTTTGCCGAAGACAGTGGGCATTGGCTTACATAGAGTTACAGTGGCAGGAAAATGTCAGAACAGTCGAAGGAAAAATTCTTCATGAAAACGCACATGATGCAAGTATGAAAGAAAAAAGAGGGGATCTTTTGACCGTACGTGCAATGCCGATTCACTCCCGGGAAATGGGAGTGAGCGGCGAATGTGATGTAGTAGAATTTCATAAAGTAAAAGATGGAATTCATCTGGCCGGGAAGGAAGGGGTTTATAAGGCAGTTCCAATAGAATACAAAAGAGGACGGCCGAAAACAGATGATTCGGATATTCTTCAGGTGGCGGCACAGGCAATGTGTCTGGAAGAAATGTTATGTTGTACTATATCCTATGGATATATCTTTTACGGAGAGACAAGGCATCGCATGAAAGTAGAATTCACAGATGAAGTGAGGGAAAAGGTTCGTAAGATATTTACAGAAATGCATAAATATTATGAACAGCGATATACACCGAAAGTAAAGACAAGCAAAAAGTGTAATGCCTGTTCTTTGAAAGATATTTGTATTCCTGTTCTGAATAAAAAGAAGTCTGTTTCCGGGTATATTGACAGGATAATTGCGGAAGAGGAAAAAGAATGAAAAGGCTTTTGAATACGTTGTATGTAACAACTGGAAATAAGTATTTGTCCCTGGATGGAGAAAATGTAGTTGTTTTGGAAGAACAGAAAGAGATTGGTAGAATTCCTCTGCATAATCTTCAGGCAATCATTACATTTGGTTATACGGGGGCCAGTCCAGCACTTATGGGAGCGTGTGCACAGAGAAATATAGATCTTTCTTTTATGTCTGGAAATGGAAGGTTTCTGGCCAGAGTTACCGGTGAGGTAAAGGGAAATGTGACATTGAGAAAACAGCAGTACCGAATCAGCGATAACAAAGAAGAAAGTATACATATAGCAAGAAATTTTATTCTTGGAAAAGTGTATAATTCCAGATGGGTTTTAGAAAGAGCTATAAGAGATTATACGTTGCGTCTTGATGTAGAAACTATAAAAAAGAAATCTTTGTTTCTTGTACAGAGCATGGGGAAAATAAGAGGATGCGAAAGTGCGGATGAATTATTAGGGTTAGAAGGAGAAGCTGCTTCTGTTTATTTTTCTGTGTTTGATGAACTAATCCTGCAACAGAAAGAAGAATTTTATTTTCATGGAAGAAATAAGAGGCCGCCTTTGGATAACGTTAATGCGATGTTGTCGTTTGGATATTCTTTGTTGGCAGGAATGTGTGGGGCTGCTCTGGAAGCAGTGGGTCTTGATCCATATGTTGGATTTTTTCATACAGACAGACCTGGACGTATGTCGTTGGCACTGGATTTGATGGAAGAATTCAGAAGTGTTATGGTAGATCGGTTTGTTTTGACACTGATCAATAAAAGAATTATGAAGGAAAAATATTTCATAAAAAAAGAAAATGAAGCGGTTATTATGACGGATGAAGGACGAAAAGCTTTTTTATCAGCCTGGCAGTCTAAAAAACAGGAGACTATTAAACATCCATTTCTGGATGAGAAGATAGAATGGGGAATGGCTCCGTATGTTCAGAGTATGCTGTTGGCGAGATACCTAAGAGGAGATTTGGATGAATATCCGCCATTTTTCTGGAAGTAGGTGAGATAATGCTGGTTTTGATAACATATGATGTGAATACACAAACGGCGGCAGGAAGAAAACGTCTGCGTAAAGTTGCAAAAGAGTGTACTAATTATGGACAGCGAGTACAAAATTCTGTATTTGAGTGCCAGATGGACGCAACAAAATGCAGACAGGTGAAGAATATCCTGGAGAATATCATAGATAAAGAAGTGGATAGCTTAAGATTCTATTATCTGGGTGAAAAGTACAAAAATAAAGTAGAACATATTGGTGCAAAACCTGGCTTTGATGTTACAGATACCTTAATATTATAGTGCGAAAGGTAAGTTCACAGAAATACTCCAGAACATTCGCACCAGGAAATACATATAGTTTACAAGAAAAATAATTTAAAATATGATGATTTGAATAAAAAATAAGACTAATATGTATAATAAGTAGAAAAATCAGTTTTGGATAAATATGTTTTTGTCTGAAATTGCTGTCAGCCTCCTTGTGAGGCTGTGAGTTGAAATATATCACGTCCGGCAAATGCATATGCAAACAAGCCGTCAGCCTCCTTGTGAGGCTGTGAGTTGAAATTTCTCAGGCCCTTGAACTTAGCACTGTACGGTCTGTCAGCCTCCTTGTGAGGCTGTGAGTTGAAATAATGACTCTGAAACTAACGTATACACTCTTGACTGTCAGCCTCCTTGTGAGGCTGTGAGTTGAAATGGAACCATGCCATATCTGCTTAGAACGTCTCTCAGTCAGCCTCCTTGTGAGGCTGTGAGTTGAAATAAAGGAATGAAAGCGGACTTATCTGGTAGGATCCGTCAGCCTCCTTGTGAGGCTGTGAGTTGAAATGCTGGAATATTCGTCCGTAAGTTCTGCTGAGTAGGTCAGCCTCCTTGTGAGGCTGTGAGTTGAAATAGTAAATCATTAAACAAAACTCATTAACGAAGCTGTCAGCCTCCTTGTGAGGCTGTGAGTTGAAATGCTTATCACGAAATTTAACTAAAAAGAAAAGGAGTCAGCCTCCTTGTGAGGCTGTGAGTTGAAATGTTTCTTCGTCTGCGCAAATTCTCTCCGCGCTCTCGTCAGCCTCCTTGTGAGGCTGTGAGTTGAAATATGCTTTCGGTATCGTCAACCCAGACCGGAAGCCGGTCAGCCTCCTTGTGAGGCTGTGAGTTGAAATGTTGGATTACTTGCACATTAATGAGAAGGAGTTGATGTCAGCCTCCTTGTGAGGCTGTGAGTTGAAATGTCAGTCCGCACAACTGCAACTGTACCCCAACAGTCAGCCTCCTTGTGAGGCTGTGAGTTGAAATAAGGAACAGAAAGCGGCCAACCAGCCAGATGTGGTCAGCCTCCTTGTGAGGCTGTGAGTTGAAATGCCGAGTTCCTCGAATTTGATTGTTTCATTGTAACCGCCAAATAATCCTGCGGTCAGGTATAAAATCACTCCAACCTTTTGAGCGTTGGAGTAATTTACTACAAGTTACTTGTGATCTTTGATAGATTGGAGTTTTTTACTCCAGGGAGCCAGTTCTGAGAGCTGTTCATCTGTCATTTCTTCAGATGGACGCTGTTCAAGCAGATATTTAAGGTATCCGTAAATATTCAGATCATGCGCCCTGGCCATCTCGACCATCGTATAAACAACGGCGCTGGCATTGGCTCCATTGACAGAATCGCTGAACAGCCAGTTTTTTCTTCTTACCGCAAACGGGCGGATCGCATTTTCACTCAGATTGTTTGTAAAGCTGCAGCGTCCGTCTTCCAGATCCTGTCCGTTGTCAGGGGCCTATGCTGGCCCTGGTCTGCTGACCGCCTCCTTTTCCATCTGATTTTTTGCCGGAAATGACAATCCGCGAAAATCGACAAAAATCGCCCGGCAGGTCGTAAACCTACCGGGCGACGATTTGAAGCGTTTTGTTGTTTTCTTACATGGTATAGTTCATACTCATAGCCGGAATATTCCCGTGGCGGGGCAAGGCTTTTTTTAAGCGGTAGAAGTGGATTAGATTATAATGATAGTAAAACAGCATGGCGGCGTCCTCCCGTGGGCCGCCATGCCTTTAACTGCTGGGAATGACAGAAAGAAAGCAGCGGCCTTGATTTCTCAAAACCGCCACCAGTGAATATAAATTAAGCGTGAAAATGGGTCTGCCCAGCAGCGGTTTTTTTCTTTTCTGCCGCTGGGCAGATGTTTTTTCTTTAGATACATGATAAGAGGAATTTTTGAAGATTCCATAAAGATTTGAAAAATGGACGGACATAAAAGACGTCCATTACACTATCGGAAAAT
>OLND01003870.1_pt1 | contig 11092 bp, 12 predicted proteins | sample 1672031 | NCBI WGS metagenome assembly OLND01 (sample SAMEA3136638, study PRJEB25190) | human gut metagenome | biome: human gut; feature: human-associated habitat; material: faeces | place: Austria | collected 2013
TGGCTGTCAGTGATCCTTTGGGGATAACTGCGCAGGCTGTAGAGACTATATGCCGTAAGGACGAGAACAAGCTTCGGAAGACATGTGCCCGCATCGAGGAACTGGTGGCAGAGTATGAAGTTGAGAAGATTGTGCTTGGACTTCCGAAGCATATGAATAATGATATTGGAGATCGGGCGGAAAAATCTATGCAATTTGGTGAGATGATCGGACGACGGACCGGCCTTGAGGTCGTGATGTGGGATGAGCGTCTGACTACTGTTTCGGCAGAGCGGACTTTAATCGAGAATAAGGTAAGAAGAGAAGACCGCAAGAAGTATATTGACCAGATTGCGGCTGTTTTTATATTGCAGGGATACCTGGACTCCGCACACCTGAATAAAGAAGGGTAGAAGATTTATGGAAAAGATTACATTTGCATCTGCAGATTCACAGGAAAATGAAGAGTTTTTTGTGTTGGAGCAGACAAAGTTAAATGGAGTATCTTATATTCTTGTCACGGATTCGGAAGAAGACGATGCAGAATGTTGGATTTTAAAAGACACGTCACCGGAGGAATCATCCGAGGCAATCTATGAGTTTGTGGAAGATGAAAAAGAACTGAATGGGATAATGGGAGTTTTTGAAGAACTTCTGGAAGATGTGGAAATTGAAAGGTAATGAATTATGTCAGTCAGTCAGGAGAGTTTTAAGAAAAAGTTAAAAGAAAAAGGGCTTAAAGTGACGAATCAGAGACTGCTTGTACTGCAGGTTCTTGCAGAGAATAAGGACAGACATCTGACTGCTGAAGATATCTATGAGCTCGTAAAAGAAGATTACCCGGAGATCGGGCTGGCAACCATTTACCGAACAGTGCAGTTGTTACTGGAAATGCAATTGGTGGATCGTATTAATCTGGATGATGGATGTGTGCGTTATGAGATCGGGGAGACGCTGGATGGCACAGGAAAGCACCATCATCACCATCTGATATGTAAAACATGTGGAAAAGTACTGCCTTTTAAAGACGACCTGTTGGATGAACTGGAGCGGCATATAGAAGAAGAGACAGGATTTCATGTGTTAGACCACGAATTAAAGTTCTACGGACAGTGCAGTGAATGTAGAAAGAAACAGAAATAGACCCTTTGTTACACTGGGGGTCTGTAATTACGTGGAGGTGTAAACTTGAAAAAAGAGAATATTGGAAGTATGCGTATCATTCCACTCGGGGGACTCGAGAAGATCGGAATGAACATTACTGCTTTCGAGTACGAAGACAGTATTATTGTTGTGGATTGCGGATTGGCATTCCCGGAGGACGGTATGCTTGGAATTGACCTTGTTATTCCAGATGTGACATACCTGAAAAACAATATTGAGAAAGTAAAAGGATTTGTTATCACGCATGGTCATGAGGACCATATTGGAGCATTAAGCTACATTTTACGGGAAATCAATATCCCAATCTATGCAACAAAGCTTACGATGGGTATTATAGAGAAGAAACTAACAGAGCACAATCTGCTTCGCTCAACGAGAAGAAAAGTAGTAAAACATGGACAGTCTATTAACCTTGGACAGTTCAGGATAGAATTTATTAAGACGAACCACAGTATCCAGGATGCAGCAGCACTTGCAATCTATTCCCCGGCAGGAATTGTTGTGCATACAGGAGACTTTAAGGTAGATTATACACCAGTCTTTGGAGATGCTATCGATCTTCAGAGATTTGCAGAGATTGGAAAAAAAGGAGTACTGGCACTTTTGTCAGACAGTACCAATGCAGAACGAAAAGGCTTTACACAGTCTGAACGTACGGTAGGTATTACCTTTGATCATATATTTGCAGAACATCAGAATACAAGAATCATCATTGCGACATTTGCGTCTAATGTAGATCGTGTACAGCAGATCATCAACTCAGCGTGCAAGTATGACCGTAAGGTTGTGGTAGAAGGACGCAGTATGGTGAATATCATTCAGGTAGCACAGGAACTCGGATACTTGAATGTTCCGGAGAACACGATGATCGAGATTGACCAGCTTAAGAATTATCCGCCGGAGAAGACGGTTCTGATCACGACCGGAAGCCAGGGTGAGTCTATGGCGGCTCTTTCCAGAATGGCGGCAGACATTCACAAGAAGGGAACGATCATGCCAGGCGATACAGTTATTTTAAGCTCTAACCCGATCCCTGGAAATGAGAAATCCGTATCCAGAGTTATCAATGAGCTGTCTGAGAAAGGTGCAAATGTTATCTTTCAGGATGCTCATGTATCCGGACATGCGTGCCAGGAAGAATTAAAGCTGATTTATTCACTGGTCAAACCAAAGTATGCAATACCGGTACATGGTGAGTACCGTCACAGAAAGGCGAATGCGAACTTGGCAAAATCTCTTGGAATTCCAAAAGAGAATGTCTTCATGCTTCAGTCCGGAGATGTACTGGAAGTCAGTGAACAAGAGGCAAAAGTCGTAGATAAAGTCCATACGGGAGAGATTCTTGTAGACGGACTTGGTGTCGGTGATGTGGGAAATATCGTACTTCGAGACAGACAGCATCTGGCAGAGGACGGAATTATGATCGTAGTCCTGACGTTAGAGCGCGGAAGCAACCAGCTCCTGGCAGGACCGGATATTGTGTCCCGTGGATTTGTCTATGTTCGTGAGTCAGAAGATCTTATGGAAGAGGCAAGACAAGTCGTAACTGACGCAGTAGAAGATTGCCTGAATCATCAGAGAAATGCTGACTGGAGCAAGATAAAATTAGTGATCCGCGATACAATGAATGAATTTATCTGGAAAAAAACAAAACGTCGTCCGATGATTTTGCCGATTATTATGGATGTATAAAGTGATATTTATTTAAAAGGGGACGTAGTACTTTGAAGAAGTGCTACGTCCCCAATTGCGAAGAGGGGTGTCCCTGATTGAGGAGAGAGGTGGTTGTAAATGATCGTAGATGAGCGGATGGTGACTTATATCCGGTCGCTGGAGGTGCCGGAAAGCGCGGTAATTGAAGCGATTGAGCAGGAAGCTTTAAGAGACCGTGTGCCGATTATCCGGAAGGAAATGCAGAGTTTTCTGAAGGTTCTGCTGATGATCAAAAGACCGATGCGGATTTTGGAAGTAGGAGCTGCGGTTGGTTTTTCGTCAATTCTTATGAGTGAATATATGCCGGAAGGCGGGCATATTACAACAATAGAAAATTATGATAAACGAATTCCGATAGCCCGGGCAAATTTTAAACGGGCCGGGAAGGAAGAGCAGATTGATTTGATTGAGGGAGATGCCCTGGAAGTGATGCATGGCCTGGAAGGGCCGTATGACCTGATATTTGTGGATGCGGCAAAAGGGCAGTACATTCATTACCTTCCGGAAGTCATGCGGCTTCTTGGGACAGATGGAGTGCTTGTGTCAGATAATGTGCTGCAGGAGGGTGATATTATTGAATCCAGATTCGCGGTGGAGCGCAGGAACCGGACTATTCACAGCCGTATGCGGGAATATCTCTATGAGTTAAAGCATCATGATCAGTTGCAGACATCGATTATTCCACTGGGAGACGGCGTGGCATTGAGTGTAAAGCGCAGTGATATTTAAATAGTGATAGATATTTAAGCAGTGATATTTAAGAAGAATAGAAAGTTAATAAAAAGAGAAGGAGAAGAGAAGTATGAGTCAGAAACGTCCGGAATTATTAATCCCGGCCAGCAGTTTGGAAGTATTGAAGACTGCGGTTATATTTGGTGCAGATGCAGTATATATTGGTGGCGAAGCATTTGGGCTTCGTGCGAAAGCAAAGAATTTTTCCATGGAAGATATGAAGAAGGGTGTGGAATTTGCGCATGCACATGGTGTAAAAGTACATGTGACGGTCAATATTCTTGCGCATAATGATGATCTTCCGGGAGTAGAAGAGTATCTGAAAGAATTAAAAGAAGTTGGACCGGATGCGCTTATTATCGCAGATCCCGGTGTGTTTGAGCTGGCAAAGGAAATCTGCCCAAAGATTCAGCGCCACGTCAGCACGCAGGCAAACAACACGAACTATGCGACCTATCAGTTCTGGTGGAAGCAGGGAGCTTCCCGCGTAGTATCTGCCCGAGAATTATCCTTGAAAGAAATCCGTGAAAGAATCCCGGCTGAGATGGAGATTGAAAGCTTTATTCACGGAGCAATGTGTATATCATATTCCGGAAGATGTCTGCTTAGTAATTTCTTTACCGGTCGTGACGCAAATCAGGGAGCATGCACGCATCCGTGCCGCTGGAAATATTCCATCGTGGAAGAGACGAGACCGGGAGAGTATATGCCTGTCTATGAAAATGAGCGTGGAACATACATTTTCAACTCAAAAGACTTATGCATGATCGAGCATATTCCGGAAATGATCGATGCCGGAATCGACAGCTTTAAAATTGAAGGGCGTATGAAAACGGCTCTTTATGTTGCAACAGTTGCAAGAACTTATCGCAAAGCGATAGATGACTATTTGGAAGATCCACAGAAATACAGAGATAATATGCCTTGGTATCTGGATCAGATATCTAACTGCACATATCGTCAGTTCACTACAGGATTCTACTTTGGAAAACCAACCGAAGAGAGCCAGATCTATGACAGCAATACTTATGTAAAAGAATATACTTATCTTGGAATTGTAGGAGAAATCTCTGACGGGCGCTGCAAGATTGAGCAACGTAACAAATTCTCAGTCGGTGAGACAATTGAGATTATGAAACCGGATGGAGAAAATGTAGAAGTTGCAGTCAAACGGATTATAAACGAAGAAGGTGAAGACCAGGAGAGTGCACCACATTCTAAACAAGTGCTCTTAGAAGGCGGTCAGGCAAGCCCATATGATATTTTGCGCAGGCAGGAGCCAGAAGTTCAGTAAGGCGGTAAATGAGACCTTGTTGCATAGAATATCATGAATTTCTTTTCTTGTGTAATAAAAAAAGATGCGCTGGCGAAGCGCATCTTTTTTAATATGTATCAATGTCAATATCGATGGAGTGCGATACTTACATTCCAGGCTCAAGCTCTGCTTCTGCCATTTCTTCGGCTGCTTCAGATGCTTTCTCATAAGTTCCGTTTTTCATACGAATGTGTTTGAAAATTGTTCCACCTACAAATCCTGCAACACTTCCTCCGATAGCTGCGAACAGAAGAGCAAGTAATACATTCTGAACCGGGTTAAATGCAAATGGTGCTAACAGTCCAGGGATTGGAGATGCTGTACCAGGTGCATCATTTACAACATGGAATACTGCTGCTGAAATTCCGGCAAATCCACCTCCGAAGAAGTTAGAACCGTAAATCGGAATCGGGTTTGCAGTAACGATTGGAGCCTGTGTTAATGGCTCGAGCATAACGCCGATCACATTACCCTTGTTACCAAGTTTCAGTTTGTGGAATACAAATCCATTTGTAAAGGACCCACCAAAACATGCGATGGCTGCAATACCCATTGGAAGACCGGTCAGTCCTAACATAGCTGTGAGCGCCATAGAACTAAGCGGCGATGTACAGATCATCTTCATCATTCCACCTAACAGGAATCCCATAACGATTGGAGACTGGTCTGTAGCAGCAGAAATAGTAGCACCAATGTGTGACAGAATCCATGTTACACCAGGATCAACAACTGTTACAATAATACGGGCAACTGGAGCAATTATAAGTGCTCCTGCAATAATGTTAATTCCAACAGGAAGTTTCTTTTCAATAATCGGAGCGATGAATCCGATGACATAACCTGCGATAAATCCAGGAAGGATTCCGAATCCACCAACAGCAACACCGGCTACAACTGCGAATAACGGGTTAGCACCCATTGCAATTGGAACAAGAGTAGCTGCGGCAACACCGCCCATGCTTCCGGAGATATCTCCAACTTCACGTAAGAATGCAATGCCAATCAGATCACCGGAAATATACTTATGAATTGCTTCAACAAGGAATGTTGCAACGGCTGCGTCTGCCATACCGCCCATTGCAAGAGATCCTTTTGGCATCTTCAGACTGAAAACAGAGAAGACTGCCAGAGTGACGAGTAGTAAACCTACACCAGATAAAATTGTTACCATACTTTGTACCTCACATTTCTTTAATTTGTTATTTTAATAACATCGCCGTGTTTATCGATGAGATTAATATATAAGCATGGTTACAAAAAGTATCAAATGGTGTCAAAATACCATTAAAAATTTAACAAATCGCGATAACTTTGTGCATTATTGACAATAAGAGGCCAATGCGTTCAAAAACTGCTTAATCCTTACATTGCCGTGCTTATCAGTCTTTCCACGTATAAAATCCATTTCCCTGCGAACCTGCTCAAAATTGTATAATGTGCTGGAATAGTCTACAAAAATTTCGTTACTATAATCTTCAAGACCAAGGTGAGCCAGGTTTACGAGGCCATTAAATGCTGTTCTGCGTATGCGCTGCTCCATAGATTTCGGTGTATCACAGAAGCGGCTGCACAGATGAGTCAGCATTATCCTGGTGGTCGACCAGATATTTGACGATAGAAATGATATCTTTACTGCCAATATCCCCGATAATACCGATTCTTGTAAGGATTGTGCGAAGGGAATTCTCAATCTGCTCACTATTGTCAGGTACAGTCACAGTTGCAGGGCTGGTATCTTCCATAAATATGTTTTGCATTTTGCGGACCATTCGTTTCATAGATAAGCCATCGGAAACTTTTTTGATGACAACTTCTACTTCCACACTATTAATTGGTTTCTGGATAAAGAATTCAATCCCAGCTTCATAGGCAGAAGCAATCATATCTTTGGAGGACACTTGGGACAGCATAATATAAGATGCATCTGGTACTATTTTTCGAGCCTGTTTTACAAAGCTGATTCCATCTATTTCAGGCATGAGCAGATCTACAATTACAATATCCGGTTTAGCTGAAGGAAGATCTTCCAGTGCTTCAGCTGCATTATTAGCACTGCCGCAACATACCCCAAGTCCTCGTTCATTTATAATTAGTTTCAAAATGTTACAAATATTTTTGTCATCGTCTATAAAATAGAAAGACATCATTTTGACATTACCTCCAATTCATTTAAAGGGATGCAGATGGTAAAAACTGTCCGACCCGGAATAGAGGTCAGACCAATCGTTCCATGTAATTCCCCTTCTACAAGATCTTGTACCAGATTCAGTCCAAGTCCCCGGCTGACTTCCCCTGTCTGGAAATTAATCTTGGTCGAGAATCCAGTCTTAAATACTTCTCCTATGTATTCAGCCGGAATTCCCGGGCCGTCATCTGTAACGGTAAAAATAGCCTGCCCATCTTCGATGACCTCTGTGACAGAAAGATTAACTGTGTCAGTCTTCGAAGCTTCCAAAGCATTTACAAAAAGGTTACGGAAGATGGAAAGAAGGGCATAGTGGCTGGAAGTATAGAAATTTTTCTGATATTCATAAGTAAGATTCAGTGTCTTTCCCTGTGATTCCGCCAGATTGGTGATGGAAGATTTTAAAAGGGAGAGCACTTCTTCCAGATACATACCGTCATTTTCCAGTTCCTGTTCCAGTGCTTCGGAAATTCCACGCATGATCAACAGATATTCTTTCTTTATCTCGTGAATATCTTTTGCAGTAGTAAGCGCAGAAGAGGCAAGGGCAGGATTGGCACCTGAGTCACGCAGTGTTTCAAAGAGCCGGTAAGAATTATTCATAGTTTCTTCTATTAATGTAGTATTTTTCTTCATCCAGACAATTTCCCCATTGAGTTTGGAGAAGAGAAGTACCAGTTTCTGATAACGTTCCTCATGTTCTTTCTCAATTAAAAAGATCCGGTATTTTTCAAAGAGCAACATGACAAGCCATGTGAGACAGGAACGCATAACAGCAGCCAGAAAGATTCCAGACTGCATGTGAAGCACAAGGGAACTGAGTTCCAGTCGTACGAGAAGCTCGATAAAGTTTGCCAAGTAGTCAATCAGAATCAGAGCTCCCAGTGTCAGGTTCCGCTTTTCATGAATAGTGGCCGACAAATAATCAAACCGTCTGATATACAGATGTAGAAGAAGTCCGTAGCAAAGATAGAAAGCTATCTCCGGCATATAGTGAGAAGGACTCGTCCAGTGCCCGTGGGTGATCCAATAGACGAACATACGCATAGAAAATACACCGATTGCGGATAAAAATGTAACCGGAATCAGTGGAAAATTGGACATTAATAATCCGCAAGCGGCCAGAATAACGACTGCAATGGATATTTTAAAGTTTGCTGTGAACCAGTTAATACTGAGCTGCGAAGTTAAAGCAATTGCGAAGCTGTAAAATATAGATTTTTTCAATATATCTTTCATAATATATACCACACCCTATACCTAATATAGTACAGGAAAAAAGAAGACTGCGCAAGTATTAAAAATACCCACGCAGTTTTTCAATAGCGCTCTTTTCGATTCTGGATACATAGGAGCGGGAAATGCCAAGAAGCTTTGCAATTTCGCGCTGTGTATATTCTTCTTCGTTATACAGACCATAGCGCATTTTTAAGACCAGACGTTCCCGGGTAGATAATTTAGACTCTACGTGTTGATATAATTTCAAAATATCATCTTTTTCCTCGATTTTCCGGTGGGCCTCCTGATCGTCTGTCTCAATTACATCGAAAAGCTGGATTTCGTTGCCTTCCCGGTCCGTGCCGATTGGTTCATAAAGGGAGACTTCCCGAGAAGTTTTTTTTCTGGCACGCAGATGCATCAGAATTTCATTTTCAATACAGCGTGCAGCGTAAGTTCCGAGACGTACGTTTTTTCCCGGATTAAATGTAACGACTGCTTTGATCAGCCCGATGGTGCCAATGGAAAGCAAATCTTCAGCTTCTTCTACATTTGCCTGATATTTTTTGACAATATGAGCTACGAGCCGGAGATTATGCTCAATCAGGATATGCTTGGCATTTAAGTCGCCCTCGATATATTTTTGCAGGTAATACTGTTCTTCAGAAGCAGTCAGGGGAAGGGGAAAAGATTTCAAGAAATGCACCTCGAGACAGATTTGATATAGTTTATGATGGAAAATGAAAATTTGTGCTTTTCCCATGTGGAAAAGTGTGCTATACTGATGCTACTTCAGACAGGAAATTCTTCCGTCTGCAGGAGATCTGTTGTATCGGGCGGTATCCGCCGGAGAATCCAACGATTTTGATTGAGATTGATTGTTATTAATTGTTACCTGATTATCGAAAAAATCTATGAGTGACTGAACATGAAAATGTGAATAAAAAGTATAGTTCAGTTAGAAATGAGGTGTATGAATGGCATTTAGTTCAATTGCGTCTGCCTGTGTTCAGGGACTTCACATTGAAGTGATCCATGCAGAATCAGATGTCAGTAATGGTCTTCCGATGTTCCATATGGTGGGCTATCTTTCGTCGGAAGTGAAGGAGGCTGCTGAACGGGTGCGGACTGCGATCCGTAACAGTGGATTTTCGCTTCCACCTAAGAAAATCGTAGTAAATCTGTCGCCGGCAACGGTGAAAAAGAAAGGAGCATCTTATGATCTTCCAATCGCATTATCTGTATTAGAAGCTGTTGGCAATATTCCGGCAAAAGTGCTGGAGAGAGTTCTTGTAGCCGGGGAGCTTAGTCTGGACGGGAAAGTACGTGAAGTAGAGGGAGTTCTGCCAATCGTTCTGGAGGCAAAGATGCAGGGATTTCACACATGTATTTTGCCCGAAAAAAATGTAAGTGAAGGGCGTCTTGTTCCGGGAATTCGAATTATAGGTGCCGGGACATTGGAACAATTGTGCCGTGATTTAAATAAGAAGGAAGGGTTAGGGGGAAAAATATCAGAGACGAAAGCAATCACTGAGTTTAAACAGACATGGGAACCGGAGATGATATATGATGTGGATTACAGTGATATCTGTGGACAGGATATGGTGAAGCGGGCGGTTGAAGTTGCAGTAGCGGGTGGTCATAATCTGTTGCTTGTAGGTCCGCCGGGAAGCGGAAAATCCATGGTGGCAAAACGAATCCCGACCATCTTACCGCCGATGCAGTTGGAAGAGAGTATGGAGGTGACAAAGATTTACAGCGTGGCAGGGATGGTAGACCGGGAACATCCGTTGATTACAAAACGTCCATTTCGAAGTGTACATCATACGGTAACGAGAGCAGCACTTATTGGTGGTGGTGTGATACCGAATCCGGGGGAAATCAGTCTTGCACATGGAGGTGTTTTATTTCTAGATGAACTGGCGGAATTCCATAAGCCAGTGCTGGAAGTTTTAAGACAACCTCTGGAGGAACATAAAATCCGGATTTCCAGAAACAGTGGATGTTATGAGTATCCGGCTGATTTTATGTTGATTGCGGCAATGAATCCGTGTCCTTGTGGAAATTATCCGGATTTGAACAAATGTAATTGTACAAAAACGCAAATTCAAAATTATCTGGGTCATGTTAGCCAGCCTTTTTTAGATCGTATGGATTTATGTGTAGAGGCTTCAAGGGTAGAATACGGGGAATTACACAAGACTGGAAAAGAGGAAACATCAGAAGAAATACGTAACCGTGTCTGCACGGCGAGAAAGATCCAGGAGCAGCGTTATGAGGGGACCGATATCCGGACAAACTCCGGAATCGGAGTACGGCAGATGGAAGAATTTTGCCAAATTGGAGAAAAAGAAGAAAAACTGATGCGATGTGCATTTTCAACGATGAATCTGACTGCCCGGACTTATCATAAAGTATTGAAAGTCGCCAGAACGATCGCTGATCTGGACGGGGAAGAACAGATTGGGTGCAGCCATCTGAAAGAGGCGCTTGGATACCGTATGCTGGATAAAAAATACTGGGGGAGGTAATGTGGGTGATTTATGAATACTGGTTTGCCAGGATGAAAAATATCTCTGATAATAAGATTCCTGCCAGTCTCCGAGCTAATGATATAAACGGTAATGATAAATACAGTGAGTTATTAGCTCAACAAATTTTAAATGAATTTTCTTTAAATATTCATATGTTTCATTAAATTCCTCTTCTGTTTCTCCTGGGAATCCAACTATTACATCTGTAGAAATAGATACATCAGGTAATGTTTCTCTTAATAAGTTAACTGC